>OGOM01002530.1_pt1 | contig 10605 bp, 9 predicted proteins | sample 1552681 | NCBI WGS metagenome assembly OGOM01 (sample SAMEA2580188, study PRJEB22360) | human gut metagenome | biome: human gut; feature: human-associated habitat; material: faeces | place: Denmark | collected 2008/2010 | reverse complement strand
CAACGACGGCGAGGCGGTAGGGGGGCGGCCGGCGGCGGCCGCCCCAGCCACAGCCAGGAAATTACGACGAGAAATCATCATAATCAAACTCTCCTTTTATTTTTAATAAAATTGCGTCAAACAAATAAAATGCGCAGAACTGCACATTTACTGGCTCAAGTATAACGGCAAGCCGTGTCAGATGCAAGCGAATTCCGATTACAAAATCTTTACAATAATTTTGTAAGTTTTTATCAAAAGTAGTATTTATGCACAAATTTGCCGTAGTTCCGGCCATTTTCCGTGCACTCCCTGTGTTTTGCCGCACAATGCACGTATTTCCGTTACTTTATTGTCCTGCAGTGTGCCTCTGCGCTTTTATCCCATTACCTCACGGCACGGTTGCCCGCCACATTGGAAGGGCCAAAACCGAAGGGCAGCAGTTCGTCCATGCTGCGCTCGATAAAGTCTTCCGGTGTCTTTGCCATGATAACGTTCAGTTCCGGCCCGCCGAATTCAAACAGAGCCTGACGGCACACCCCGCAGGGAGAAGTGATCTGCTCGTTCACCTCGCCGCGGCGGCTGCCCACCACAGCAATGTCGGTGAACTCGGTCACACCCTCGGCCACCGCCTTGAACAGAGCCGTGCGCTCTGCACAGCTGGTGGGGGTAAAGGCAGCGTTCTCCACGTTGCAGCCGGTAAAAATGCGGCCATCCTTGGCGCGCAGGGCAGCGCCCACCATAAAATCGCTGTAGGGCACATAGGCTTTTTCCCGTGCAGCCAGTGCCATGCGGATGAGCTCCTTCTTTTCTTCCAGGGTCAGGTTTGTCATATCCGTCACTCCTTTTTTGGTTTTCAGGGGTCGAAAACAGCGCGGCAAGCCCTTTTGCAGGCAAACCGCGCTGAAATGCGTTTTTAACGCTTAGTATTCTGCACCCAGTGCTACCTTCATCATGTCGGTAAAGCTCTTCTGGCGCTGTTCTGCCGTGGTGATTTCCGGCGAAACAAAGCTGTCGGAAATGGTCAGCAGGCAGGCAGCGTTCTTGCCCAGCACCTGTGCATTGGCAAACAGGGCAAAGCTCTCCATCTCCACGCACAGGCAGCCGCGCTCGTCGCGCAGCTTTTCCCAGTAGGTGGGCTTTGCATCGGAGGGCTGACGGTAGAACACATCCGAAGAGTGGATGTTTCCCTCGATGAGGGGGATGCCCTGCTTTGCGGCAGAAGCGCGCAGCTTGTCGTTCAGGCTCTGGCTGGGCAGCGTGATGTCCCCTTCAAAGCCGCTCTGCACACGGGCATAGTTGCTTTCACTCACAGCACCGGCGGCCAGCACCACGTCAAACAGCTTGGCCTTGTCGGTATAGCTGCCGGCAGAGCCGATGCGGACGATGTTCTCTACATCGTAGAACTTGAACAGCTCATAGGAATAAATGCCGATGGACGGCATACCCATGCCGCTGCCCATCACGCTGATGGGCCGGCCCTCGTAAGTGCCGGTAAAGCCCAGCATGCCGCGCACGCCGGTCACCTGACGCACATCCTTGAGGAAGGTGTCCGCAATGAATTTTGCACGCAGAGGATCGCCCGGCATCAGGACGGTCTTTGCAAAGTCGCCTTTTTCAGCACTGATGTGAGGGGTAGACATAAGATCATCTCTCCTTTTCTGTTACATAATACAGCAGATGGGCCTTCTCCGGAGAAAAAGCCCTCTGCAAACTTACCTTTACCTATACTTTCTGCGGTTGAACACATTCTGCGGCGCGATGTACCTGCCGTTGCGGCGGATCTCAAAGTGGCAGTGGTTGCCGCTGGAGCGTCCGGTGCTGCCCACATAGCCGATCAGCTGGCCCTGCTTGACGGTCTGACCAGAGTGCACCGCCAGCGACAGACAGTGCGCATACACCGTGGTGTAGCCGCTGCCGTGGCTGATGATGACGGAGTAGCCGTAGCCCGTACCGGCACCGGCCTTGTTGTAGCCGGCCTTGGTCACGGTGCCGCCCGCCGATGCGTAGATGGGCGTACCGGCAGCCGCACAGATATCCACACCCTCTTGGTTGTCGCAAGAAAACGTACCAGCGCGAGCAGTTCCGGTAGCCGGGCACCGGCCAGATGAACTGACCGCTGCCGGTGATGTAGCTGGTGCTGCTGGTCACCTTTTTGGTGCCCTTCACGATCTTTTCCGTGACAGGCTCCTGCACCACTTCCGTGCTCAGGATCTTCTGGGAAAGCTGGATGCCATCGGTGTTATAAACACGCTGCGCCGTGATCTGACGCAGGCCGTTCACACCGTTCTGCACCGTTTTCTTGGTACCCACCGTGTACTCGTTGGAGGTGGTGGTCTCGGTGGTATAGGGGATCTCCTCCTGCCAGGTCTCCACCTTGGTGATGCGCACTTCCAGCGTAGCTTCCTGCTTGGTCACGATCAGCTCATCACCGGCCTGAATGTTAGATTTCTCGGTCAGAGGCGCGCCCTTGAAATTGGTATTCAGTTCGCACAGCTCACGGAAGGTGAGGTCGTTTTTCTGGGCGATGCTCCATAGCGTGTCGCCTGTGCCCACTGTGTAGATCTTTTCCTGCTGCTGCACACCGGAAAGTTCCTTTTCCACATCCGCTTCGTCCTGAAAGCTGTCGTTGAAGTAGATGCCGTTTTCCAGCGTAACTTCCTTGTTGAAGCCCACGGTCACGTTGGAGTTCTCAGGGTCCTCATAGGGTTCCAGCAGGCTACTCAGGTAGCTCTGCAGGCTGACGCCATCGCTGCACACTGCGGTCAGCTCGCCATCCAGATACAGGGCCGTGCCCTCGCTGATCTCGTCGCTGGCGCTCTTCAGGATCGCGTCCGCCATCTCGTTTTCATCCATGGTCTTGTGGGCCACGGTAACGGTGTAGGTAGGCTCCACGGTCCACTTTGCATGGTCGGTGTCTGCGTAGTTGATACGCTCCTGCACCGCCTCACGGGCCGAGTTGAACACATCCTCATTGGCCACATAGCCGACGGTCTGGCCGTTCACCTGCACCTCCAGCGCATAAGGCTGGCGGACGGTATGGTTGAACACGGTCACCATAACGGCCAGTGCGCACACCGGCAGCACATACATGGCCATGCGCGGCAGTGTTTTCAGGTTGCGGCGCACGCCGCTGGCCAGATAATGTACGCTGGCTTTGCAGGCTGCGGCAAAGCCTTTTTCTTTCCGCACCCGTTGGGCGTGCACCAGCAGCGAACCGCAGCCCCGGAAGAACAGCCAGATCGGGCCGAACAGGTCCCGGAACATCTGCGCTGCCCCCGGGAACGCCATTGCCGCAGCATTTGCCAGCAGTGTCGTAAATGCCTGCCACAGCCACAACCAGCCGCTGCGCAGGCCGCGCCCAACGCGGACGAATCCATACTCTGTAGAATAGCCCAGTGCATACAGCGTCTCCCCAATGACTGGCACGGCAGAATTCTGGGCAAGCTTTCTGCCAAAATCATTCACATGATTCTGGGTTTTACGGCGCAGCCGGTGCCGGTGCAAAAGCCCCATGCATTGCAGCTGTGCCCAAAGGGAGCGCAGCCTCTGGCCGCGTTTCGGTTTTACCGGTGAAGCGGGCTGCTGCTCCTTTGTCTTGTCTTCGATCAAAAGGTTTTTCTCCTTCCTTGCCGCCAATGCACACACGGTGCCGGGATAAGACGGCGGCGGTCTTGGGCGCACATGCCCTTTCCAGCAGGCTCATGCACACAACATTCTTATTTTATTATACACCCTGCCGTCTTTGAAACAAGCATTGTCACAAAATTTGGGCGGTTCTTTCACTTACTTTTCACCAAAAAGCTGTTTCATATCCTGCGGCAGCGGGCTTTCCGCCGCAGCAGTCTTCCAGTTATTTCCATTCGCCGGGCATTCCACCCGGATTCCGCCCTCCACCGGGGTGTACACCGGCACCCGGAAGCTCTGCCTTGCACAGTGCAGCGCCTGCCGCCCAATGCACTCCCGGCTCCCGCCGTAAAGGTCATCCCCAGCCAGCGGGTGGCCGATGGACGCAAAATGCACCCGGATCTGATGGGTGCGGCCCGTTACCGGCACACAGGCTGCAAGGCTCAGGCCGTTTTCTGCCTTTAATATGGTATACTCGGTACGGCTGGGCTTGCCGTCCGGGGTCACGCAGCGGCCAATGATGCTCTCCGCCTGGCGGCCAATGGGCGCGTCGATCACGCCCGGACCCAGCGGCAGCTCTCCCTCCACAACGGCATAGTAGAGTTTTTCCACATTCCGGGCCAGCAGCGGCGCAGCATAGGCGTGCTTTGCAGCCAGAACAAGGCCGCTGGTGTCCTTATCGATACGGTTCACCGGGCGGAACACCGGGCTGATGCCCTGCTGCGCAGCCCATGCCGCATACCCGTTGGCAAGGGTATCGTAGGGGTAGTTCAGGGTGGGGTGCACGGCCAGATGCGGCGGCTTTTCCAGCACCACTGCAAAGGCATCCTCATAGACCACGTTTACCGGGATCTCCGGCTGCGGGGCCACGCCTTCCCCTTCCGGCGGCAGCTCAAAGCTGACCGTCTGCCCCGGGTACACCCTGCGGTTGGCAAGGACAGGCTCTCCATCCGCAAAAAAGCCGCTGCCCCGGAACTTGACTGCACGGGCAAGGTCGGTAGAAACGGCACACTGGCGCAGAAAATTGCGCAGAAGCACTCCGTTTTGGGTCTGCGGCGTATCGGGCACCGTAAAAAACAGCCGCATATGCACCCCACCTCCTGTGCAAAAAACATAAAAATATATAAGATATTATATCAAAAAAGGCTTCTACTTGCAAATCCTGCTTTTTTATGGTATCATGAGGAGCGGAAAACGAGTGGAACATACGGCGGCGGGGCGGCTTTGACCGCTCTGAGGAAAGTCCGGGCCTCACAGAGCACGGTAACTGCTAACGGCAGCCGAGGGTGACCTTAGGGAAAGTGCAACAGAAAACAAACCGCCGCAGCAATGCGGTAAGGATGAAACGGCGAGGTAAGAGCTCACCAGCGCATGGGTGACCATGCGGCTTTGTAAACCCTACCGGAAGCAACGCCTATATGGGACGTACAGCGCTGCTCGCGTGTCCCGAAGGCGGCACGAACCTGTCAGCAATGGCAGGTCTAGACAGATCGTCGTTTAATACAGAACCCGGCTTACGGTCTATCTCGTTTTCCATTTTTCAGTCTTTGATTCCCGCACATTTTTGTGTGGGATTTTTTATTTTTGTCTTGCCTGCTTTCTCCGTCGGGCAGTGCGAGATGGAGAGAGCGCGGCTGTTTTGTTTTTGTCATTGTTCTTTTACTTCCCGTTTGGGTCTGTTTGTGGTATACTATGTGCACTGCAGGAAATTGCAGTCAACTAAGAAAGACAGGATGTGAAATCCTCCGATGAAAGATGGTTTTTTGAAAGCAGCCGCCCTTTCTCCCGCACTGCGGGTGGCCGACTGCGCCTATAATGTCCGGCAGATCACGGATGCTTTGCACAAAGCTGCAGCCCGCGGCGTAAAGCTGGCCGTGTTCCCTGAGTTCTGCCTGACCGGCTATACCTGCGGCGACCTGTTTCTGCAGCGCACGCTGCAGACCGGTGCACTGGATGCCCTGAGCACCCTGCTTGATGAAACAAAAGCACTGGACGTTGTCACGCTGGTGGGCCTGCCGCTGCTGGTGCACGGCAAGCTGTACAACTGCGCCGCCGTGCTATGCCATGGCCGCATTCTGGGTCTTGTGCCCAAGACCTATCTGCCCAACTACGGCGAGTTCTACGAAAAGCGCCAGTTCACCCCGGGCAGCACCGAGGTGGAGCTGGTGGAGGTGTGTGGTCAGCAGGTGCCCTTTGGCACCTCCCTGCTGTTCCGCTGCCGCCAGATGCCCAGCTTTGTGCTGGGTGTGGAGATCTGCGAGGATCTGTGGAGCGCCCTGCCGCCCTCCACCTTCCACGCGCTGGCCGGTGCGACCGTGATCGCAAATCTTTCCGCCAGCGATGAGACCGTCGGCAAGGCCGAGTACCGCCGGGCACTGGTGTCCAACCAGTCGGCCCGCCTGCTGTGCGGCTACCTGTACGCCTCGGCCGGGCACGGCGAGAGCACCCAGGACATGGTGTTCGCCGGGCACGACCTGATCGCCGAAAACGGCACCCTGCTGGCCGAGACGGCACCCTTTGCGGGCGGCATTGCCGAGACCGAGATCGACTGCCAGCGCATGGAGGCCGAGCGTGCCCGCAACACCAGCTTTGAGCTGAGCCGCGATGGTTACACCACGGTGGAGTTTGATTTGGAACTCACCGAGACCCCCCTCACCCGCTGGATCGACCCGGCACCCTTCGTGCCCGGCGACCCCAAGCGCCGCGCCGAGCGCTGCGAACTGATCCTGAAGATGCAGGCCGACGGTCTGGCCAAACGGCTGGAGCACGCCCACGCCAAAACGGCGGTCATCGGCATTTCCGGCGGCTTGGACAGCTGTCTTGCGCTGCTGGTGGCCGTGCGTGCCATGAAGCAGCTGGGCCGCCCCGCCCGGGATGTGCTGGCTGTGACCATGCCCTGCTTTGGCACCACGAAGCGCACCCGCAGCAACGCAGAGATCCTGTGCGATGAGCTGCAGGTTTCCTTTAAAGAGATCGATATCGCCAACACCGTGCACAGCCATTTTGCGGACATCGGTCAGGACGAGAGCGTGCTGGATGTCACCTTTGAAAACGGTCAGGCCCGCGTGCGCACGCTGGAGCTGATGGATACCGCCAACCGCACCGGCGGTCTCGTGGTGGGCACCGGCGACCTTTCGGAGCTGGCGCTGGGCTGGGCCACCTACAACGGCGACCACATGAGCATGTACGGTGTGAACGCCGGGGTGCCCAAAACGCTGGTGCGCCACATTGTGCAGTATGTGGCCGATACCTGCGGCCAGCCGGTGCTGCGTGATGTGCTGGTGGACATTCTGGATACCCCAGTCAGCCCGGAGCTGCTGCCCTCTGCCGCGGATGGCACCATTGCCCAGCAGACCGAAAAGCTGGTTGGGCCGTATGAGCTGCATGATTTTTACCTGTATTATGTGCTGCGCTTCGGGTTTGGACCCGCCAAGATTTATCACCTGGCGTTGGCCGCATTTGCCGGGCGGTATGAGCCGGAAGTGCTGCTGGCCTGGCTGCGCAACTTCTACCGCCGGTTCTTTGCCCAGCAGTTCAAGCGCAGCTGCCTGCCGGATGGACCGAAGGTCGGTTCCGTCACCCTCAGCCCCCGCGCCGACTGGCGTATGCCGAGCGATGCCTGCAACGCTTTGTGGCTGAAAGAATTGGATGAGATCGAGGCAAAATAAACTTGCTGTTCTATCTCTGATTCCCATTATTTTCAATTCTTATCGCTTCACGGAGTTATAAAATAGCAAAAGCTCCCTGCCTGGTTACCGTACAGCCGGTAAAACAGGCAGGGAGCATTTTGTTTGTTATTTTATGCCGCTTGGAATGACCACCGAGCGGCGGTCATCCGGGGCATCAGGTGCCGTAATGGGAAAGGAATTGTTTGGTGCGTTCCTCGTGCGGGTGTTCGATCACCTGGTGGGCAGGGCCTTCCTCGACCACCACGCCGCCATCCATAAACAGGATGCGGTCTGCCACATCGCGCGCAAAAGACATTTCGTGCGTGACAATGATCATGGTAGTTTTCTGGTCGGCCAGATCGCGCAGAACGCGCAGAACTTCGCCGGTCAGCTCCGGGTCAAGGGCGCTGGTTGGTTCATCAAAGCAAAGGATATCCGGTTCCAGCGCCAGGGCGCGGGCAATAGCCACACGCTGTTGCTGGCCGCCGGAAAGCTGGTGCGGGTAATGGTTTTCCCGCTCCGAAAGGCCCATCTGTGCCAGAAGGGTGCGGGCTTTTTCTTCCAGTTCCGCATGAATCGCTTTGCGGTTGGCTTTATACTCCGGTTTTTCTTTTGCCAGCAGCTCCCCGGCCAGGGTAATGTTCTGCAAAGCCGTATACTGCGGGAAAAGGTTGAAGTTCTGGAACACAAGGCCGAAATGCAGGCGCTTTTTGCGCACTTCACTTTCACGGTGGGTGGCCGGGTCAGCGGCATCCCACAGGGTTTTGCCGTCCACACGGATCACACCGGTATCCGGCGTTTCCAAAAAGTTCAGGCAGCGCAGCAACGTTGTTTTGCCGGATCCGGAAGAACCAATGATGGCCAGTGCTTCGCCTTTTTCCAGGTTGAGAGAGATGTTTTGCAGCACATGGGTACTGCCAAAGTTTTTGCTGATGCCGGTAACTTCCAAAAGTGCCATATGTACGTCCCCCTTACCGGAAATAGCTGAGCTTTTTTTCCAGCCAGTTGAACAGCAGGGTCATTGCCCCGACAAACACCAGGAAGAAAAGCGCGGTGGAGAACAGCGGCCAGATCAAGCCCTTGGCGCTGTATTCCTTTGCCATCATGATGATTTCCTTGTTGGCGATCACATTGGCAAGGGAGGTATCTTTGATCAAGGTCATGACCTCATTGCCCATGGGGGCCAGGATGCGCTTGATGACCTGCAGCAGCGTAACGCGGAAAAAAATCTGGCTCTTGGTCATGCCAAGCACCTGCCCGGCTTCCGTCTGGCCAACGGGAACAGACTCAATACCGCCGCGGTAAATTTCGGAAAAATAGCAGGCGTAATTGATGACAAACGCCACCACCGCCGCCAGCAGGCGGCCATTGGTGCTGGAACCCCAGGGACTGGCAAAGCCCATCAGACCGGGGCCAAGGTAGATAACGATGATTTGCAGCATCAACGGCGTGCCACGGATGATCCACACAAAGGTTTTGACCACGCCCCGCAGTGGTGTGAACCGGCTCATGGAGCCAAGTGACACCAAAAGGCCAAGCGGCAGGGCAAACAACAGCGTCAGCCCAAAAAGCTGACAGTTCATTAGGAAGGCGCTGGTCAGGCGGCTCCAAATCACACCCGCTTCCCCCATGATCAGTCTGCCAGGGTCAGGCCGTATTTGTCGGCCAGGGTCTGCATGGTACCGTCCGCTTTCAGTTCATCGAAAGCGGTATCCACAGCGGCGGCGACATCGCTGCCCTTGCGGAAAGCAGCACCGTATTCTTCCACATTCAGCTCGTCCTTGATGACAAGGTTTGCATAGTCGGTGCCTTCGCCGATCATAGCGCTAGCCAGGGTCAGGTCCAGAACAGCGGCGTCAGCGGTGCCGGCAGCAACTTCCATCAGGCAGTCGGTCTGCACGCTCTTGGCAACAAAGTCTGCCTGCTGCAGGCCCTCGTCCTCTTCAATGGTAGTTTCGCCAGCAGATCCGGACTCAGCCACAACGGTCTTACCGGCAAGGTCTGCGGTGGAGGTGTAATCGGCGTCAGCCTTCATCACAACCACCTGTGCATTCTTGACGTAAGGCTTGGTGCAGGTCATATTGGCCTCGCGGTCATCGGTCAGGGTCAGGCCGTTCCAGATGCAGTCAATGCTCTTGGCAGCCAGCTCGGTCTCTTTGGTATCCCAGTTGATCTCGACAAAATCCGGCTCCAAGCCAAGCTTTTCACACACAGCTGTTGCCAGTTCGGTATCAAAACCGGTAAAGGTACCGCTTTCATCGGTGTAGTTCATCGGCTCATACACGGTGTAGCCGATGGTCATTTTGCCCTTGTTCTGCAGGTAGGCCAAGTCGCTGTCTGCAGCGGCGCTGTCAGCGGTGGATGCTGCCGTGCTTTCGGCAGAGCTTTCCGTGCTGCTTGCAGCTGCACTGCTGCTGGAGCCGCAGGCCGCCAGGCTGAGGGCAAACATGCCCGCCACAGCAAAAGAAATCAACTTTTTCATAACATTTCCTCCCTTATCTATACCAGTGCTGAGCAAGTTCTCCGCACCATTCCTGCAGTGCTGCACATTTGCACTGCACGCCAACCTTGCGCTTTAGTGTACCGAAGAGGTTGACTATTAGTTTATAATACCCTCTTTTGCTATTTTTTGCAATACTTATTCATGATTCCTGCATAAAAAGGCAAAGCCGGCAGGGTTTGACTGCGGTTATGCAGCGCTTTCCTGCCGGTCATGGTTTATCTTACCTCCACAACGGTGATATCCTGCGCGCTCAGGCCCTTGCACTTGCCTAAAACGGCATCCCGGATGCGGGTCACTTCATCCGCGGTCAGGGCGTCGTTTTCTGTCATAACGGTGATATCCGCGCGTCCCTCCCCAATGCTGACAACACAGTCTGCAAAGCCTTTGGATTTAATCAAGCTTTCAATGCTAGATTCCACCGTGATGCTGCTGATCTGGTTTTGCAGCTTTTGGGTAATGCTGTCTTTTTCGCTTTCGCTCAAATCCGCACTTTTCAGTGTCTTTTTGATAGCGTCCAGTGCCTCGTCCCGCGCTTTGGAGCGGTTCAGGCGTGCCTGTTCAAAAAATTCCGTACCGGAATCCTTGCTGACGCTGACAAGCTGGGCTTCGCCGTAATTTTTGCCTGCCTGCCCGCCCGATTCCATTTCTTCCGCTGCATCCGCCTGTGCGGCGGTCTGAGGTTCACTTTCCAGCGGATCAAACACTGCCTGGGCGGTCATGGGTTCCACCGCCGCGTTTGTTTCCGACTGCCGGGCGGCAGTCTGTACCGTGTCCTCGTCAGCTTCCGCCGAAGTCTGCACAACGGCTTTCCGGGCGCCACCGCAGGTG
>OGOM01002529.1_pt1 | contig 10607 bp, 9 predicted proteins | sample 1552681 | NCBI WGS metagenome assembly OGOM01 (sample SAMEA2580188, study PRJEB22360) | human gut metagenome | biome: human gut; feature: human-associated habitat; material: faeces | place: Denmark | collected 2008/2010 | reverse complement strand
AAGCGCTGGGCGATTACTTTGCAGGCCCCAACCACACCCTGCCCACCAGCGGCACGGCACGTTTTTCCAGCCCGCTGGGCGTGGACGATTTTGTGAAAAAGTCCAGTTTCATTTATTACACCCGCGATGCCCTGGGCAAAGTTCAATCCCGCATTGCCGATTTTGCCGAGCATGAGGGCCTGCACGCCCACGCCAAGAGCGTTACCATCCGTTTTGAAGACCAGTGAAGGATGGGGTACCGGAGCGGAAGGCCAACCGTTTAGCAACATATAATTACAGCCAATCCGGTGTGTATTTCATTACGATTTGTTCCAAAAACAAGCGTTGCACCTTTGGAACGATTGTAGGGGGCGGCGTCCCCGACGCCCCGCGAACCCGATTGTCACCAACCGGTAAAATTGTTGCACGGCAGTTGGGGAATATGATTGCATTTTATCCCCATGTGCGGATTGAAAAATATGTTGTAATGCCCAATCACATCCATTTATTGATTGCCATTCAGCAAGGCCCATCCGGGGCGTCGAGGACGCCGCCCCCTACATCCGCCCGCGCAAGCCAGGTCATCCCGATGTTTATCTCCACTTTGAAACGGCTGACCAACAAAACTGCCGGGCATGCACTCTGGCAGCGCGGATATTACGACCACATCATCCGCTCCCCGGACGATTACAACACCATCTGGCACTACATCGACACCAACCCCGCCAAATGGGCGCAGGATACACTTTATGTCACGGACTTTCCTGATCCGGTGCGGCAGCCCGGCTGCTGCACCAACAAAGAGGTGACCCAAATGAGCCGTTATTTTACCAAAACGCTGGCTGCGCTGGAGCCTTATACCCCCGGCGAGCAGCTGAAACTGCCTGACCTTGTCAAGCTGAACGCCAACGAAAACCCCTACCCGCCTGCCCCCGGCGTGGCGGCGGCGGTGGCCGGAGCAGTGCCGGGGCTGCGGCTGTATTCCGATTTGACCGAAGCCGCGCTCTGCGCCGCCATTGCCCGCCACTGCGGCGTGCAGCCGGAAAATATTTTGTGCGGCAACGGCAGCGATGAAAACCTGCTGCTGGCGCTGCGCGCTTTCTGTGATGAAACCCACCCGCTGGCATTTGCCGATATCACCTACAGCTTTTACCCGGTTTTGTGCGATTTGTTGCACATTCCGCAGCATGTGATCCTGGTGGAGGAAGATTTCTCGCTGGATTTGAGCAAGTACCACGGCCTGAATGAGACCATCGTGATTGCCAACCCCAACGCCCCCACCACCCTGCTGCAGCCGGTGGCCGCCATTGAGGAAGTGGTGCGCACCAACCCCGACAGCATTGTGATTGTGGACGAGGCGTACATTGATTTTGCCGGGCCAAACGCCAGCTGCGTTCCGCTGACCAAGAAATATGACAATGTGATTGTGGTGCAGACCTTCTCCAAATCCCACAATCTGGCCGGTGCCCGCGTGGGCTTCTGCGTGGCAAACCCGGAGCTGATTGCCGATATGAACCGCATCAAGTTCAGCTATAGCCCATACAACGTCAATTCCCTCTCCCAGGCTGCCGCCGTGGCCGCCATGGAGGATGAGAATTACTTCCGTGATACGGTGGGCAAGATCTGCGCCACCCGCGCCGACACAATGACCAAGCTGCGGGAGCGCGGTTTTACCGGGCCGGATTCCGCCACCAACTTTTTGTTCGTTACCACCAGCCGCATGCCCTGCAAACAGATTTTTGAGCGCCTGCGGCAAAAAGGCGTGCTGATCCGCTATTTCAGCGCCCCGCGCCTTTCCGATTATCTGCGCATCACCATCGGTACCCCGGAACAGATGCAGCGATTCTTTGAGGAGCTGGATTTGATTTTGGGGTAAAGTGGCATGGGGACGGAATTACCAGACCGCAAAGGGAACCGGTTAAAGGGGTATGATTACAGTGCCCGCGGCGTGTATTTTGTTACCATATGCACCCAAAACCGTGTATGTAACCTTGGTTCAGTTGTAGGGGCCGATGCTCGCATCGGCCCGCATGACGGGCTCAACCCTGATGTGCATATTGAATTATCACCGCTGGGCCGCATTGCTGAACAGGCATTATTGCAAATGGATGGTTTGCTGCATTATGTAATTATGCCAAACCATATTCATTTTTTGGTGGGCATCCAACCCAAAGCGGACGGGACGATGCAAGCATCGTCCCCTACAAATATTTCCCAGGTTGTCCGCATTTTTAAAGGGCGCGTTGCTCACAGGGCCGGGCATTCCGTATTCCAACGCTCTTTCTACGACCACATCATCCGCACTGAAACCGATTACTGGGCCATTGTGCAATAAAACCCGCTCAAATGGGTTTTGGACCCACTGTATCAGGGGGGAACACCATGAACCTGTATGACAGAATTAAACCCGGCAAACGGCGGCGTGGCTGGGGCGGGGCGGTGTTCCTGGCGGCGGCCTGTGTGGTTCTGGTAATCTGCATTGGCACCATTGGCTGGGCGGCGCGTTACCACCAGCGCTACCGCAGGTTTTCCACCGATTTTGCCGCCAGTGTGGAAAACGCGGGCAAGATCGGCGCTGCGCTGACCCGCAACGGCGAAACCTCCTCCCTGGACCCGGATGCCAGCAGCCGGTTATGCCGGTTGATCTGCGCCGCCGGGGCGGGCAAAGTGCAGCCAAGCTGCCCGCAGGGGGAGCCGCTCACCGTCCGCTACCGCAGCGGCGCGGTGCTGGACTTGTGGGAAGTGGAAATACCCGAAGAGACCGCCAAAAACCCCACCGGCGTTTTTGTGCGTTATACCTTTGCCGATGGAACGGTTTACCAATATGACACGGACCAGATCCAAATGAACGAGGTCCGGCTGGCTCTGGGGCTACATTAACCCCAGGTATTAAGAGGGGCGCTGCAACAGCAGCATACAAAAAGGGGGAACGTATATGATCGCCATTATTGATTACGGCGTGGGCAACTTGTTCAGTCTGGCTTCCAGCCTGAAAAGCCTGGGGCTGGAAACCAAAGTGACCCGCGACGCTGCCGCCATCCGCGCGGCGGACCACATCATTCTGCCCGGTGTGGGCGCGTTTGCCGATGCCATGGCCAAGCTGGAAGCCACCGGCCTGGTGCCCGTTATCAAGCAGGAAGTGGAGCACAAACCGCTTTTGGGCATCTGCCTGGGCATGCAGCTGCTGTTTGAAAAAAGCTATGAGTACGGCGAACACACCGGCCTTGGCCTGATTCCCGGCCGCGTGGTGCGCATCCCGGATGTGGACGCGGACGGCAGCCCCCAGCGGGTGCCGCACATCAGCTGGAACCCACTGTACCCGGCTGGCGGCCGCACGGATTTTTCCGGTACCGCCTTGCAGAATGTGCAGCCGGGACAGGAATGCTATTTTATCCACTCTTATGAAGCAAAGCCCGCAGCGGAGGAATACCGCCTGGCCGATACCGTGTATGGCGGCCGCAAGGTGTGCGCCGCTGCCCAAAAGGGCTGCGTGATCGGCACCCAGTTCCACCCGGAAAAATCCGGCCCGGTGGGGCTTGGCATCATCAAAGCCTACCTGGACCTGTGCGCCCAGGCAGAATAACAGGGAAATAAAGCGGATTTTCAAACGTAAGATAATCCAATACCGGGGAACGTTCTGCGCGAGCGTTCCCCTTTTTGTTGTTGGTTTTGCTAAACTGATGGGTGAATTTTTGGCGAAGTTGTACAATTTGGTGCAAATTTGCCTGCAAAAATGGCACCAAAAGTCCATAAAAGTCCGAAAAATGGTCATTTATCTATTCCCAAGGACAAAAGTTTGGTGTATAATAATACCTGTAACTTGGTTAATTAAATGACAATCTTTCTGGAGAGGTGTCTGTGCATGAAAAAGCTGATATTGGTCACAAGCCCGCCGGCCTGCGGAAAAACCTTTATTTCCAAGCAGCTGGCAAAAGCGCTGAACCACGTTGTCTATCTGGATAAGGATACCTTGATCCCTTTGTCCAAGCAAATCTTTGCGGTGGCGCACCAGCCGTATGACCGCAGCAGCATCTTTTTTGAAAAATATATCCGTGACCTGGAATATCGTGTGGTTCTGGACCTTGCTATGGAAGCGCTGGAGTACGATGATATTGTGCTGATTAACGCCCCCTTTACGCAGGAGATCCGTGACCTTGACTATATTACCACCCTGCGTGCCGAGCTGAAAAAGAAGCAGGCGGAGCTGGTTGTGATTTGGGTAGATACTAACCCCGAAGTGTGCCACCAGCGCATGATCGACCGCGCCAGCGACCGTGACATGTGGAAGCTGAACCACTGGGACGAATATATCCTGGGTGTCAACTTTAACCCGCCGCTCAGCTTAAAGCTGGAAAACCAGCCCGATTCGCTGCTGATCTTCCACAATTCTTCCGATGAAGAGTTTGAAGAGAGCATGAAAACCATTGTTGCCCAGTTGGAAGCCGCTGTGGCCAACCGTGTGGAGATCCCGCGCACCCGGTATTGATACTGTCTGTTTTTTTATTCCCATTGTGCCGCTTTGGCATGATGGGATTTTTTATTTGCTGTCTGAAATTGCTTTAATTGCTTTTACCGCCGGGGTATGTTATAATCTATTCTGTATCAATCTGCAAAGCAAGGCGCTGCTTTGCGGCAAAAATCAACAGCAAAAGGGGCAGGGCATATGGCAAAGGATCTTCTGGTCGGTTCCACTGGTTTTGTGGGGGGCAACCTGGCGGCAAAACATGCGTTTGCCGCGGTATGCCATTCCACCGATATTGCCGCGCAGTTCGGTGCCAAGCCGGATCTGTGCGTGTACGCCGGGGTGCCCGCCGCTATGTTTTTGGCGGATGCAGACCCGGATGCCGACCTTGCCGTGATGGCCGCCGCGCGGGAAAACCTGCGCCAGATCGCCCCCAAACAGCTGGTGCTGATCTCCTCCATCGCTGTCTATGCCGACAGCAGGGGAAAGGACGAGCAGAGCCCCATGACACCGGACGGCCTGCCCGCCTATGGCCGCAACCGCCTGCAGCTGGAACGATGGGTGCGGGAGGATTATCCCAATGCGCTGATTGTGCGGCTGCCTGCCCTATACGGCATTGGGCTGAAAAAGAACTTTTTGTTTGACCTGCACACCATCACCCCGGCTATGCTCAAGCCGGAAAAATATACCGAACTTGCACAAAAATCCCCCCTGGTACGGGATGGCTATACCCTGGCAGATAACGGCTTTTATAAGCTCAACGGTGCGGTGGATGCCGCGGCCCTGCGGGAATTTTTTGCGGGCAATGATTTTAACGCCCTTGCCTTCACGGATTCCCGCAGCCGTTACCAGTTCTATCACCTGGCCCGCCTGTGGCAGGATGTGCAGACCGCGCTGCAAAACGGCCTGACCACCCTCAACCTGACCACCCCGCCCGTTACGGCGGCGGAGGTTTACACCACAGTGACCGGCAAAGCCGACTGGCAGAACGAGCTGCCCAAGCCCCCGTTTGATTATGACCTGCGCAGCCGGCATGCTGCGCTGCTGGGCGGGGCGGACGGATACCTGTGTACAAAACAGCAGGAGCTGGATGAGATCTGCGCCTTTATGCGCGCATGGAGGAACTGAGGATGTCCGAACTGAAACTTGCAATTTCCAATATTGCGTGGGATAAAGCGGATGACGAAGCTGTTTACGCTGCCATGCAGCAGAACGGCTTTACTGGGCTGGAAATTGCCCCCACCCGTATTTTCCCGGAATATCCGTATGAAAACCTGACCGGAGCCGCTCTGTTCGGCGGCTACCTGCTCAACCGCTGGGGGTTCCATGTACCCAGCATGCAAAGCATCTGGTACGGCCAGACCGGCAATATTTTTGACCCCGTGCAAGCCGAAGAATTGCTGGATTATACCGCCGAGGCGTTCCAGTTTGCCCACACCATCAACTGCCCCAGTCTGGTGTTCGGCTGCCCCAAAAACCGCCGCCTGGACCCGCCGCACACCGCGGCGGAGGGCGATGCCTTTTTTGCCAAGGCCGGTGCGCTGGCGTCCCATTATGATGTGGTGCTTGCCATTGAGGCCAACCCCCCGGTATACACCAACTACCTGAACAATACAGCCGATGCTTTTGCCATGGTCAAACGGCTGCAAAGCCCCGGCCTTGCGGTTAATCTGGACCTTTCCACCATGATCTCCAACGGCGAGCGCCTGCGGGATTTTGTGGATGATATCAAATACGTCAGCCATGTTCATATCAGCGAGCCGGGGCTGGAACCCATTGTTCCGCGCCAGGAACACAAAGAACTTGCCATGCTGCTGAAAGCCGTTGGCTACAGCGGCGATGTTTCCATTGAGATGAAGCGGACGGATGTGGAAACCGTCCGCAAGACCCTTGCCTATATTGCGGAGGTGTTTGCATGAGCCTGCAGCCAGTGCCGATCCAGAATGTTCCCGGCGTGCCGGATTATACCTGCACCGCCTTTTTGCCCAAAAGCAGCGATTACTGCCTGCTGATCCCCGTCATCAATGAGGGCTCCCGCATTTTGACCGAGCTGGGCCGCGCCCAGAAAGCCGGGGTGGACCGTTTGGTGGATATTGTCATCTGCGACGGCGGCTCCACCGATGGCAGCATGAACCCCGATACGCTGGAGCTGTACGGGGTGAACACCCTGCTGGTCAAAACCGGCCCCGGCAAACAGGGGGCCCAGCTGCGCATGGGCCTGCATTTTGCCCTGACCTTTGGCTATAAGGGCGTGCTGACCATTGACGGCAACAATAAGGATTCCATCGAGGATGTTCCGGAATTTGTTGCCAAGCTGAAAGAAGGCTATGACCTTGTGCAGGGCAGCCGGTTTATCCCCGGCGGTCATGCCATCAATACGCCCAAAACGCGCTATGCGGCGGTACGGCTGATCCATGCGCCAATCATCAGCGCGGCAGCCCACCAGTGGTTTACCGATACCACCAACGCTTACCGCGCCTACAGCCGCGAATACCTGACCCACCCCGATGTGCAGCCGCTGCGGGATGTGTTTATGGGGTACGAGCTGCTGGCCTACCTCAGCATTCGTGCCACTCAGCTGGGTCTGCGCGCCTGCGAGGTCCCCGTGACCCGCGCATACCCGGCATCCGGCAAAACGCCGACCAAGATCAGCGGCTTTAAGGGCAACAGCAATCTGCTGCAGGTGCTGTTTGCCGCCGCAACGGGCAAGTATAACCCGTAATCGGGCAGGGGTGCCCGGCATAGTAATAGATTATCGGAGGTCCTGTGCATGACAGTGGATAAAATCATTATTGGTGCTGGCCTGTATGGCCTGTACGCAGCCCAAAAGTGCGGCGCGGCAGGCCAGCGGGTACTGGTGCTGGAGCGGGACCCCGCCCCGTTCATGCGCGCGACCTATATCAATCAGGCCCGCGTACACATGGGCTACCATTACCCGCGCAGCTACTCCACGGCCATCAAGAGCGCACATTACTTCCAGCGCTTCTGCCGGGATTATGATTTCTGCCTGCACACAAGCTTTGACCAGATCTATGCCACCAGCGCACATTTCAGCTGGACCAATGCGGCCGAATTCCGCCGCTTCTGCGCCGCGGCCAAGATCCGCTGTGATGATGTTGCCCCGGAGCGCTACTTTAATAACGGTATGTGCGATGGCGCATTTTTGACCACCGAGTATACTTATGATGCCCAGGTGCTGAAAAACTGGTTCCTGGAACAGCTGGCAAAGCTGCCCAATGTGCAGGTTCTGTACAGCCATAAGCCGGACAAAATTGAAAAAGCCGGCAGCGTGTGGCGGGTAACGGCAGGGGATACCACGGTGGAAGCACCGTTCATCCTGAACGCAACCTATGCGGGCGTGAACGATATCCACGCCATGCTGGGCCTGCCGCCGTTCAAAATCAAATACGAAAAGTGCGAGATCATCCTGTGCACGGTGGATGAGCGGCTGAAAAATACCGGCATTACCGTGATGGACGGCCCGTTTTTCAGCCTGATGCCCTTTGGCCAGACCGGCCTGCACAGCCTGACCAGTGTGACCTTTACTCCCCACGAAACCAGCTATGATGCGGTAGCAACCTTCCCCTGCCAGCAGCAGAGCGAGGGCAAATGCAGGCCGGGCAGCCTGTATAACTGCAACGAATGCCCGGCTAAGCCGCAGAGCGCCTGGCCCTACATGAGCCAGCTGGCCCGCAAATACCTGAAAGAAGAGTACGGCTTTGCTTATCAGGGCAGCCTGTTCAGCATGAAGCCGATTTTGAAAGCCAGCGAAATAGATGATTCCCGCCCCACCGTGGTGCGCGTGATGAACACCGAACCGATGCTGGTCAGCGTACTTTCCGGCAAGATCAACACCGTGTATGACCTGGACGAGGTATTGAACGTATGAGTGTGACAAATAAAGAAAAGAATTTTATCTCGGCTGTGGTCTACCTGCACAACGATGGTGCCCAGGCCGTGCAGTTTTTTAAGGCGCTGAACGCCGTGCTGGACCAGCACTTTGAACAGTATGAGCTGGTTGCCGTGGATGACGCCTGCGCCGATGATACCATCCCCACCCTGCGGGACTGGGCCAAAGCGCTGGAAAAGCCGCTGACCATCCTGCACCTGAGCCTGCACCAGGGGCGCGAGACCGCCATGAACGCGGGCCTGGATGCCGCGATCGGCGATTATGTGTATGAGTTTGACTCCACCCAGACACCGTACCCCATTGAGCTGGTGTTTGAAGCTTACCGTGCCGCCATGGCGGGCAGCGATATTGTATCCGTCTGCCCGCGGTCCACGGCTGGCAGCAGCAAAATGTTCTACCGCGTGTTCAACGGCAACAGCCATTCGGCTTACAAGCTGCGCACCGATGCGTTCCGCCTGGTCAGCCGCCGCGCCATCAACCGCGTGCATGCTTCCAGTGAAACGCTGCCCTACCGCAAAGCGGCCTATGCGGCATCCGGCTTAAAAATGACCGATCTGGAATTTGATGGCCGCCTGACTGATAATTCCGGCGGGCGCTTTGCCCTTGCCATGGACAGTCTGGCGCTGTATACCGATGCCGGGTATAAGCTCAGTGCAGGCATTGCCATCGTGATGATGTTCCTGGCGCTGGCGGAGCTGGCCTACACGCTGATCATTTTCTGCGCCGGGCACCCCATTGAAGGGTGGACCACCATGATGTTTGTGCTGACCCTTGGCTTTGCCGGGCTGTTTGCTGTGCTGACCATCATCATCAAATATCTTTCGCTGCTGGTGGACCTGGTGTTCAAAAAGCAGAACTACCTGATCGAGAGCATCGAGAAAATCCAAAAGTAAACCCTGCACAGGCGGGGAAGGGAGGGAGCCACCGCATTGATGCAGCAATATGACCAGCGCCGCCTGCGGCTGTTTGCGGTGGTGCTCTTTCTGGGAATCATGGCGGCCAACCTGGGGCGCTATCTGATCTTTGACGGCCTGTACCTGTGGGATGCCCGCCTGCGCTGGCAGGAGTGTGCCTATGTGCTGCACGGGCTGAACCCCTTTGATGTGATGCACAGCCGCGTGCCGTCCATCGAATCTATCGGCTGGCTGGATGCTTCCCTGGGGGGCACAGTGCCCTGGGCCTATGTGCTGGGCAATGTAATCAACCCCGGCTTTTTGCCGTACAGCGCGATGTGCGTGTACATTCTGGCGTTGGATTTTATCGCTCCGCTTGTCACGGCGCTGTGCATGGGCCGCTTTTTGCTGCGCCACCGCTATGTGCAGGATAAATACATGGCCGTGCTGGCATCGCTGCTGGTGTTTGCCCCCAGCATGTGGGCCAATGCGGTGCTGTTTGGCAACCAGAGCGGCATTGTGTGCTGCTGTGTTATCCTTTCCATGTGCGTGCTGGAGGACAGTGAGACTTTGGCGGGCCTGCTGCTGGCTGTTGCCATGTGCAAACCGCAGGTGGCGTTTGTGTTTTTGTTCCCGCTGCTCTGCAAAAAGCACTGGAAAGCAATAACCGTTACCTCCGGCACTGTGCTGGGGTCCTGGCTGCTGGCGGCCATTTTAACCGAAAGCAGCCCCATCTCCATGCTGACAGATATCATGGACCAGGGGTTGAGCTATAATACCTCTTATTATGGGCTGTTCAACTTTTTGTTGGGCTTTGGCATCTCCACCAAGGTGGTTCTCCTGCTGGATGTCGCTGTTGGCGGTGTGATTCTGCTGGCTGCTGCGGCCTGGATGTTCCGCAAAAAGCTGGATAATGACTGGCTGCTCTGGTACGCCGTTACCGCGGTGGTTTCCGTTATGTGGTTTTATAAGCAGAGCCATGATTATATCATTCTGGCGCTGCCTGCCATCGCTATTTTCTGCCTGCCGCATATCAGCCTGCCCGCATGGGGCAGTATCCTGATTTTGCTGGTGGATGTCATTGCCTTTGCGGTACCCAAAGTCTGCACCCTGCTGTGCGGCCTGCCGAAAGATGTGGTTTCGCCCTGGGCTAAACTGCTGGAAACGGTGGCTATTATGGCAACACTGTACTATGTGTTCCAGTCTGCCAAGCGCCATGCGGCGGCATTGCAGCAGGCGAGCCAGAATGGATAATTCCATAGGGGCACATATTGTGCGCCCGCTGCCCTGGCTGGAATAAACGCCTTGCTTAGGGCAATACCGCATAATTCTAAGTGCCGATACGGCGAGCGAGGTGCGGCAG
>OGOM01002528.1_pt1 | contig 10621 bp, 5 predicted proteins | sample 1552681 | NCBI WGS metagenome assembly OGOM01 (sample SAMEA2580188, study PRJEB22360) | human gut metagenome | biome: human gut; feature: human-associated habitat; material: faeces | place: Denmark | collected 2008/2010 | reverse complement strand
ATGTAGATGCTGCGCGTACTTTTAAGAAACTTGAATATACAGACGAGGAGTATGCGCAGGAAATACAGAAAATCCATGACCGGTTTGTCCCGTTCCTGAATATCTGTAAAGAGAATCATACAGCCGTCCGTATCGGGGTGAACCACGGCTCACTGTCCGATCGCATCATGTCACGCTACGGTGACACGCCGGAAGGTATGGTAGAGTCGTGCATGGAATTCCTGCGCATCTGCGTAGACGAGAAGTTTACGGATGTCGTCATCTCAATCAAAGCATCCAACACGGTGGTAATGGTAAAGACCGTACGCCTGTTGGTATCAGTGATGGAACAGGAAGGCATGTCATTCCCTCTCCACTTAGGTGTTACGGAAGCTGGCGACGGAGAAGACGGACGTATCAAATCGGCCTTGGGCATCGGCGCATTGTTGGCTGACGGGCTGGGCGATACGATCCGTGTCTCGCTGAGTGAAGAACCGGAAGCTGAGATTCCCGTGGCACGCAAGTTGGTGGACTATATTACAAGTCGCCGGAACCATCCGTACATTCCCGGCATGGAAGCTCCGGATTTCAACTACCTTTCTCCGGTACGCCGTAAAACACGGCCGGTACGCAATATCGGCGGAGACCATCTGCCCGTGGTACTTGCCGACCGCATGGACGGACGTATGGAGACCCATCCGCAATTTACACCGGATTACATTTATGCCGGACGTGCTTTACCCGAACAGACAGAACCCGGAGTTCAGTACATCCTCGATGCCGACGTATGGAAAGGAGAACCTGACACGTGGCCTGCCTTCAATTATGCACAATTGGAGTTAATGGAAACATGCGCAGCCGAACTGAAATTCCTCTTTACCCCTTACATGGCGCTTACCCGGGAAGTTGTCGCATGCCTGAAGCAACACCCCGAAGCAGTCGTTGTCTCACAAAGCAACCACCCGAACCGTGTAGGCGAACATCGTGCCCTGGCACATCAACTGACGGTGGAAGGATTACAGAATCCGGTTATCTTCTTCCAACACTATGCCGAAGATACAGCTGAAGACTTGCAGGTCAAAGCCGGTGCGGATATGGGAGCCTTGATCTTTGACGGATTGTGTGACGGAATTTATCTCTTCAACCAAGGCAAACTGAGCCATTCAGTGATTGATGCCACTGCTTTCGGAATTCTGCAGGCAGGACGTATCCGCACCAGCAAGACTGAATATATTTCTTGCCCGGGATGCGGACGAACACTGTTCAACCTGCAAAGTACGATTGCCCGCGTCAAAGAAGCCACCTCGCACTTGAAGGGGCTCAAGATAGGCATCATGGGATGCATTGTCAACGGACCGGGCGAAATGGCAGACGCCGACTACGGTTATGTAGGAGCCGGACGTGGCAAAATCAGTCTTTATAAACAGAAGGAATGCATTGAAAAGAATATTCCGGAAGAAGAAGCCGTAGAAAAGCTGATAGAACTGATTAAAGCAAACGGGGACTATGAAGAGAAGACTTCTTCCCTGTCCTCTCCCAAAGAAAAGGAAGACAAATAGTTCTTGCGGACGATGAATAACCATTACCTCAAAGAGAGTGTATCATAGTTCACCACAGATCGCACAGATTTACACAAAACGATTTTTAATCTACTGACAATCAATAATATTTATCTGTGCAAATCCGTGTTATCTGTGGTGAATACGAATTTTGACTTCCTCTTTAAATAGTATACTTAACTATAAAGTTCTTTATCTCTTACGCTGAGCAAAGATCCACTCCATGAATCCGGGATAGTTGAAAGCCGGATTCCAGCTTCCATGATTGCAACCGGGAAACTCAATATATTCCACTTCCGCTCCCAAGTTCTTCAACGCTCTATAAGCCTCACGCGAGCCTTCTACAGGCACTACATTGTCGGCATCACCGTGAAAAATACGGAAACGAACATTTGCTGCATCGGCCAGACGCACCGGATTCACGGTCCCGCAGATGGGAACGGCAGCAGCAAACGTATCGGGAAAACGGACAGCAAGATCGTACGTCGCCATGCCTCCCATAGAAAGACCGACCACATAGATACGATTACGATCCACCTGAGGCAAATCAAGATAGGTATCCAACAACTCTTTTACTGCACGCAGTACAGGAGTGATCTCTTGTCCTACCGGCATCTCCGAAGGAATAAAGGAAGAGGGACGAGAGGTATACGCCCAATAGTCTTTTTCGGGACATTGAGGTACAAGGACAAATGCCGGATACTTCTCCCGGTTCACCGGATTGAGAAACATCTGACCACCATGTGTCAACTGCTTCTCGTTATCACTCCCCCGCTCACCGGCACCGTGCAGAAAGAGTACCAAAGGATATTGCAGTCCCGTCTTTTCCACCTCCGGACGAAGTAGACGGTAATTGAGAGAATCACCCCGGGAAGAGATAAAAACTTTCTTTTGATACATCTCTTGCGAACGGGCACCCACGCCCAAAAGAAAGAGACTGATAAAGAAAAGGACAAACTGTTTCATGGCTATTCGGTATTATTCTACATATTTAGTTTCGGAAGGTAAAGATACACCATTTTCGTTAAAGGCTTCCACAGCAAAATAATAATCCTGATCGATAGTCAGCGATTTCATCTCCAACTCATTGCCACCGTACACCATCCACGAACTGTATAACTTATCAGGGGCGATCCCCCACAGGACGTTGTATCCCTGAGCTCCTTTCACCGGCTCCCAGCGAACAGTAACATCACGACGGTCGGTGTGCCGATCCAGAGCCAGCTTTTGAGGTGACCGGGGAGCCTTGCCGAACCCGAGTCCGAATACACGCAGTTCAGAAATAGCCAGATTCGGAGTAGGTACGTCTATATTCTTATAGCGGATATAGCGTGCGGTAGTCGGGACTTCAAGTTCTACATAGTCATTCGGCGTATCCTTATAGCTGCTCCGGCGATCGACCAGTGTATTCCAGGTCTCCCCGTCGGAAGAGCCCTCAATCACATAGCGGTGACGCAATCCGGGAATCCGACCGTATAGATTACTCCGATAGTCGTGATAATTCACCTGTACGGCACAGACACGGGCAGGTTTCTCCAGGTCGATCAGTACCCACTGACGTTCATCATTTGCTTCCGCCAGCCAGAAAGACTTGGTTCTTTCATCCGTCAATGCATCCGGTCCGAACTCACCTTTCGCAGTAGATGCCGTCACCGGTTTGCGATAAGAAAGGAGCATCCATCCACGGAACTGCCCCTTCTTGCCGGGTACGGCCGGAGCATAGCGGGGATAATCACCGAAGCGGGTGTCCACGTACATAATACCGTCTTTATCGAATCCGGCAGGAAACATGCAGAGCCGGCGTTCCCAGTTGACGTTGATGGAAAGAGCCATCGAAGCAAAATGCCAATACTCTCCGCCGGGCCCCTGAACCGTACTGCCGTGTCCGGCTCCGTTCATATATCCCCCCGGTTTGTATGACACGGGATTGTGCTTCTGATAGGTGTAAGGCCCCATCGGATGATCGGCTACATAAACACCGTCGGCATAGACATTGAATTCGGTACCGGGAGCACCATACTGCATATAATACTTCCCGTTGTGCTTGGTCAGCCACGGGCCTTCGATATATCCTCCTAAAACGGTATCGCTATGATTCTCACCGAAACGTTCCCAGCCGTGGCGCGGCATGTCGAGATTGAAAAGCTCCTTCACTTCTCCTTTCGGAAGGAACCGGTGATTCTTATCCAGTTCCATACCCCGGATGGGATAAACATTGGACGAACCCCAGAACATATAGGCTTTGCCATCGTCGTCGATAAAAAGATCGGGGTCCTGCAGGTTATGAAGGATGGCGGGTGTAGCTTTCCATTCGCCGCTCTTCGGATTGTCGGAATAGAGAATACTCATAGAACCCGAAGGATCACCGGTGACATAAAGCACTGAGTCTTTATAGTTATGCGCGGCCGGAGCGTTGCTCCCCTGCGGATACCAGTCTTTGGGAGCGATAAAATCCCAGTCCAGCAGATCTTTAGAGTGCCAGTATCCATTGGAACGGGTGACGAACATATAATACTCTCCACGGAACCTGACCACTGCCGGATCGGCACCCGAGCGGTAGGAAATGTCCTTGTCGGAGTTATAGATCATATAGGTATAATCTATGTTCAGCGGGTTGCAATAAGTATCTTGCCGCATGTCTTGCGCAAGGGCAAGAGTGGGAGACCCCAAAGCGAGTAAAAGAAGGAATAGTTGTTTCATGGTTGTAATCTATGGTATATCTTATTCTTCTGAGCCGAACCCCAGTCTCTTCAATCCTCTCTGTACATCGGGATGACTCATGAAGAGTTTCCATATCAAGCCTGAGCGATAGTTTTCAATCATCACAATAATCGGTCCCTGATCGATGGCGAGATAAGAGGAAGCAAACCAGTTTTCTGTCAGGTTGAAGGCATCCTTAAAACCATATTCTCCCCACAGGCGGTCGCCCAATTCTTCGTAGAAATAACGCATAGCCTCCAGAGAATGTTCCGGAGTATAAGGAATGGAAGAGATGGCTGCGGTCGGGGTAATCACTCCCAAGTCGTTCTGCGGGCAATGTGCCGAGTAACCCTGATGATTGTCGCTCGCTGTCAGTCCCCAGCATTTGCGGCCGTATCCTTTATACTTCTTCGGATTATCGATGCAATAAGCACGGTTGATCAGGGTATGTGCTTTCATCTGCTCACCGTAGTCGGCATAACTGTCTTTGAGTCCGCGCGGATCGAGTCCGAGATAGGAATAATGTGTAAAGAAGAGAGGGCCGCCAAAGTCGGTGCCCAGGGGCAAGCGGATGCCGTAATATTCTTTTCCGTTCTTGAATGTAATGGAGTTGGCCCACCCCTTATGATACACCGATTCACGAATCGGATAAGTAGGCGAAGAAGCCGCCAGAATATAAGTGATATGGCACTCGTTCTGCCCTTTCAGCTGATGGTTCATCGCCCATCCGTTATTGGGTGACCAATGCCAATAAAGCACATCTTCACCTCCACGGGTGAACCAGTCCCACTCTGCCTGATGCCACAGGGTATTGATCAGCCCTCGTATCCGATTCTCTGTCGGATTATCGTGAGTGAAATACTGGTGTGCTGCCAGCAGTCCTTCGAACATAAAGGCAGATTCCACCAAATCGGCTCCATCGTCTTTCCTGCTGAAAGGAATGGTCTTTCCGGTAGCCCCGTCCATCCAATGTGCCCAGATGCCATGATAGCTATCGGCTTTATTGAGGAACTCCACTATTTTGAGCAGCCGCTCAGCGCCTTGCTCACGGGTGATGAACCCACGTTCCACACCGACTATAATTGCCATTACCCCAAAGCCCGAACCACCGATGGTTGCTATCTCGAGGCGGTCATTGCTGCGCTCACGGGCCAGACCGGACTCGGGATGGGCAAAATCCCAAAAGTAACGGAAAGTTTGTTTCTGAACAAGAGTCATCAACTCATCATCGGTCAGTCTCGGCTGTTTGCCTGTAGCGGTGGCTTGCAACGTACAAGCACAGATCATAAGAAGAAATAAAAGGGTATGTTTCATTGTTGTTGTTAATTCAAGATTTTATCCCCCGAGAGGGCGTGTCGAGACTCATATCTGGTGAATAATGACACGCCCTCAGGTCGCTGCACGGCAGAGACACGGAGATTCCATCGTGCAGTGGGGATAGCGGCTTCCGTTGCCGCAAAGGGCAATCGGAAAGACGCTGTGTGTAATCATGGAATTGATATTATTGGAATGATTCTATTTTAATGAACTGGTTATACATGTTTCATATCAGTTTTTGAGGACTCCCTGCGAGATATCCACCTGCTTCTGCGGGATGAAGAACGTTGCATGTTTTGCTATCGAGAAGTTTGTCTTCCCGTGTGCCTTCATCATCTTCTCCGCATAGCCCGGCACCACCTTGTCCGCACGGATCAGGTCGAAGAAGCGGTGTCCCTCCAAAGCCAGTTCGATGCGGCGTTCGTTCCAGATGATCTCGCGGAGCTTCTCTTTACCGGTTTCCGTAATCTCGGGCAATCCCACTGTCATATCCGCCGGATGCACCGTTCTGCGGGCACGGGCGCGCACCATTTCCAGCTTGTCGAGTGCTTCCCGGCTTTCGCCCAGTTCATTGCAGGCCTCGGCATACATCAGCAGTACATCGGCATAACGCAGGAAGATCAGGTGACAATTCTGTTTGGCAAACGAATTCTCGTTCCAGTAACCGGTAGGCCAGATGGTCTTTTTATTGGCACGGGGCGGCACTTCTTTCTTGAAATGAATCTCGCCCTTTCCCTCCAATGTCTCTCCATCGTAGAAAATGGTTGCCGTGCGTCGGGGATCTCCCGCTTCATAGGCTTGGTCGAGAGCTTCGGAAGGAGAGAACATCCCCCAGCCCATCTCACCGCGAATGCCCTGCCATTTCACATATTCCGACTCGAGGTTGCGTTCGGTCGATTCGCCCCAGAGGTATTGGTCGGCAAGCATCACTTCGTCCGAATAGTAAGAGTTCGGATTGAACAGGTCGCGATAATCCCGGTGCAGGCTATACTCGCCGCGGGCAATCACCTGACCGGTGTATTTCTTCACGTTGGCATAGTCCTGGCGGAAGAGATATACCTTGGCCAGCAATCCTTCGGCTGTTCCCTTGGTGGCGCGTCCCGACTCTTTCGCACCCCACTCCTGACGGGTAGGCAGATGCTCGGCTGCATAGGTCAGGTCTTCAATGATCTGTTGATAGACAGCCTCTTCGGTTGCACGGGGCTGATTGTATTCGCCGGGCTGCAACACCTTGGTCACCAAAGGCACCCCGCCGAAGGCGCGTACGAGATTGAAGTAGAAGAATCCCCGGAAAAAACGGGCCTGGGCGACGCACTTCACCCGGAGTTCTTCGTTCTTCACCGCACCCAGATTGTCCAGAGCCACATTGCATGAAGCGATAGCTTTATAATTGCCTTCCCACCAGCCGTTGATCTCGGAGGTAGAGGCGTCGTAAGTAAAGTCGTTGAACTGGTTCAGACGTGCCACACTGCCGTCCGCCAGTTCGCTGCCTGTATCGGAGTTATCACCGGGTAGCTCGGTGATGGCAAACCATGAGAATCCGATGATGTCCCACGCCCGGAGTTGGGTATAGATGGCGTTAATACTCATCAACGCGCCTTCTTCTTCGCCGAAGAAGACATCTTCGGTCAGCTTTCCCTGCGAATCTACATCGAGGAAATCGGCACAGGAAGAAAGGGTCAGTGCCGAAGCCAGTAATATTGAATATATCTTTTTCATTGTAATGGTTTTGGGTTCACCACAGAGTAACACAGAGTCTCACAGAGATGATTTCCTTTTAAACATTCTATGAGATTAAACTCTGTGAGACCCTGTGTTACTCTGTGGTAAATCGTATTCATGTCTATATCATTTAATATTAGAAAGTTACGTTCAGGCCGAAGCGGCAGGTAGCTGTCACCGGATAGATCTGACGGTCGATGCCGCCCAGCACTTCGGGTGTGAAGCCGTTATAGCCGGTGAAATAGGCCAGGTTGTTGCCGGAGAAGTAGACTCTCAGATTCTGCACGGATACCTTCTGCATCCATGATTTCGGGAAAGTATATCCCAGTTCCACCGTTTGCAGTTTCACGTACGAACCGCTCTCTACGTAGCGGCTCGACACCTGATAGTTATTGCCTTCCAGAGTCATTCGCGGTGTCATGGTATTCGGATTTTCGGGTGTCCAGCGGTCGAGGAAGGAGCGGTCCCAATTGTCCGAACCGGAGAAACGTTCTACCTGCTTGGCATTGAATATCTTGTTTCCGAAGTTGCCTTGGAAGTCGATAGAGAGGTCGAATCCTTTCCAGGAAGCACTGATGCCCAGACCGCCGATGAACTTGGGAGTGGGACTGCCCAGATCCTTGCGGTCGTTGGCCGTGATGTATCCGTCACCGTCTACATCTTCGTATATCAGGTCGCCGGGACCTACGTTGTTCTGATACTGTTGTCCGGCATTTCCGGTGGCAGCGGCGGCACGCTCGTTGTAGTCTTTGATCTGTGCCTCGTTCTGGAAGATGCCGATCACGTTGTAGCCATAGAAATATTTAATCGGCTTTCCCTCTTCGGTCATCTGTACGGATTTTCCGGCGCCGATGTCACCGCTGGCGATGCGTTTGCCGCCCAGGCTGATGACTTTGTTTTTGATGGTCGTTCCTGTCAGACGGATACCATACCGGAAGTCTTTCAGCGAATCTTCCCATTTCACGGTAAAGTCCACACCGCTGTTGCGCACCGCCCCTACGTTTGTTTCTACCGGGGTGAGGCCTACGGAAGCCGGTACATCCACCGTCACCAGCATGTCTTTCGTGTCCCTGCGATAATAGTCCAGTTCAAGTGAAAAGCGGTTGTTCAGCAGTCCGAGGTCGAAGCCGAGGTCCATCTGCTCCGAACGTTCCCAATGGACGCTCCGGTTGGAGAGTGACGTGATGGTTCCGCCGGGATAGAACACGCCGCCAAACACGGCATCATAGGACGGAGAGATATTGGCGAGCGCCCGGTATTTGTCGTTACCTATTTTATCATTACCGATCTGTCCCCAGCTTCCTCTGAGCTTCAGGTTGCTCAGCCACTGCACGCGGTCTTTCAGGAACGCTTCTTCGGAGACTCTCCATCCGGCAGCTACTGAGGGGAAGTAGCCCCAACGGTTGTCAGGACCGAACTTGGATGAACCGTCGGCACGGACCGAGACAGTCAGCAGATAGCGGTCCATTAACGCATAGTTGGCACGGAAGAGATAAGACATCATTGTTTCGTGGTATCCGTTGTTGGCCACCGACTTGGAGCCGGCCGAAGCCTGGTCGAGATACCAGTAGTTTTCGTTATCGGAGAAAAAATCGCGTCCGGTGCCTTCCAGCAATTCGTAAACACGCTTCTGCGCCGTGATACCTCCCAAGAGGTTGAGCCGGTTCTTATCATTGATCTTCCAGTCATAAGTCAGCAGGTTCTCCCACAACCAGGTAAAGTCGCGGTCCCAGGTTTTGGAGAGGCTGTTGGTTTCGTTCTTCTGTGTTTCCGAAACGTAGTATTTCGGCACGAAGTTGCGGCGGCGTCCGTTGATGTAGTCGATGCCGAGGCTGGTTTTAAAGTCAAGCCCGTTCAGGATATTCCAGTTCAGGAAGGCGCTGCCCACGATACGTTCTTTCCAGTCGTCATTGTTTGTATAATGGAGTGTGGCGACGGGATTGGCAGAAGAGGCGCTTTCGGAATCCATAAAACTCCCGTCTTCATTGTAGGGACGCTTCACGGGACTGATGGTATAGGCAGCTTTCACCACCGCACTGTTTTCGTTCTTCTTATGGCTGAAAGAGGCCGACAGATTGTGCCCGAGGGTCAGCCGTTTGCTGATCTTGTAGCTATTGTTGGCACGCAGGGTGAAGCGGTTGTAGGTGTTTCCGGTGATGATGCCGTCCTGCTGGTAATATCCAGCGCTGAGGTTGTAGCGCACCTTCTCCGATCCGCCGCTGACGCTGAGCTGATAGTCGCGTACGGAAGCCACACGGAAGATTTCGTCGAACCAGTTGGTTCCTTTGCCCAGTGAAGCAGGATCGTCAAACTTGGGTTTTCCGCCTGTGTTGACCAGTGCTTCGTTTAGCAGTGTCGCGTATTCGGTGGCATTGGCCATCTCGAAGCTGCTGTTGTTGAACTGGAATCCTTCGCTGGCGGTGAAGTTCACCACCGCTTTTCCTTCCGTTCCCTGCTTGGTAGTGACGATAATCACACCGTTGGCACCGCGCGAACCGTACATGGCGGTCGCTGATGCATCTTTCAGCACCTCCATCGACTCGATGTCGTGTGTGCTCAGGAAAGAGATGTCGTCCATAAACATGCCGTCCACCACATAAAGGGGATTGCTGTTATTCGTTGTGCCGATACCACGGATACGTACTTCGGGCGAGCTTCCGGGAGCACCGTTAGCCGAGATATACACACCGGAGACACGTCCCTGAAGGGCATTCGCCACGTTGGGAGTGGCAACTTTCGTGAGATCCTTGCTCTTCACCGCACCTACCGAACCGGTCAGGTCGGACTTACGTTGTATACCATAACCGATCACGACAACTTCGTCTATCAATTGGTTATCTTCTTCAAGAGAGATATCCAGCTTCGAGGAGGCAGTCACCTTGACCTCCTGCGTTTTCATGCCGATATAACTGAAAACAAGAGTGGCGCCCGAAGGAACATTCGGAATAGAATAGTTGCCGTTAAAGTCCGTAATGGTTCCGGACGATTGACCTTTCAGCAGGATACTGGCGCCAATGATAGGCTCCCCTGTCTTTTTCTCGGTAACAACACCCGAGATGGTCAGACTGCCCTGCGCAAAAGAAAGCATGGAGAGCAGCAACATCATACATAGGGTAAACAGATTTTTTTTCATCGTTTGGTACTGATTTAAAATTCTGCTGCAAACTTAGACGGTAAATTGATGTAAGTCAAAAAAAGGGGTACTACAAGAGTACCATGCAGAAAAAAACAAGATTTCCGCACTACTTCATCCCTACTGCAAAGGAATATAATTAATTAATATTCAATAAAATAAAAAAACTGTTTCGTAAGATATTAAAAAAACGTAATAAAGAAACAGAAAC
>OGOM01002527.1_pt1 | contig 10623 bp, 6 predicted proteins | sample 1552681 | NCBI WGS metagenome assembly OGOM01 (sample SAMEA2580188, study PRJEB22360) | human gut metagenome | biome: human gut; feature: human-associated habitat; material: faeces | place: Denmark | collected 2008/2010 | reverse complement strand
GTGAGGGCTGCCATCATGGGCCAGAAACGGTTCTGCGGGTGGCCATAGTAGAAGGCCATCTCCCGGCTTTTGGGGCTGGGCCATGTGCCGAGGATGAGGGCGCGGCTGTTTTCAGAGTAAACGGGTGCGAAGCTCATCGTTCCATCGTCTCCCATGCAGAGCCGAAGCTGCGGTCGGAAGGCTCCGCCTTCGGGCCGTCGAACCACAGCTCTTCAATAAGGGCAGCAAGTCCGTCTTCCCGCACATCGCCGATGCCGCGGTCAGCGGCGGCTTTGGCTTCGTCGGTGCCGTTGGACATGCAGCAGCCGAGGCCGGCTGCTTTCAGCATCCCGACATCGTTGGCGGAGTCGCCTGCCGCCACGGCCTCGGCGAGGGAGAGGCCCATCTTCTCGCAGAGGTCTGCGAGGCCCGCGCCCTTGTCCACCCCGCTCCGCACGATGTCGTAGAAGTGGGAGCCGTCGGACCGCTGGCCGCCCACCTGCATGAAGTGAAGGCCGAGGTGGCCGTACTTTTCGTTGAACCGCTCCAGCGCCCCCTCGGGGAAGATGCAGAACGCCGCGTGGGGCATATCGATGAGGTGGCGGTCCTGGTCTTCGCCGTCCACGCAGTCCAGACCGACGCTGTTCATCTGGTCGTAGCACTTGTGGAGGATGTCATACTCGCAGTAAGCATAGTATGCATCCTTGAAGTCAAATTGCAGGGGGTAGTTGTAGTCCTCACAGAAATCCACCAGCGCGTACATCTCTTCGTTGGTCATGGGGTGCTCTGCCACGATGGCACCGTTCTTGTCCACGACGCAGGCACCGTTGCAGGTGATGGCATAGTCGAACCGGATGCCGCCCAGCTGACCTTTCCGGTTGATGGCTGACCAGGATCGGCCTGTGCTGAGCACGAATTTTCCCCCGGCGGCCTGAAGCTTCTTCACAGCCTTGACCATGGCCGGACGGGGCTGGTTTTCCCCGAAGGGGACGAGGGTGTTGTCGTAATCGCTTGCGAGAATTTTATATTGCATGGTGTTCTCCTTATATCTATATATAAGCTGAGTATATCACAAAATAGAGGCTTTGTCTCCAAAATAAAAAGCACCTGCACGCTTCTCCGAAGAAAAGGTGCAGGTGCTTTGCAAATACTCAGGCGATAAATGCTACCACGATTTGGATGCCCACGCCCACAGCGGCGCCGCAGGCCCAGGTCAGGCCGGTGATGAAGAGGTTCTGCTTCCAAGAGGGATTCACCCGCCACAGCACGGCGAGGCCCACGCCCGCGCCGGTGCAGAGACCGGCCACGAGGCTCGAGAAGCGGAGTGCGCCCTCGACGTAGAGCTGGGTCATCAGGACACTGGCAGCACAGTTGGGGACAAGGCCCACCAGTGCGGCCACCACCGGCTGGAAGAAGCCCATCCGGCCCAGCACCGAGGCGAAGACATCCTCGCCGACGCCCTCGACGATGAGGCCGAACACAAGGCTGAACACGAAGATAAAGACAAAGATCTCGAGGGTGTGGCGGAGCGCGGCCTTCCAGATGGGCTGGGGATGGCCCTCTTCGTCGCTGTGCTCCTCGTGGCAGTCCACCTCGTCGGCGTGGCCGGTGTAGCCGCCGCGCAGGCTGCGGGGCAGGGCCTTGCGGAGGACGAAATCCAGCAGAAAGCCCACAAAGACAGCGTACACGACTTTGATGACCATCAGCAGGATCAGCTTATCCCAGTAGGCGGGCATGGACACCAGCAGGGGGATAGCCTCGTCGCTGGTGGCAAGATAGACGGCCATCAGCGTACCCAGCGTGATGACGCGGGAGGCGTAGAAGTTGGAGGCGATGGCCGAGAAGCCGCACTGCGGCACACAGCCCAGCAGGGCACCGGGCACTGCGCCCCAGCGCCCGCCGCCGGCCAGCAGCGCTTCGATGCGCTCGCCGTGGCGGTGCTCGATGTATTCGATCAGCAGATAGGCCAGAAACAGAAAGGGCAGCATCTTGGCGGTGTCCACCAGAGATTCGCCCAGAACATCCAGAAACAGTTCCATAAATATCGCTCCCAAAAACCACAGCGGGTTTCTTCATTTTAGTAAATTGCAATCAGTTTGCATTTTCGTGCAGGGATGATTATACACGATATCCTGCCCGATTGCAAGCCCAATTTGCAAAAAGATTGCATTTTTAGAAAAATTGCTCCGGAACGTCTGTTTTCTGTTTCTGTGCAGCTGCAAAAAAACGCCGCCCAGCTGCCGGAATGCCCGGCCGCAGAGCGGCATCTGTGTTTTCGATCCGAGAAATTACAGCATCTTCACGGCCAAGGCTTCGGTGGTGCGGTCCTGTGCCTCGTTGGTCTGCTGCTGGTCATCCAGCATATAACGCAGCAGAAGCACCTCTGCCACATACAGCACCGCCACCTTGATGGGGATGCTGCCGGAGTCCAGCGGGTTTTCCTGCGCGCCGCACAGCAGCACGATGTCGGCCAGCTTTGCGCCCGGCGAGTCCTCGTAGTGGGTGATGAGGATGATCTTTGCCCCGGCGGCCTTGGCGGTGCGCAGCGTCTCGATCATATCCCGCGTAGCACCGGAGTAGGACACGAACAACACGACATCCTCTTCCGTCATCAGGCTGGCCGCCATCACCTGCATGTGGCTGTCGCCCGCCGTGCGGAACTTGTTGGTGATGCCCGCAAACCGGGCGCAGATGTCGTTGGCCACCAGCATGCTGCCGCCCTGCCCCAGGCAGAACACCTGCCGTGCGCTGTGCAGCAGGGCCACAGCCTTGTCCACCGCCTCCGGTGAGAGGGCATTCTGTGTGCCGTTGATGGCTGTCATGAACAGCGCACCGGCGTGCTCACACAGGGTGGCCGTGTCGGCATCCGGCTCCGGCGCACGCTGGTTGACCAGTGCGCCGGTGGCATTGGCCTGTGCCAGTGCAATGCGCATTTCATGGTAGCCTTCAAACCCCAGCGCCCGGCAGAACCGGAACACCGTAGCCTCTGCCACCTTGCATTCCCTTGCCAGGGATGAGATGGACAGATACTGTGCCTCTGCTGCGTGCTGCACCAGATAGTCGGCCACCATGTGACCCGATTTTGTCAGGTCATTCTGGTGCTGCTGCAGCAGCTCCCAAAAATTTGTAGACATTTCCTTCTCCTTACCCGACCGCTGCACAAAGGGCAGCCGCCGACTTATCTCCTACACCTTCTTACATCAAAAAGTATAAAAGAAACAAACCGGGTGTGCAAGAGGCGCATTGCCCACATTTTTGGTCCGGTTTCTGTGCAGACGGCACAGAAAGTGAGGAAAAACGGCCCATTTTCTGAAAATCTCTTTCTTTTTCAGATTTTCAGGCCGAAAAGTCTTTTCATTCATTTTTCCGATTTTGTACCGTTTTGTAACTTTTTCAACGAGCAGTTTTCACTTTTCTTTTGTGTTTTTTCTGATATCCCACAATCTTGTACAACCTGCACAGTTGCAAAATGAAAAATTTAGGAAAAGGAAGTATGGACAGAATGAAAATATTTTTCTATAATGGAACCATCAAAGGCAGCCGCCCGCACAAGCCGCTGCCACAACGTGAATTGATGAGAGCAAGGAGAAACTATCATGAAAAACTGCATTTCCCGCCGTTCGTTCCTGAAGGCTGCCGGTATGCTGAGCGCTGCCGGTGCACTGGCCGCTTGCGGCGGTTCTTCTTCCAGCACTGCTCCCGCCTCCAGCGCAGCCAGCTCTGCTGCCGCTTCCGGCACCGCCAGCTCCGGTGCAAGCATCAAGCTGTGGACCTACCCCATCGGCGGCTGGGGCAAGGATGAGACCGTGCAGGAGCTGATCTCCAGCTTCAATGCCAAGTACCCCGACATCAAGGTCACCGTGGAGTACCTGGACTACACCAACGGCGATGACCAGGTCAACACCGCCATCGAGGGCGGCAGCGCACCCGACCTGATCATGGAAGGCCCCGAGCGTCTGGTTGCCAACTGGGGCAAGAAGGGCGTTATGGCTCCCCTGAACGACCTGTGGGCCGACGATGCCAAGAAGGACGAGACCGAACCGCGACGCACCCGTCGTAAGGCCGCCGATGATGCCGCATCCGAACCGCGTGCGGCCCGCCATCGTCGCGATGACGACCAGTCCGATTTCGCTCGCCGCAAGCCGCGCAAGAAGGCCGATGAGGCCGGCGATCTGCTGGCCACGCTCGATTTGGGAGATGCAGCGCCTACCGGGCGTCGCCGCGAGCGTCACGAGGACGTGGAAGTTCCGCTGATTCGCCGAGTCCGTGATGATGAGGACGAGCAGCCTCGCCGCCGTCGTCGCACTGCGGAAAACAGCGAAGAAACCGTGCGTGACCTCGACGATATCCTGGCCACGCTGCCCACGCAGAAGCACGAGGAAACGTCCGAAGACGGCGAGCAGAACGACGATCACGAGTTTGTGCGTCGTAACCGCCGCGACCGTAGCGATCGCAACGATCGCGATACCCGTAATGATCGCAGCGATCGCCGTAACCGTCGCATGCGTGGCCGTGATCGCGACAACGCCGATGATGATCGTCGCTATGATGATCGCGATAATCGTAGCGATCGCAATGACCGTGATAGCCGCCGCGAAGAGCCGCAGGAGGATCTGGTGCCGGTGGCCGGCATCGTCGACGTGCTCGACTCCTACGCTTTTGTGCGCACTTCCGGCTACCTGCCCGGCCCGAACGACGTGTACGTTTCCATGGGCCAGGTCAAGAAGTACGGCCTGCGCAAGGGCGATGCCGTGCATGGTTCGATTCGCGCCCCGCGTGAAGGCGACCGCCGCAACCAGCGCCAGAAGTTCGTGCCGCTGCAGGCCATCGATTCCATCAACGGCCAAAGCGTTGAAGAAGCGCTCAACCGTCCGCAGTTCTCCAAGCTCACGCCGCTGTACCCGCAGGAGCGTTTGAAGCAGGAGACCGCCCCGAACAAGCTCACCGGCCGTATCATGGACATCGTTTCCCCGATCGGCAAGGGCCAGCGTGGCCTGATTGTCTCTCCGCCGAAGGCCGGTAAGACCATCACCCTGCAGAACATCGCCAACTCCATCGCCGCCAACAACCCCGAGGTCCACCTTATGGTGGTGCTCGTGGACGAGCGACCCGAAGAGGTCACCGATATGGAGCGCACGGTCCAGGGCGAGGTCATTTCCTCCACCTTCGACCGTCCGGCCTCCGATCACACCACGGTTGCCGAACTGGCCGTCGAACGCGCCAAGCGTCTTGTGGAGCTCGGCCAGGACGTGGTCGTACTGCTCGATTCCATGACCCGACTGGCTCGCGCTTACAACATCGCAGCCCCTGCCTCCGGCCGCATCCTGTCCGGTGGTGTGGACGCGCAGGCCCTCTACCCGCCGAAGAAGTTCTTCGGTGCGGCCCGCAACATCGAAAACGGCGGCTCCCTGACCATCATCTCATCTGCGCTGGTGGAAACCGGCTCCAAGATGGACGAGGTGATTTTCGAGGAGTTCAAGGGCACCGGCAACATGGAACTGCGCCTGTCCCGCGAGCTGGCGGACAAGCGACTGTTCCCGGCCATCGACATCAACGCTTCCGGTACCCGCCGCGAGGAGCTCATCACCAACCCGCAGGAACTGCCGATTATCTACCGTCTGCGTCGACTGCTGGGCGGCATGGAGCCCGAGCAGGCCTACCAGACGCTGGTGCCGCGCCTCAAGAAGACCGCCACCAACCGCGACTTCCTCGCCGCCATCGTGCAGCAGGCCAACACCGGCAACGCGGTCAACGGCAACTGATCAGACCGCTGAACAATAGTGTAAGGGCTGCACCCTGATTGATACGGGGTGCAGCCCTTGTCGTATATGATGCAAATACATCAACTATCACATTGCAGTTGTAGTATTGCCGTCAACGTTCACATGCACGCTGACGATATATGAGATGAAAGAGGCATCACTGGGTTCGATTGTTTTGGGAGTGGGCAGTGGTGCGGCCATGTTCGGCGATGCGGATGCCAGCCATATCCTCACCGGCGACTATGACATCTGAGATATCTGACTTTGCGCATCGTGCAAAGCCGTAATCGGGAGTATCCTCGAATCTATGAGCGAAACGAGCAGCGACTGGCAAAGGACCACCATCGACTCCGCCCAGGCGGCGGCCCACCCGGAAACCGCACAAGCGGTGGCGCGCATCAAAGCGCTGCGCCAAACCATCGATAACATCGATTCGGCGGTCATCGCATTACTGGCCGAGCGGTTCAAGGCCACCTCGCAGGTCGGCGTGCTCAAAGCCAACGCCGGATTCGCGCCCGAAGACACCAAGCGTGAGGACTATCAGATCGAACGCCTCCACCGCATCGCCATCGATGCCGGGCTTGATCCGGAAATTGCCGAAATGTACCGTGAATTCGTGGTTACCGAAGCCAAGAAGCGCCACCAGCGCATAGCCGATGCCGGTGGCGACCCGGGCGTACTCGACGTATTCGCCTGATTCGCCCGCAGCGAATGGGCACCTTTCGGATATTCGTCTATAGGGCAAGTTGCCTGCAGCGACTACATTAATACGGGAATGGAATGCCCGTAGTGGTCGACTGTATGAATGGGATACGTAGATGAGATGTGGTGCCGCACTGGTCAGTTGCGCATTGTGCGTGGCTTCGATTCTCGGCGGTGCTTGGATGTCTCGTCCGACTCCGGTTGATTACGGTCCGGTGCTCGCTACGGCAAGTGATATGTACGCCGTCACCGATGCCGAAGGGGAGCCGGTCCGTTGGTATGTGGTAGGGAAGGGCGGCGCCGGCAATGGCGCCAGTGCCGATTCCGGCAATAGCGGTTCCACTGATACCGATTCCGTCAATAGTAATTCCGGCACGTCCAAGGTTTCTCGTATCCCTGCTTCCGCCGCCACCCTGCCATGGAAAGTCAGCGTCACCTACTCGCTTGACGGTCCGAACGTCGAGGCAAACGAGGTTGCCGGCGCGTCTGGACTGATCGGCGTGTATATCGATATTAAGCCGCAAACCAAGGAAGCCAACCGTACGATCCCGGTTGTCGCCTTTACCGTGCCTACGCAGGTAGCCGATGATGTTTCCGCTGACAACTCCATTACGGTGACCACGCAAGGTTCCAATACCGTAGTCGCCGCAGCTGGAAAAGCCGCAACCGGCTTGGAATTCAGCTGCTATATGAACGCCAAAGACTTCTCCATGAGTTCCGTGGCGCTCGCCGTATTGCCTTCCAATTCCAGCAGTCCGGCAGTTGGTGCTAATCCCGATGCCGCGAATGCTGCGAATGCTGCCGCACAGCCTGCTGCCGATACGGATGTCGCCCAACTCACCGCCTCTGCCGACACACTGGTCGATTCACTGACCGACGCCGGTTCTGGCGAACAGCAACAGCTCATCGAGCAGCTTCAAACCCTGCGCGATAACGAACGTGCGCTGAACAAGTCTGTAGTGGCCGAACGCGAAACCGCCCATAAGCGGACGTTTGAAGACTATATGGCCGCGTATGTGGGCTCATATACCACGCACCTGTCTGGATCGATTGGCACCTCCACCCAGTTGCCGGCGTTGATGGGCACGGCCGGCGAACTGTCCGGGGGCGACCCAATTGGCCGTGTGGCGCTGTCGGGGGACCCTCCTGTGCCTGAAGCCGTACTCGACTTGGCCAACGCGGTGAACAACGTCAGTGCCGCACATCAGCATGCCGGTGCGGTCGATGCGTTGAACGAGGTGATTCGCCGCATCCAGCAGCAAGGCACCACCGGACTGGTGGATGATCTGATCGCCGAGGCTTCGGAGGAAGCCACTCAAGGCTCCAAGCAATACGCCGATGGCCAGAGCCAGCTCTCCGCCGCAATGATTCCGTATTCGATGAAATACACGGACGTTTACACGGCCAATTTGAGCGCCCTGACCGGCGGCACGTCCTCGGGCGCCACCGCTTACGAGAGCCAAGCCATCGCCGAAACCAACGGTAGCGATGAACTCGCCGACGCTCAATCCAAGGTCGATGCCGCGATGAGCACGCTTGCCACCGCCTCCGAGCATACGGGCAAAGCCACGGCCTTGCGCCAGATTGTATTGCGATTCTCCGATCAGTTCGAAGGCGGCGCGTCCTCGGCTTCCGGCAGTGATGGTGATGGTTCGTCCGGTGATGTCTCTTCCGATCCGGTGACCGAGGCTCAGGCACTGACCGGCCTGGTCGATTCGCAATCGCAATCGTTCTACGGCAAGACCCGGGCCGCCCAAGCCAAGCGTAAGGCCGATGCCGCCCGTAAGCAGGCCAAAGCCGCGCAACAGCAGCAGTCGCAGCATTCCAAGGCCTCACTGGTCGATGACACCATGTCCATGTCTGCTGGCGATGTGATGAACTATGCGGGTGGTCTTACTTCGGCCATCGGTGGTGGTGATAAGTCCGACTCGTCTAAGAGTGCTGGTTTGGGAACGAACGACTCAGCCAAGTCGAGCGATACTGGCGATTCCGGCAACAATCTTGACACCGCTCCAGTACTGTTCGGCTTTGGCGCTGGCGGCACGCTGCTCAAGCACGATATGAACGCGCTGATTAATGAGACCGTGAAAATCAGTGATGCTGGCACGCTCTTGGCGCAGGCCGTCGCGCAGCTCGACAGCCCCAATACGCAACAAAAAACCGCCGAAACCCGATATCTCATCGTGATTCCGACGGTGTGATGGTGTATGCGGGATATTTGCGCGCCGTCCCACAGTAGTGTCATCCGAACGTCAAAAAACAAAAGAGGGGAACCTCAATAGGAGGTTCCCCTCTTCTGTTGTTGTGCGCAACGTTCAGTGCTTTGGCTTCTTGGCTGGCGGCTCACCGAGCTCGCTGGCTTCGACGGCGACCTCGGTTTCGGACGCGTCTTCGGCGGCGGATTCCTCGGCGTGCTTGGCCACCAAGTCGAACTTGCCGACCACGCGACCGGCCTGCGCGATATCGCCCAAGGCGGCGTGAATCGCTTCCACACCTTCCGAAGCAGCGGACAGTGCCACAGACAGGATTGGGGTCTTCATGGAGACCTTGGCCTCGGACTTGATCTTACGCAGCTGCTCCACGGCCTTGCCGGCCCAAGTCAGCAGTTCGGGGGAAGCACCGGTGGCGGCCTCGACATACGGGTCCACGACCGGCCAGGCGGCGCGATGCACGGAACCGGAACCGGCGTGCATCCAGCTCCACACTTCCTCGGTGGCGTACGGCAGGTACGGGGCCAGCAGACGTGCGAAGGCGTCCAGGCCCAGACCCAGAGCGGTGCGGGCGGACTTCACAGCCTTCTCGGACGGCACATTGCCGTGCTCGTCCGGAGTGCCATAGGCGCGGTTCTTGACCAGCTCGATGTAGTCGTCGCAGAACTGCCAGAAGTAGGACTCGATGACTTCCAGCGCCTTGGAATGCTCGTAGGATTCCAGCGCCTCGGTGGCCTGACGCACCACCAAAGCCAGCTTGGCCATAGCGGCGCGATCCAGCGGTTCGGTCACATCGGCCGGGTTCCACGCGGCCTCGGCGGCAGCGCCCACGTGATGGTTCTCGTCCTCACGGCCGATGGCCAGCGCGAACTTGGTGGCGTTCAGCAGCTTGATGGCCAGTCGACGGCCAATCTTCATCTGGCCGATGTCGTACGTGGCATCGAGGCCCAGGCGAGCGGCGGCGGCCCAGTAACGCACGGCGTCCGCGCCGAACTTCTCGATCGGCTCGTTCGGCACCACGACGTTGCCCTTGGACTTCGACATCTTCTTGTGGTCGGGGTCCAGAATCCAGCCGGACAGCGTGGCATGGGCCCACGGCAGGCACTTGTTCTCCAAGTGCGCGCGGTCCACAGTCGAGAACAGCCAGGTGCGGATGATGTCCTGACCCTGCGGGCGCAGGTCCATCGGGAAGGTGGAAGCGAACAGGGCCTTGGAGGCCTCGTCCGGCTCGGCCCAGTGGGTCACGATCTGCGGGGTCAGCGAAGAGGTGGCCCAGGTGTCCATGATATCCTTTTCGGCGGTGAAACCACCGGGCACATCACGCTGGGACTCGTCGTAGCCCTCCGGCACGTCGATGGTCGGGTCGATCGGCAGACGATCCTCGGACGGAGTGATCGGGTGATCGTAATCCGGCTCGCCGGAAGCGTTCACCGGGTACCACAGCGGGAACGGGACGCCGAAGAAGCGCTGACGGGAGATCAGCCAGTCGCCGTTCAGGCCGTGCACCCAGTTCTCATAACGCACGCGCATGAAGTCGGGGTGGAACTCGAGTTCCTTGCCACGCTCGATAAGCTCGGCGTTCAGCTTGGCGTCGGTACCGCCGTTCTTCAAATACCACTGGCGGGAGGTGACGATCTCGAGCGGCTTGTCGCCCTTCTCGTAGAAGTTCGTCATACGCTTGGTCGGGGTCGGCTCGCCGTCCAGATCGCCGGACTCGCGCAGCTTGTCGACGATGATCTTGCGGGCGGAGAACGTGGTCTTGCCAGCGGTTTCGGCAAAGACCTCGCGGCCGGCCGGGTCCTCGATCCAGTCCGGGGTATCCATCACGATACGGCCGTTGCGCTGGATGATCGGGCGGGTGGGCAGCTTCAGGTCGCGCCACCACTCGACGTCGGTTACATCACCGAACGTACAGCACATGGCGATACCGGGACCCTTGTCCATTTCGGCGGGCCGGCGGGCCTGTGGGA
>OGOM01002524.1_pt1 | contig 10639 bp, 10 predicted proteins | sample 1552681 | NCBI WGS metagenome assembly OGOM01 (sample SAMEA2580188, study PRJEB22360) | human gut metagenome | biome: human gut; feature: human-associated habitat; material: faeces | place: Denmark | collected 2008/2010 | reverse complement strand
GGCTGCGGCTGGGGTTCGATGGTCATCACCGCCGCCCGTCGCGGCATCAAGGCGCTCGGCGTCACCCTCTCCAAGGAACAGGCCGCGTACGCCAACGAATGGATCGCCCGTGAGGGGCTGCAGGATCTGGCCGAAGTGCGCGTACAGGACTACCGCGAGGTGCCCGAGCATGACTTCGACGGTATCTGCTCGATCGGCATGATGGAGCACGTAGGCGTCAAGAACTACCAGAGCTACTTCGAAGAGATGTTCCGTCTCCTGAAGCCGATGGGCCGACTGCTGAACCACCAGATCACCATCAGCCATGACAAGCCTCACGGCAAGCCCGGCACCGACGAATTCCTCGACCGTTACATCTTCCCGGACGGCGACCTCGGCGCGCCCGGCTTCATCGAATCGTGCATCCATGACGCCGGCTTCAACGTGGTGCATCAGGAGAACCTGCGCCAGCACTATGCGCTCACCCTGCATCACTGGAACCAGAACCTCTCCGAGCATTGGGACGACGCGGTCAAGCAGGTCGGCTTTGAACGCGCCAAGGTATGGGGTATGTACATGGCCGCCTGCGCTCTGAACTTCGAGCTCGACGGCATCCAGATTCACCAGTTCCTGGCTGTCAAGCCGGATCGCGTGGGCCACCCGGACGGCAAGTGGTACCCTCTGCGCCAATGGTGGCAGGCCTGACTCCGTTTCTGTGGGACGGCACGCGGTTTTTACCATTGTTCATCTGCCGTCCCACAGAAGTGTGGGATAGCAGATACATCAATCGTTTGACGTATCTGCTATCCCGCATGACATAAGCCGAGAACCGCAGAATAGAGCCGTTCTTTGCCCTCAGCTCTGAGGGCGTTCTTCGAACGCTGTGGGACGGCACGTCGAAAATCGGCAAAATCACGTGCCGTCCCACACGATTCCCTTCGCACGCGCATTTCGCAGGTGCTTTTTCTGCAATACTGACTCTATGAGCGCCACAGCCCCAGAAACGGCTGGGGCGGACGATCGCACCGACCATGACACGCGCGGATAAGACCCACGTTTCTTTATTTAACCTGATGTTCGCATTGGTGCTGTTGGCGTGCGTAGTTGCGGCAAGGAAGACAGTTGTTGGCGAACGCGAGCCTTTGCATTGACCGGCCAGCCCGCCATTTTGGCCTATAACCCCCGCCGGAGTAGGTACGCGACGGATATGCAAAAGCCCCGCACAAGGCGGGGCTTCATTATGGTGGCTCCGAACGGCGTCGATCCGTTGACCTAGCGATTTTCAGTCGCTCGCTCTACCAACTGAGCTACAGAGCCATGAACAGTCAAAAACCCGGATAATCCGGGCTTCATAACCATTCCAGCGACCCCGGCCGGACTTGAACCGGTGACCTCCGCCGTGACAGGGCGGCGCTCTAACCAACTGAGCTACGGGGCCATTGTTCTCACTTGCGTGAGGCAACAGATGTATATATTACTGAAATTCGCCAGTCATGCAAACTTCGGCGTGTTCCGCATAATTTCAAGGTTTTTGCTATCACCAGCACGCGAACACGTCTGTCACAAACATCCACAAAACGACGAAGGGCGCGACCGGAACCCCGGCCACGCCCTTATGGACGGAAACGCTTCGCGGCATCCACCGCAAAGTGACCGTCAATCTCAGTCAGCCTGCTTCCAGGTGTCGACGTCGATGTGGTGTTCGGGGTTGGCCTGCCAGGCATCCCACGCGGACTTGACGATGTCTTCCACGTCGTACTTGGCATGCCAGCCCATCTCCTCGTTGATGCGCTTCGGGGAGCCGATCAGGTGCGGCGGGTCGCCGGCGCGGCGGGCCATGACAGCCTCGGTGAACGGCAGACCGGTGACCTTCTTGACTTCGTCGACGATCTGGCGCACGGAGGTGCCTTCGCCGGTGCCGACGTTGAAGGCGTCGTACTTGCGCTCGTCACGGTCGAGGTACTTGAGGGCGGCGATGTGGGCGTCGGCCAAGTCGGAGACGTGGATGTAGTCGCGCACGCAGGTGCCGTCCGGAGTCGGGTAGTCGTCGCCGAAGATGGCGGGAGCCTTGCCCTGCTTGAGGCGATTGAACAGCATCGGGATGAGGTTCAGGATGGCCGGATCCTCAAGCTCCACCGGACCGCAGCCGGCCACGTTGAAGTAGCGCAGCGCGCAGAAGCGGATGCCGAACGGCTGCTCGCAGGCGCGTGCCATCCACTCGCCGAACAGCTTGGTCTGGCCGTAGGGGTTGATCGGCAGCATCGGAACGACGTCTTCCGGAACCACGTCGACCGGCGGAACGCCGTAGGTGGCTGCGGAAGAGGAGAAGACGAGCTTCTTGGCGTTCTTGGACTGGGTCATGCCGGTGAGCACGTTGAGCATGCCGTTGATGTTCTGCTGGTAGTACCACAGCGGCTTCTCCACGGATTCGCCGACCTGCTTGCGAGCGGCAAAGTGGATCACGGAGTCGACGCCTTCGGCATCGAGGATTTCGGCCAGACGCTCGCCGGCGCCCGGGGCGGCGATATCCATGCCGTACAGGCGGGAGCCTTCGATGCGAGTGGGCTTGCCGTAGCTCAGATCGTCGACGACAACGACCTTTTCGCCGGCCTGATGGAGTGCGTGAACGACATGCGCGCCGATGTAGCCGCAGCCGCCGGTGACGAGAACTGTCATAGTTGACCTTTCCTTGTGCGGGTTGCAAGTGTCGGCCGTGGGGAGTTCAGCGGCTGTTCACTTTTGGTCCGCTTTGTTACCTTTTGAAACAATTTGAGTATATCACACGAACATAATCGCACAAAACGGTGGTGTCGTCCGGCAATATCTGCATTCATTAGGTCGATTTGGCGTTCATTAGGCAGGTCGGCCCGGAGCCGGCCCGCACGGACACCGGGTAAATGGCTTGATATGGTGGTTGGTATCGCACACCACCTACCTAATGAACGCCAAATCGACCTAATGAATGAACAGCGGTGCGGCGCACAAGGAAAATCCGAGGAATATATGACCGATCCCGAATCCACAGCAATCGATTCCGTCGCCGCGATGGGCACAGACCACACCGAGGCACCGGCGCACCCCCTGCACAAGGTGCTCTCCTTCGTACGCCGCTCCGGACGTTTGGACGACCGCCTGCAGCGCGCATGGGACAACTATGCCGGCACATATCTGTTGGATATTGCGGCCGGCAACCTGCTGGACGTGCGCGAAGGCGTCACGCTCGACCGCGCGTTCGTGGAGTCCGCATGGGGCAACGATAATCCGCTCATTGTGGAAATCGGCACCGGGCAGGGAGAAAACGTGGTGGCAGCAGCCGCAGCCCACCCGGAGACGAACTTCCTTGCCCTAGAGGTCTATGACCCCGGCGTGGCCCACACGCTGCTGCTCGCCGGCAAGCAGGGGCTGACCAACATTCGCGTGGCCCAGGTCAATGCGCCCGAGCTGTTCAAGGTGACCGAGGCCGGCACCGTGGCCGAGGTATGGACCTTCTTCCCCGACCCTTGGCCCAAGAAGAAGCACCACAAGCGCCGCATCGTGCAGGAGGCCATGGCCGGCGACATTCATCGCGCGCTGGTCACAGACGGCGTCTGGCGTATCGCCACCGACATCGAGGACTATGCCCTGCACGTGCACGAGGTGATGGACGGCCTCGATGGCTGGAAGAACCTGGGCAGCGTAACCGTCAGCCTGCCGCTGGAGCACGTGGGCAAGGGCAATGCCGACATGGCCGCCGATATGCCGCACGCCGACTTCACCGAATCCGAGCGATTCGAGGGCCGCGTGCTCACCAACTTCGAGAAGAAGGGCCTGGCCGCCGGCCGCGTGATTCATGACTTCACCTATCAGGCCGTTACCCTGAACTGATTGCGACACGCCGAAATGCCGTCGATTTGCATAACCGAACAACCTCCCGTAAAGTAATTCGAGTTGTTCGCCCCCATCGTCTAACGGTTAGGACACCAGACTTTCAATCTGACAACGAGAGTTCGACTCTCTCTGGGGGTACTTCACTAAAGACCTCGGTCATAGCGACCGAGGTCTTTTCGTATTCGCGGGACCAGGTCTGAAAGCATTCGGCCCGCTTGATATGTGCTCATGGTTTCATCTCAGCACGTGTTCGCGCCCGCCACAAGGACTATCCCACCATAGACGATGTGACATCCTCCACACTGTGACTTCGCGCACAGGGTCCCGACGCCACCCTCACCCCGTTTATCGACACCATGCGTGTATAACCGCATATGGCATCATCGGCGAACATCGGCCGGCAGACCAGTTGTACAAGGAGAACATCTCCACATGGCAGACACCGCCAACACCAACACCAACGCCTGGCTGCCGGCGCTCAAAGCGGCGTTTCCGCTGACCATACCGATTTGCCTGGGGTTCCTGTTTCTCGGCGCCTCGTATGGCATTCTCATGGGCACCAAAGGCTTCTCCTTCGTATGGCCGATGTGTATGAGCGCGTTCATCTTCGCCGGTTCAATGGAATTCGTCACGGTGAATCTGCTGCTCTCCGCGTTCAACCCGCTCGCCGGCTTTCTGCTGGCCCTGATGGTCAACGCCCGTCACCTGTTCTACGGGCTATCCATGCTCGGCAAATTCAAAGGGCTCGGCTGGAAGCGCCCATACCTGATTTTCGGTATGTGCGACGAGACTTTTGCCATCAACTCCACCGCGAAAATCCCCGCCGGCATCGACCGTGGCTGGTTCTACTTCTGGGTTACGCTGTTCAATCAGCTGTATTGGGTGACCGGCGCCACACTGGGCGGGCTGATCGGCGCGCATCTGCCGTTCAATACCGACGGTCTTGATTTCGTACTGACCGCGCTGTTTCTGGTGATTTTCCTCGATCAATGGCTCGACGGCAAGCATCGCGAGCGACTGTCCGCCGTCATCGGTGTGCTGACATCACTGGCCTGCCTGCTGATATTCGGGGCCAATGATTTCATGATTCCCTCGATGATCGCCATGCTGATACTGTTCGTCGCGTTGCGCCCGCATCTGGACGTGTTGCGGCCAGCCGCCGACGCCCCGGAAGCCACGGCAGACCGTTCCATGAGCCACGCAACGGACCAGCAGAAGGAAGGACAGACGCGATGACGATGACCATCTGGCAAGGCGCGCTCACTATCGTGACGGTGGTGCTGGGCACGATGTGCACCCGTTTTCTGCCGTTTCTGGTGTTTCCCGAGTCCAAGCAGCCGCCGCGCATCATCGAGTATTTCGGCCAGGTCCTGCCCTATGCGATGACCGGTCTACTGGTGGTATACGCACTGCGCAACACCCCGATTCTGACCGGTTCACACGGCCTTCCGGAACTCATCGCCTGCACCGTCATCGTGCTGCTGCACGTATGGAAACGCAATATGCTGCTTTCAATCGCCGGCGGCACAATTGTATATATGTTGCTGGTGCAACTGGTGTTCTGAGGCACCCGACTCGTTAGTCTCTCCCTCCGCTTCGCTATGCTCAGCACCTCCCTTACAGAGGGAAGTAATCTTCTGTACCTTCCTCTGACGAGGGAGGCGGCACCGCGAAGCGGTGACGGAGGTAGAGACCCGCAGTCGTAAGACTGCGAAACACACAGCATCGGCCACAGGCCGATTCCTACAGCTGCTTCGCCACCCAATCGACGATGTACGGGGCGACTTCCTCAATCTGGTCGATGGCGACCTCGAACTCGTGCTTGCCGCCGTACCACGGGTCCACCAGATCGATCTGATCTTCGCGGCCGGGCTTCGGCTTGGGCAGATTCGGGTCGAAGCTGCGGTACATGTGCACTTCGGCGCGCTTGCCGGCCGGCAGCATGCGCAGCAGGGCGCGCATGTGGGAGGCGGTCATCGGCAGGAACAGGTCGGTACGGTCGATTTCCTCACGCGAGATGCGGTGTGCGAAGTGGTCACGCGGAATCTCATCACCATAGCCACGTTCGCGTAGCACGCGCACGGCACGCGGGTCGATCGGGTGGCTCCACTCCTCGTCGGACACACCGCTGGATTCCACGTTCACCTGGTCGCCAAGACCGCGCTCATTAAAGAAGTGACGCAGAATGATCTCGCCCATAGGCGAACGGCAGATATTGCCGGTGCAGACGGTCATTACGGTGTAGGGCTGGGTATTGCTCATAGCTTTGAATCAATCCTCAATCGGGCTTCACCGGGCCGCACACGGCCCGAATGTGTTTTTGGGGTCGAATGAATATGAATCCGGCTCATGCCGCTATAAAGGGCATAAGCCGGATTCGCATGCTTACTTGGTTTTGGCCAAGATACGGAAACGATAGGAATCGATGCCGGACTCCTCCTTGGCGGGCGTATGCCACTCGCCCACTTCGGCTTCCCGCCACATCCCGGCCTCGACCAGCGACGCCATATCGGGCGCGTAGCTGTCGGCATCCACGGTGGCGGCCAGATCAGTCACATAGGCTTTGTCCGCGAACGGCAAAGCCTCGGCGAACAACTGGGCGCCGCCGATGATCCAAATCTCCGAACGGTCCAGACCGTCGTCCGGAATCGCCTCCTGACGGGCCATATCGAGCGCGTCGTCAAGACTGGTGACCACAGTGGCCCCCGGCGCACGGTACATCGGATCGCGGGAAACGACGATGTTGTCGCGGTTGGGCAGCGGCCGGTACTTGCCCCCCAGCGATTCCCAGGTCTTACGACCCATAATCACCGGATGGGAGACGGTCAGCTCCTTGAAATGCTTCATATCCTCGGCACAGTGCCAAGGCATGCCACCATTGAGGCCGATGGCACCGGCGCGACCTTCCTTGTCACGGGCTTCGCCCCAGATAAGATTCACCGAGAAGGTCTTGGGATAATCGTCACCCCAGTCTTCTTCAGTGGCAGACAGCCCGGCAGATCCGGGCTCGGGTTCGTGATAGCCGCTACGGCTACTGTCATGCTCCATTTCGCTTACTCCTCCTGGATTGCGGAACTGGGCCTTAGTGTAGTGGACAGCGAAGACTCGGGGGCCGTCACCTTCACAGTCTTCGCTGTCCACGAAATGGTAATCAGCATCAGACCGCAACAGGTGCCTTAATAGTGGGGTGATGCTGGTAGCCGACGACCTTGAAGTCCTCATACTGGTAGTCGAACAGGGAATCGGCCTTACGGATCTCGATGGTCGGGTACGGGTAGGGCTTGCGGCCCAGCTGCTCAAGGAACTGGTCGACGTGGTTGTCGTAAACATGGCAGTCGCCGCCGGTCCAGACGAATTCGCCCGGCTTGAGCCCGGCCTGCTGCGCCATCATCATGGTGAGCAGCGAGTAGGAGGCGATATTGAACGGCACGCCGAGGAACATGTCGCAGGAACGCTGGTACAGCTGGCAGCTTAGCTTGCCGTCGGCCACGTAGAACTGGAAGAGCGCGTGGCAGGGCGGCAACGCCATCTTCTCCACCTCGGCCGGATTCCACGCGGAGACGATCATGCGGCGCGAATCCGGATGATGCTTGATGAGGTCGAGCACATTGGAGATCTGGTCGATGGTGCGATTCGGGTCCTCGGGGGTCGGCGCGGGCCAGGAACGCCACTGCACGCCATAGACCGGGCCCAGATCGCCGTTCTCGTCCGCCCACTCATCCCAAATATGCACGTTGTGCTCCAGCAGCCAGTTGATGTTGGAGGAACCCTTCAAAAACCACAGCAGCTCATAGGCCAGGCCTTTGAAGAACACGGTCTTGGTGGTCAGCAACGGGAAGTACTTCGACAGGTCAAAGCGCATCTGCTGGCCGAACAGGGAAATCGTGCCGGTGCCGGTGCGATCGGACTTCAGCGTGCCTTCGGTCAGGATCTTGCGCACCAGGTCCTCATAGGGCATCGGAATGTCCGTTTCGGGACGTGCGGGGATACGGGAGCGAATATCTGCGAGTTGTTCTTCGGTCAAAGCCATGTGCACCAGTGTAGCTTAGGGGCATAATAGAGAAGTCCACTGATGCGGGAGAGCGGCCAGGTGCCGCGCTCCCCCCGCTGGCATGGCGATGGGCCAGATCGCCGGCGGCTGAAAATAAAGGAGCAGCTATGGGTAAGCGACTGTGGGTTGAGCGTAACAAGGACGGTTCGTGGGATGCGTTCAGCGACGATGGCGCACACATTAAGTTCGGCAAGGATCGTGGCCAGTTCACGCCGGGCGATCTGATGAAGGTCGCGCTGGCCGGTTGCGCCGCGCTGTCCAGCCAGTTCGCCATCGAACATACGCTGGGTGAGGGCAAGGGTGCCAAGATTGTGGTGGATGGCACGTACGACCCGGAAAATGACGCCTACACCGGTTTCGAGGAGCAGGTGGTGATTGATGCTTCCGACGCCGGTCTGTCCGAGGAGGATGCCGACAAGCTCAAGGAGCGCGTCACCCGCCATATCGACAAGGGTTGCACGGTCAAGCACACCTACGTGCAGGAGACCCCGGTGCGCATGAACGTCACCGTCAAGCACTGAGACGGGATATAAATCGAAGAGGCTCCCTGGCGGGAGCCTCTTTCCGTATATTCGGACTTTACTGGCGATCGGGATCGATGGTCTTTTCGATCTGCTGGGCGACTTCAGGCTCGGCTGCGGACACCGGAATCTCCTCGACGCCGGCAATCTCCTCCAGCGACTTGGTAGGCACTTCGGCGGGCGAGCTCGGCACGGTGTCGAGACGCGATTCCGCGGCCTCAACATACTTGCGTGGCACCACGTACACCGGGCCGACCGCATGCTGCAGCAGACCTTGGCTGGTGGACCCCAGCAGCAGGCCCGTGAAGCCGCCACGGCCACGAGAGCCGACAACAACCACATCGTGATCGTAGCTGGCCTTGGTCAGGGCGCTCACGGCCGGGCCGGAAACGATCTGCTTGTTGATCTTCAGATCAGGATGCGATTCCTGCAACGGCTTGATGCGCACCTCAAGATCGTCCTTGTAGGACTCCATGACGGCGTCCTCGCCGTCCACACCCTTCAGGTTCGGCACAGCGGAAATCACGTCCAGTTCCGCACCCCAGCACGTGGCGAAGTCGGCGGCAATGTCCAGCGCCTTCAGACCCCACTTGGATTCGTCGGAGCCGACGGCCACCTTGGTGATCGTGTTGTTCAGGTGCATCAGGTTACCGTCATCATCGGTGTACGGCACCACCACAATCGGGCAGTAAGCATATGCCGGCAGCGATGAGGACGTAGTGCCCAGCAGGCGCTCGGCCAGACCGCCCTTGCCACGGTTGCCAATGACGATCAGATTGTAGTTACGAGACAATTCGACGAACACCGATGCCGGATCTCCGGTAACAATCAGTGTGGCGGCTTCGACGCCCTGCTCGTCTGCGATGGCCTTGGCCTTGGACAGAATCTCCTGAGCATCGGAATGCGCGGCGTTATCGTCCCCCATCGCCGTGTAAGTGGCATCGAACGAAACGGCGGCATAGCTCGGCAGGGAATATGCGCAGACAATCTGCAGCGTCAGCCCCGCGTGCTTTGCATAATTCGCGGCCCACCATGTTGCCTTGTAACTGGCATGCGACCCGTCAACGCCGACGAGAATAGCCTTGTCGTTAATCATGACGACCTCCTTGAAGTTATTGCGGCACGAATACCGCGTATCTCAACAATACCCCGCGACACTCGGTTTGGCCGGTATCCTCCGCTCAAAAAGAAATCCGCGTATACGAAAAAGGCACACCCCAAAGGACGTGCCTTAATACGAATTCGCTTACCGCATAATTCTTGTCACATCACGCGGCGAATGGAATATCCAGCTCCACCGAATACGGAAACGTCGCTTACTGCCGTTCCCTGCACCGGGTTCATAGCATTCATCACCTGTCCGTTACCGATGTAAATGGCCGCATGAGTACCATTCGCAAGAATGTCACCCGGCTTGGCATCCGCCAAGCTTGCGACCGGAGTACCCACGGTGGCTTGAGCACCAGAGGTACGAGGCAGGGAGATGCCAAACTGGGAGAAGACGTACTGCACAAAACCGGAGCAATCCCATCCTGCCGGAGTGTTGCCGCCGGCAACATACGGATAGCCTTGGAACTTCAGTGAGAAGCTAGCAAGCTCAGCGCCAGTGCCAGTGCCAGCGCGCTGCCCAGGCTGACCAGCGTGCCCACCGAGATGCCCGCAATGATGGCGGGCGCGCTCTCTTTGAGCAGGTCCAGCTTTTCATACAGCGGGATCGCCAGGCTGACTGTGGCGGGCATCAGAAGCCAGCTCGCGGGCTGGGCGCTGGACTTGTAGTCGGCGTAGGGCACGCCGAAGCAGTTCAAAAACACGATCATAAAAATGCTGCCCATCAAAAGGGGATTGAACAGCGCCTTGCCGGTCTTGCGGTTGACCCAGACGCCCGCGGCGTAGGCCGCCAGCGTGGCCAGCACGCCCCAGCTGCCGCATTGCTGCAAAAATTCAGCCATTTTTGTGCTCCTTTCCGCCCGCGCATTTCTGCGCGACCATGCCCGTGACCGCCATGACCAGTGCTGTGATCGGCACAATCGCCAGCACGGCTGGCAGTAAAAGATCGATCAGCTGGCTGCCCAGCTCCATGACGCCCGCCGCCGCGGGCACGAACAGCAGCGGGAAGATGCCGGTCAGAAACAGCCCGGTCTCCCGCACCTGATCGAGCTTGAGCACGCCGAATTTGAGCGCTGCGGCCAGCAGCAGCAGGCCGTACACGCTGGCCGGGATC
>OGOM01002522.1_pt1 | contig 10652 bp, 10 predicted proteins | sample 1552681 | NCBI WGS metagenome assembly OGOM01 (sample SAMEA2580188, study PRJEB22360) | human gut metagenome | biome: human gut; feature: human-associated habitat; material: faeces | place: Denmark | collected 2008/2010 | reverse complement strand
GCTCCCCTCTCTTGAGGGGAGCTGTCAGCGAAGCTGACTGAGGGGAGCAAGGCCGGTATCCGCCAACGGATACCGGCCTTTTCCACGCATGCCAAGATGCTATACTGTATAGCATCTTTGGAATGGAGGTTGCCATGACCATGGTCCAAATGAACGTTCGCATTGATGCGAAACTGAAGAACGAGGTCGAAGAAGTCCTCAAGGGCAAAGGCGTATCGGTGAGTGACGTAATCCGGTCGCTGTGGTTGTACATCGCCGACCGCAAGGAAGTGCCGGCATTGGAAACGACCGCCGAAGAGCAAGCCCGCGAGGAGGAAAAGCAGCGCAAGCTGAAACTGATTCGAGAAGGTGCCGGATACGTGCACAAGGAACTGGTCAAGGCCGGACTGATCTCAGAAGACACCGACCTCATGGAAGGCCTTACCTACAAGCAGTTCCGCGACAAAATGTACGACGAGCAACTTGATGCGTATTACAACATGAAGAGGGCCGATTGATGACCGACGTTTCCATGCAGCGTATTTTGCTTGATACCAATGTACTGTTGGACTATTTGCTCCATCGCGATGATCACGCCAAGATGGCGGAAGCGGTTATGGAACTTGGCGCGAAGAACAACGTTACGTTGTTGTGCGCGTCATTGTCGCTGAAGGATATCGCATACCTATCATCATCGGCGATTCGTAGCGAATTCAAACCGAATGAATCGGAAGTGGAGAATTTCACTCGCGGCTTTCTGTCGTCACGGGTGCCATGGCGTTGTATCGAGCAGGTGAAGGAGATGTGTGACATCGTCGCTGTCGATGAGTCGACATGTGATAGGGCTTTTTCCCTGCAAAAACGGCATCGGGATTTTGAAGATGATCTGATCATCGTTGCCGCGCAACAATCCGGTGCCAACTGTGTGGTCACATCGGATGCCGAATTAATCAGTCATTTTCCCGAATATTGCAAAACACCGGCTGAAATCGTGGCGGCACTGGAATAAATGAGCGGTTGCCTTCCCTCACGGAGGGGAGCCACCAATGATGTGCCGGCTTACTGTAGACTACTGCGCCTGTAAGCGGAACTGCTTCCAGATGTCGCTGAGCTTCTGACCGTTGCGCGTGCGCTTCCACACGTCCAGACCGCCGCCGCGACGTCCTCCGGCGGCGGCACGGGCCGCGGCGGTCGGAGTCGGATATTCGGAGCCGTCATCCAGACGGAGACGACCGTTTTCGGTGACCGTGGCAAACCAGCGCTCGCCCTTGCGCGGCCGCTCCCACACCAGACGCTCGCCTGGCACCAGCAGACCAGCGTCAATCACCTGCCGGATCGTGACGCGCCGCGAACTATGAGACGGCCGTGGAGAGGTCTTCGACAACTCATCGACATTCTGCTTGGTCAGATCACGGGCGTCCTTGTCATACCGGATGCCCCAGTATTCCACGATGAGTCGGACCGACTCTTCCTGCCGCGCTTCCAGCAGGGCAGGTGTGCAGTCAGCGAAATCCTTCAACTGATTGGTCAGCGGGAAACGGCGCGAATCCGCGCGCAACAGCATGCGGTCGCGACGTGCCGGATATTCACTCAACCTGTCCAACTGATCCTCAGGGCCCTGCACCAGCGCCATATTGCCGAGTCGGTACATCCAGAAATCATGCTGATCCTGCGGCCAGTCCGCAAACGATTTCGACCGTTCGATGTCCAACGGCATAATCGGCAGCGCACTGAACCGGCGTGGTCGATCCAACTGCATGCCGGCCTTCTGCTCGTTGGCGCGAATCAGCAGCAGACGGACCAAATCGCCGTCACCCTGCATCTCGCCATGCAAACGGACCAATGCGCCTTCACGGTCGCCGTCCGAGACATGCAACCCGTTCACGCGCTGGACCAAATAGCCCTTGTCAAGATCACGGATGGCGGCGTTCGCATAACCGCGCCGCTCCAACGCTCCAGTGCGATTCAGCGTACGGATGCCCGTCACCTGTTCCAATGCGGTCAGAATTTCCAACAGCCGACGCTCGTCATGGGCACCCAACGATTCCAGCGTGGCCGTGGTTCTGTCGGTACGCGAGGCACGAACCACGAACGGCGACAAATCGGCGTCGCCCAGCCCGCGATACGAATTGACCAACGCCCACATGGCCACGGGCTTCCACTCGTGGCTGCGGTAATCATCCAATCCCTCAAGCCGGCTACGTACTTCGGCGGGCAATATGGTGTCGCTGGGGCGCGCGATGATCCGCCATGCCATCGCATAGGGTGCCAGTACTTGGTTGATGAACGTGGGCACTGTGCCTTTGTCGATGTACGGTTGCAGCACGTCGGCCAGGAAATCCTCGATGAGCTTGTCGGTGGCCGGCTTGTGCGTGAGCACGAGATGCAGATAGGCGAAGAATTCCTCACAGTCATGCGGATCGTCGCCAAGCGGGTCAATGATGTCATCCCAGCGGGCGGCGTACACGTCAAGTTCGGCGGTCGACAGGCTGGCCGTGGCGCGCGCCTTGAACACGTCGGACGGGGTGAGCGGCAGGCCGCGCATGTTCATCACGTCGAAGATGCGATGCGCGCCGTCGAGATCGTCGGTGGTCACGATGACGAGCGTCACCTCGTTGACCAGATACTGCGCGAATTGCTGGCGTTCGGATGCCGACCAATTGGAGATCTCGTCGTACGTCTTGCGGATGTTGGCGACGATGTTGCGTTGCGCAGCGGTCGCCAGATCGTCGTCGTTCATGTCGAACACGGATTCGAGGTTGTCCTCCTGCACGTGTTCGCGGAAGAACGCTGCGTCGCGCTCGCGCAACGTGAGGCGAGGCTCGGTGACGATGCCGCGCAGCTTGTCGCCGGGCTCCACCAGCAGCGCATCGAGTTGGCGCATGAGGTCCGGGTCGCGCTCCAGATCGCGCAACACGGCGATGATGATCGACAGGGATACCAGCCGCTGCTGCCCGTCGATTACGTCGTAACGGTTATCGCCCTCGCGCCCCAGAATTAGCGAGCCGAGGAAGTACGGAGTACCGGGTGACTTGCAGGCGTCGTCCAAGTCGCTTACCAGTTGCAGGATGTTCTCGGCCTTCCATATGTAGGCCCGCTGGAATGAGGGGATTGTGAACCGGAAATCCGGGGTGAACACTTTCCCGAGTGGTAGTTCCTTCGCGCTGATTGCCATGTCAATCCCTTCGTCGCCGGCCTCTGGACGGTATGCCGACGTGCCGACTGTGCTCAAGCCTACCAGTGTTCGCCCGGCGGCGGGCGCATCACGCCGGCTCGGGCACCGACCCCTCGTACAAGTAGAACGAAGACGGGTTTTCTCCCGGCCCGGATGCGGGCAGTGACTGCTCGCACACCTGCGTCAGGCCGCGATGTACATAGAATCCGACATCGCACGTGGTATCCGTGAATAGGAAGTACTGACGTATGCCGGCTGCGTGGAATGCGCTCATCATCGTCTCGAACATGTGCCGGCCCAGACCGTGACCGCGCGCCGCCGGATCAAGTACGAACAGCACCACTTCAGCCGAATACTCATGGCCAATGTTCGCCGCCTGCTTACGCAGTTGCCTATCGACATGAAGAGTCCCGAGAATCTCGCTCGCAGCTGCCATGCCGTCGTGGGCAAACGCCAGTTGCAATAGCTTGCGCAACGAATGACGCCGGTGCATGTTCAGCGGGCTGCGATGGTCGAGCTCGTCGATACGCCCCACAATCAATGCGACGGGTTTATCTTCCAGCTCCGCGACAAAGGCCGTGGTCACACGTGCCAGACAGTTCTCCCAATCGGCCTCGGCTGCCAGCAAGCCGGTCCGCTCATCATATTCGGCGTACCAAGTGCGGCGCACCAGGTCGATCAGCGCCGGATAATCGTCTTTACGTAACGTTCGAATAATCGCTTCACTCATGTTCTCCATTATGACTGATATGGCTCGATAACCCGACGTGTTACAGTCGCGCCGGCAAATCGGCCCGCTCCACCAGCCTCGCCATCTGTACGCGGCCCATATTGAGCTTGTCCGTCGCGGAGGAGAGATGCGCCTTGGCCGTACGCTCCGAGATAAACATGCGGGAGGCGATTTCGGTGTTGGGCTATGTGCTGCAAGACGATTCGCCGATTACGGTGCATGCCACGCGCATGGTGGAAACGCCCGTTACGCTTTGAGATGAGCAGAACGAGCCGATCGATCCTATTCATGGAATGTTCAGCTTTGTTCCTCTAAGATTGGTACTGGAACAAACGCTAAAGGAGCGATTATGACATTCGGTCAGCAGCCCCAGAACAACGGGCAATACAACCCGCGATACAACACGCCTGATTACAACGCCGCCCAACAGTCTGGATATGGCCAGCAATACGCACAGTCCGGTTACGGCCAGAACTACTATGCCCAGCCGCAGGGCGCTCCCACCTACCAATACGTGCCGCAGGGTACTGGTGCCGGTGCGGGTGCGGCCACCATCAACACGACGATGACCTACAACTACGAGGAGGCCCGCCGCGTCTCCGTAGCCAAGGTGTACGGCGAGATGACCATCGGCATCCTCGTCACCGCCGTGGTCGCCGTGCTCGGCCAGATCACCGGAGCCTACTACAGCTTCCTCATGGCCACCGGCATGGTGGGCCTCATCGGCCTGTGCGTGGTGCAGATTGCCCTGGCCGTGGTGCTCGGCATGCGCGTCACCAAGATGAAGTCGGCCACTGCGCGCGTCATGTTCTATGTGTACGCCGCATTGATGGGCTTCACCTTGAGCTCGATCTTCATGGTCTACGACCTCGGCTCGATCGGCGTGGCACTCGGTGTCACCGCCGCGTTCTTCTTCGCGCTGACCATGTTCGGCATGACTACCAAGTTCGACATGCTCAAGGCCGGCCCGATCCTGATGATCGGCCTGATCGTGCTCATCATCTCGCAGATCGTGCTCGCCTTCGTGCAGGTCGACGGCATGACCAAGATCGTCTGCGCCATCGGCCTGATCCTGTTCGCCGGCATGGCCATCTACGACGCGCAGTCCACGCGCGCGCTGCTGACCGAATACGAGGCCCAGGGCCCGGAAATGGTCAAGAAGATCTCCATCCTGTGTGCTCTGAACCTGTGCCTCGACTTCGTGAACATGTTCCTGTACATCCTGCAGCTGCTCGGCAACAGGGACTAGCCTCGACAGCCGATTGGCGAGCGGCATGTAGCCTGCTCGTCAAACGTCACAGCCCGACCACATTGTGGCCGGGCTTTTTCATGTCTGTCACATTCGCACGTTAGGCTGTCTCCCCGTGAAAAGACAAGAACTCGTAGGCATGCTGAGCCTGTTGTTGACCGCGCTGATCTGGGGTTTTGCGTTCGTGGCGCAGGTCCAGGGCATGGATTTGATGTCGCCGATGTTCTTCAACGCCACCCGCTTCACGCTGGGCGCGCTGTCTTTGGTGCCGATTCTGCTGTGGCAGCGTGGCCGGGGGAGCGCGGATAAGGGCGATACAGCCGGGGTCGATGTCGTTGGGACCGAGGCATCCAGGGCCGTCTCCACAGATGCCGCATCGAACGGTGCATCCGACGTCGTTACCATCACCGGTGCCAAGCTGAATGCGAACAAGCCCGATTCGGCCGTGGCGCGATTGCTCGCCAACCCGGTGGTCATTTCCGTGATCTGCGGCATCGTGCTGTTCACCGCCAGCACCCTGCAGCAGTATGGCATTCTGTACGGCAAATCGGCCGGCCGCGCGGGATTCCTGACCGCCATGTACATCGTGATGGTGCCGTTGCTGGCCTGCGTGTTCCTGCGCCGGCGCATCGGCATGCTGGTGTTCGTGGCCGTGGTGCTGTCCATCGCCGGCTTCTATCTGCTGTGCATCACCGATGGTTTCGGTTCGATCGGCCTGGCGGATATCCTGCTCGTGTTCACGGCCGTGCTGTTCGCCGTGCATATTCTGGTGATCGATACTTTGGGCGGCACCGTGGACGCCATCAAGCTTTCATTCGGCCAGTTCTGCACCACCGCCGTGCTGAGCTGGGCGGGTTCGCTGATCGAAGGCTCGGTCGACTGGGCCGGCGCTGCTCATTCCTGGATTCCGATTCTGTACGCCGGCATCGGCTCGGTGGGCATCGCGTACACCTTGCAGGTGGTCGGCCAGCAATGGGTGCCACCGACGCGAGCCAGCCTGCTGATGAGCCTCGAATCGTTCTTCTCGGCGGTAGGCGGTGCGTTGCTTCTCGGTGAAGTGATGACCCCGCGCGGCTACCTCGGCTGCGCCCTCATCTTCCTCGGCACCCTACTGGCCCAAGCGCCGGCCAGGCTGCCGAAGTGGCCGCAACGGTGAATGAATCGGCCGCAGGCCGATTCCATAGCACCTCAGTCCGAGGTCTTAGGCGCTTCGCCCACTTGCGGCGCGCCGTTGATGTCGCGGTGGATGTTCTGCATCTGTACCTCGATGTTCTGCAATGAGCGCGCGCAGTCGAGCAGCGTCTGGGAATGCTCGGCGAGCTTGTTGTCCGGCAAATCGGTCTTGTAGCGCAGCGCATGCTCCAGCGACGCCCAATAATCCATGGCGATGGTGCGGAACTGCACCTCCACCGGCGTGTAATGCGCGCCCGAGGAGAGGAACACGGGCACCGCGTAGATTACGTGCAATGAACGATACCCGTTCTGTTTCGGGTTCTTGATGTAATCCTTGACGCGCAGCACCTGAATATCGGACTGCGACGACAGATAGTTGGACACGGAATACACGTCGTCGCGGTAATTACAGATCACGCGGATGCCGGCCACATCGAACAGATTGTCCTTAATCGAATTGACGCCGATCGGCAGACCCTTGCGCTCCAGTTTGCCGATGATCGAGCTCACCGACTTCAGACGGCGTTCCATATGATGTATCGGGTCATGGCTGAACCGCACCTGGAACTCGTCGTCGAGAATCTCCAGTTTGGTGCTGATCTCGTACATCGCGCCTTCATACACCTGCATGAGGTCAACGAATTCAACGACCTGTTCGGGAGTGAAGGTGCCTCCCGGAAGATCCAACGCTTTGAGACGGGCTTGCAGATCGGAGGTTTTGAGTCGGCTATGTCGGTCAAGTATCACGTCCACCAATATACTCGGCGGATTCCAGCCAATCTGGACGTTCGCGGGGAATCTTTCCAAGAACCCATAATTTGACATCGTGACAACCAATGGCATACGTGACCGGAGCATGACGAACCCCGTCGATAGAATCGGTCGTTATGAATGAAGACATGATGACCGAGGCGGAGCGCGCCTCGATTGCAGCCGATGGAACCGATGGTTTGCTGGGGAAACGCGGCAAGGGCGTGTTCCATATCCATACGCTCGGCTGCCAGATGAACGTGCACGATTCCGAGCGCATCGCCGGCGTGCTGGAGGCCAATGGCTACGTGCCTGCAACCGAGGACCAGATCAATGACAATGACCTCGATTTGCTGGTGCTCAATACCTGTGCGGTACGCGAGAACGCAGCCGAACGCATGTATGGCACCATTGGCCGATTCAATCGCGTCAAACTGGTTCGGCCGAACCTGCAGATCGCCGTTGGCGGCTGCATGGCCCAGCTTGACCGCAAGAAGATCGCGGATACTGCGCCATGGGTTTCCGCGGTGTTCGGTACCAAGAACATCGAAGATCTGCCCAAGCTGTTGGATCAGAATCGTGCGACCGGCAAGGCGCAGGTCCAGGTCACTGAACAATTGCGGCAGTTCCCGAGCCAGCTTCCCGCCGCCCGCGCCTCCCGCATCAGCTCGTGGGTGGCGATTTCCGTGGGCTGCAATAACACCTGCACGTTCTGTATTGTGCCCACCACGCGAGGCAAGGAAAAGGACCGCCGCCCCGGTGACATTCTTGATGAGATTCGCCAATGTGTGGCCGATGGTGCCAAGGAGGTTACGCTTCTCGGCCAGAACGTGAATTCGTTCGGTTATGGTATTGGCGATCGATACGCTTTCAGCAAGCTGTTGCGCGCCTGTGGCACCATCGACGGTCTCGAACGCGTGCGCTTCACCTCGCCGCACCCGGCCGCCTTCACCGACGACGTCATCGCCGCGATGGCCGAAACGCCGAACATCATGCACCAGCTGCACTTCCCGCTGCAGTCCGGCTCCGACCGCATCCTGCGCGCGATGCGCCGCTCCTACCGCTCCGCCAAGTTCCTCGACATACTGGGCCGCATCCGCGCCGCCATGCCCGACGCGCAGATCTCCACCGACATCATCGTCGGCTTCCCCGGCGAAACCGAAGAGGACTTCCAGCAGACCATGGACGTGGTGCGCCAGGCGCGCTTCTCCTCGGCGTTCACGTTCATCTACTCGCCACGCCCCGGCACGCCGGCCGCCGCAATGGAACAGATTCCGCGCGACGTGGTGCAGGACCGGTTCGACCGTCTGGTGGCGTTGCAGGAGCAGATCACCGAAGAGAACCTCGCCACATTCGAGGGCCGCGACGTCGAAGTGATGATCACCGGCAAACTCGGCAAGAAGGACACCGACACCCACCGTGTCACCGGCCGCGAGAAAACCGGCGTGCTGGTGCACATCGGCGTGCCTGAAGGCGAACCGGTACCTGAAATCGGCGATTTCGTCACGGCCACCGTCACACACGCCGGCATAATCTGCTTGCCGACCCCGACGTGGCCGCCGGCCAGACCTATTCCGTGCGGCACTGAGGGGGCGTATATGACGCAACGAGTCGTCTCCATCGTCGGTCCCACCGCGTCCGGCAAGACGGGGTTGGGCATCGCCATCGCCCGGCGTCTGGCCGAAGCGGGGGAGCGGGCCGAAATCGTGAACGCGGACGCCTACCAGATGTACCGTGGCATGGATATCGGCACCGCCAAACCCACCGCCGAGGAACAGGCGGCCGTGCCGCACCATCTCATCGACATCATCGACCCCGAAGACACGATGAGCGTGGCCCGATTCCAGCAGCTTGCGCGCGAGACCATCGCCGACCTGCAATCACGTGGCATCCGGCCGATTCTCGTCGGCGGCCCGACGCGCCACGTGGCTGCCGGCCTATGCGCGTCGGCGGCTCCGGCTTGTACGCCAGAGCGGCCATCGATGACATCACCTTCCCCGGCACCGATCCCGACGTGCGCACACGTCTTGAGGAACGCGAGAAAACCGAGGGTGCCGGTGCTTTGTTCGACGAGTTGCGGGCCAAAGACCCCGAGGCCGCCGCGCGCATGGACCCACGCAATCCACGCCGCACCATCCGTGCGCTGGAGGTCATCGAGCTTACCGGCAAACCGTATTCGGCCAGTCTGCCGCGCTACCGGTACGTGATTCCGTCCGTGCAGATCGGACTCGACCTGGACCGCCCGGATTTGGACCATCGCATCGATTTGCGCACCAAGCAGATGTATGACGATGGGTTCATCGAAGAAGTCGAACGGTTGCGCCCGCATCTGGGTGCCACCGCCGTACGTGCGCTCGGCTATCAGCAGATCATCGACCTGCTGGACGGCATCTGGGATGTGAACGACGCCTTCGCGGACATCGCACAGAAAACCAAGCGACTCGCCCGCAAACAGATGGGATGGTTCGGCCGTGACCCGCGCATCCACTGGCTGCAGGCCCTGAACCCGAAACTGGTCGACAACGCGATGGCCATTATCGCGCACGCCGACGCCGGCGACTACGACCCGATCGACGCCCGAGCCGACGAATACACCCAGCATCATCTGGGCGATATCACGGCGTAGGAATCAGCCAAAGGCCGATGCAATCACCCGCAATCAGTGTGCAGGCCCCTGATTCCAGCCGGCGATCAAGAACACACGCGTCGGATTCGCCGGGCGTAGTATCGCGTCGAACATCGTCTCCAGTGCAGACGTGTCACCCCGATATGCCGAGTGCTTGGCGGAGCGATACTCCTCGCGCGTCACTGAGCCCCAGTCGAGATCCCAGCCGGCGTCATGCGCCAAGCGTGAACCGAATATACGCAGCACCATCGCATTGCCGCCACGGAACGGATGCAGATAACCGAGCTCATCATAAATAGAAGCGAACGCGTGAACGAACACGTCGCGATCCAACGCATGCAGGTTGCGCTTGTCCGCCAACTCCATCGCGATGTTGTGCGCGCCGGTCTCAATGAGCCCAGCCGGGAAGAACGCCTCAGGATTCGCGGCCCGAGCCCGGTCGTTCGTCACCTCACGTGTGGTGTTTGAGGTACGCAACTTGCCCGCATCCTCAAACACGCCTTCGAACAGCCCCTTATGAATGGCGGTCAGCTCATCCAAGTCGCCAGACGGATTCCATCGACGTTCCGCCAACAACACGGTACGTGCGAACACCGCATCCGCCCGATCCGTGGCATGATCATCCAGACTGCCGGCAGCCAGACGATCCTTTCCGGCAGGGTCGGCGGCGGCGCGCAGACGCATGGCGGTCTGTTCGTCCGCCACGTCGATGAGATGGGTCACGGGCTTCAAGCCGCGTTCGTAGGCAGCCGCGGCGCGCATCGTTGCCTCGCCCGGCGTCATCGCTTCCAGTGCGCAGTTCTTGAGTGCAAATGCGACTGCGCTCGCACGCTCTGCGGGTGTCATGCAACCCATGATAAGGCATATTCGCGCCCCAGCGGGGAATCGACTCAGACGAACCTCGACGAACCGCGGCGAATCGGCTGGCGGGGATCGGCACTCCAACACAATCTCCACGGGCGACGGTAGG
>OGOM01002515.1_pt1 | contig 10677 bp, 13 predicted proteins | sample 1552681 | NCBI WGS metagenome assembly OGOM01 (sample SAMEA2580188, study PRJEB22360) | human gut metagenome | biome: human gut; feature: human-associated habitat; material: faeces | place: Denmark | collected 2008/2010 | reverse complement strand
CCCGAAACCTTGAAAAATCGAAAAATGCGGAGTATATTTGTACTCCGAAATGCGGGAGTAGCTCAGTGGTAGAGCATCAGCTTCCCAAGCTGAGGGTCGCGGGTTCGAGCCCCGTTTCCCGCTCACGAGGTCCTTTTCGAAGGACCTTTTTTGTTAGGCAAGATTACATAATATAGAAGTAAACGATTCTGGACATCAATGATATGCAGAATCGTTTCGTTTTAATACCGGAACAAAGAGCGAACAGCAGCGAAAGTATGATTATCAGGAGCCGGGACGGAAGATAAATTACATAGCGCAGGGGACAGACTTCACAATATATGTTTCTGCGGAACTTACCGAGGTAGCATGGCAACGGAAAATGTTTATACCGCAAACAGACGTCTGGGACCTTTCGATCGACAAAAGCCGACAAAATGCAAGGCATTGACAAATGAATCACTTACGTCAAACTCTGGCCCGTTATGCGATTATCACATACACGACGTAACAAAGTTTCAGCGATAGCAGGCTGCCGAAGCTATAACACACACAGAACTTACTTCTTGTCGAGCCGAGATCGCGCTCCAAGCGCACCCCTGAAAGTTCCAAAAACAGTCAGCCTTATTTTCCTTTATCCATCTGCTTCTCCAGTAAAGAAATTACCCGGTTCATCTGCTCGTCCCGCTCCTTGAAACTGTCGGCCTGCTTTTTTATTACCTCCCAAGCATCCCTGGGAATCAACACTTCATCGGAGCCTGCCGGTCGCCCGACATAATACGCCTGGTCGTTTACCAAAAGCTCATTCCCGCCTTCCATTGCCGGATAGTGAACGACATTCAGCATCGGTCCTTCACCGTTCAACAGCCAATCTTTATTCAATTCGGGATAGCGGGCGAAAATTTTACCGAGTTTATCACGGCTCGGTTCATGTTTCAGTTTCGACAGATAGGCATTCGATAGTCCGCACTCGCGTTCGAAGCGCCCCGGCTTGATGCCGCTCATCCTGCAAAATTCCATTATTCTGTCCTTGACCGTCATACCAAAAGTCGTTTATAATAAAAATCGTATTTATAAAAATAAATTATAGAAAATTCCTTGTCATATAGATTTAATTCTTCGAATATTATCTATATTTGTAGTATCAAACAGATCGAACGAATAGTGTTCGAAAAACCGAACGAAAAAAATTATAACAAATATAATATAATTCTTTCAATAATGCGACGACAAGTATATAAAAAGGTAATCGAAATCGCACCCGATCTGAAACGACAGATCGCTATGGAAATGGGGTGCACGGTAGATACCGTGTATAATGCGCTCAACTTGAGCAACCCGACCACGGGTGCACAACCGGACAGGATCCGCCGTCGGGCTATGGAATTGGGCGGCAAGGAGAACCGAAAAATCCGCTGGATCAATTATTGACGCCCCAACCTCTCGTGCGAACGAAAACAGCCGGAAAAAAGAGGTCGTATTACAAACCGCAACGAAGTCTTCCACCACATCGTGCTTCCGCACAATGCTTTGCGCGAATAACGCTCACCGACAAAAAACGGGGAGCAATCGGGAGAGGCGGAATAAGTAGAAATACAAAGAGGAAACGGGAGATTTTCCCGTTTCCTCTAATTTTCTATAAACGCCCCGCCGACGGAAACTTACCTCCAAATCCGAACGCATAGCCGGAAGTATGAATTAAAAAAACGAACATCCTTCCGAAATTTTTCCTATATTTGCATCATACATAAGACACAAGAGGGGTGCCTTCGTCGGGAAAGACCGGAAAGGCTGAGATCATACCCTATGAACCTGATGCGGTCAGTACCGCCGGAGGAACTTGTTCATAGACCGTAATTTTCTCGTCGAAGCATCTCCGCAATTACGGTAAATCATGGAAGTATTCATCAATCACTCACCCGTCGAAACCGACGCAGCAACGACGCTTGCCGAACTGCTGATGCAGGAGGGTATCGCTGCCGACGGAATCGCAGTTGCGATCGACAACAAGGTCGTGCCCCGCAGCGAGTGGCCGACGACCCGCTTGCAGGCCGGAACGAAAATCACTGTCATACGCGCCGTGTGCGGAGGATGATGCGTATCATCGTTATCACCGACACGTCGTTCGCCGCATCGGAAGCGGAGTCGATTCGGATTCTGCTTTTGGAAGGAGCCGATCGGGTGCATCTACGTAAACCGCAATCGGCCGAAGCCGACATGCGCCGCCTGATCGAGGCGCTGCCGCCGGAGCTATATCCTCGTCTGACTTTGCAGGATCATTTGCAGCTGGCCGGGGAGTACGGCATCGGAGGAGTGCACCTGAACGCCCGCAACCCGGAGATTCCCGCCGGATTCGGGGGCCTGATAAGCCGCTCGTGCCACTCGTTCGGCGAGATCGCATCGCATCCGACGGAAGACTACCTTTTTCTCAGCCCGATCTTCGACAGCATCTCCAAAACCGGCTACCGAGCGGGGTATGCACCGGACGAACTCCGAAAGGCATTCGCGCAGGGCATCATCAATCCGCGCGTCGCAGCGCTCGGCGGCATCCGGCCGGAACACCTGCCCGCGTTAAAGGAGTACGGATTCGGAGGAGCTGCCTTTCTCGGGTACATCTGGCAGGGCGCTACGCCCGGAGAACTGGTGCGGCGTATGCGGGAAATACAAAAATTCAACCGATAAACCGGCGGAAAACCGTCCGAAAATCGGTCTGATAAATAACAATACTTTAATGTACCTCTTGGAAAGCACGGCGCACCAAATCCCCTCCGAGGAGGAGGGGCGGGGAAGGTCGGAATTACAGAATCGGCCAAAAGCCGCGATAATCGACCGTCGGTTCGAGGCTGCGACCGTCAGATAACAGGCACATTGAATATATTATTATTTGAAATTATGTTACAGTTCATTACCCACCATACCGACCGCTACGACGAAATCGCCGGAACACGGGCCGTACTCGAAGGAGGCTGCCGCTGGGTGCAGCTCCGTATGAAAGACGCTCCGGCGGAAGAGGTGCTGCGCATCGGGCGTGAAATCGAACGGTTGTGCCGGAAGTACGGTGCGAAATTCATCCTCGACGACCACGTGGAACTCGTCCGCGAACTGAATGCCGACGGCGTGCATCTGGGCAAGCTCGACATGCCTGTTGCCGAAGCACGCCGCCTGCTGGGGCCGGAATACCTGATCGGAGCGACGGCCAACACCTTCGAAGACATCAAACGGGGGGCAGGGCAGGGCGCCGACTACATCGGCCTCGGACCGTTCCGCTTCACGCAGACCAAACGCAACTTGAGTCCCGTGCTCGGACTCGAAGGCTACCGCACGATTATGGAGCGCTGCCGCAATGCCGGCATCGCGCTGCCCGTCGTCGCTATCGGGGGCATCACGGCAGCCGACGTGGAAAATATTCTCGCAACGGGAGTGACCGGAATAGCGCTCTCGGGCGCACTGCTGCAAGCGGAAAACACCCTCGAAGAAACTCAACGAATAATTAATATAATAAACCGAACTAAACAATGAGTGAATTAGTTATCGGCGGACGGACGTTCCGTTCGCGCCTGTTCGTAGGAACGGGAAAATTCAGCTCCAACGAACTGATGGCCCGCGCAATCGCCGCTTCGGAATCGGAGATGGTCACCGTAGCAATGAAGCGCATCGACATGAATAACCCGCAGGACGACATGCTCGTGCATGTACGCCGTCCGGAGATTCAACTGCTGCCCAATACGTCGGGTGTACGCGACGCTGAGGAAGCCGTGCTCGCGGCACAGCTCGCCCGCGAAGCCTTCGGCACGAACTTCATCAAGCTGGAGATCCATCCCGATCCCAAATACCTGCTGCCCGATCCGGTCGAAACGCTCAAGGCAACCGAACAGTTGGCTAAAATGGGCTTCGTGGTACTGCCGTACATTCAGGCCGATCCGGTGCTTTGCAAGCGACTCGAAGAGGCGGGCGCCGCGACCGTAATGCCGCTGGCGGCACCGATCGGCACCAACAAGGGACTGGTTACGCGCGACCTGCTGGCCATCATCATCGAACAGAGCAACGTCCCGGTCATCGTGGACGCAGGATTAGGCGCCCCGTCCCATGCGGCGGCGGCGATGGAGATGGGTGCCGACGCCGTACTCGTGAATACGGCCATCGCCGTCGCAGGCGATCCCGTGCGCATGGCCCGCGCCTTCGCCCAGGCCGTCGTTGCGGGGCGCGAAGCCTACGAAGCCGGACTCGGAGCACAGGCACAGTGCGCCGAAGCGTCGAGCCCTCTCACCGCATTTCTCGACTAATTCCGCCGCGCTATGTTTTCAGAAGAATTAGCCAAATACGACTGGGAGGAGACGACCCGGCAAATTCAGCACAAACGACCGGCAGACGTAGAGACGGCGCTCGGCAAGGAACACCTGACCCTCGACGACTTCATGGCGCTCATCTCACCTGCAGCGGCCGCCTACCTGGAACCGATGGCCCGGCTGAGCCGCCGATACACACAGGAACGGTTCGGCAAGACTATTTCGATGTATATTCCGATGTATATCACCAACTCGTGCACGAACTCCTGCATCTACTGCGGATTCAACCATCATAACAAATTCGACCGCGTGATCCTCACGATGGAACAGATCGAAGACGAGTGCAAGGCGATCCGGGCACTCGGACCGTTCGAAAACCTGCTGCTCGTAACGGGAGAAAATCCCCGGGCAGCGGGCGTGGATTACATCGAACAGGCGCTCAAGGTCTGCCGTCCCTATTTCAACAACCTCACCATCGAGGTAATGCCGTTGGCGAGCGAGGATTACTACCGCCTGACCCAATCCGGACTCAACGGGGTGGTCTGCTTTCAGGAGACCTACAACCGCGCCAACTACAACATCTACCACCCGGCGGGGATGAAATCCAAATTCGAATGGCGCGTGAACGGCTTCGACCGCATGGGGCAGGCCGGGGTGCACAAGATCGGCATGGGCGTACTGATCGGCCTCGAAGAGTGGCGCACGGACGTGACGATGATGGCCCTGCATCTGCAATACCTGCGCAAGCACTACTGGAAAACGCGCTACAGCGTCAATTTCCCGCGCATGTGTCCGTCGGAAGGGCATTTTCAGCCGAATGTGGTGATGACCGACCGGGAGCTGGCCCAACTCACTTTCGCCTTCCGCATCTTCGATCACGACGTGGACATCTCCTTCTCGACCCGTGAAAAACCCTCGTTCCGCAACCACATCGCCACGCTCGGAGCGACATCGATGAGCGCCGGATCGAAAACCGATCCGGGCGGCTACCATACCTATCCCCAGTCCCTCGAACAGTTCTCCGTCAGCGACGAACGCACACCGGCCCAGGTCGAAGCCGACATCCGCCGCGAAGGGTACGAAGTCGTCTGGAAAGACTGGGACAAAATCTTCGACTGACGATGGAGGAACGTTACGCACGGCAGACGATGCTGCCGGAAATAGGGGAGCAGGGGCAGCGCAGGTTGTCAGAGGCTTCGGTGCTGATCGTCGGCATCGGCGGGCTCGGCTCGGCCGCAGCCCTCTACCTGACGGGAGCTGGCGTGGGACGCATCGGACTGGCCGATGCGGATACGGTGAGCAAGAGCAACCTCCAACGGCAGGTACTCTACACCGAACGACAGATCGGAATGCCCAAGAGCGCTGCGGCCCGGGAGCGGCTCGCGGCGCTCTCGTCCCACACCGCGTTCGAATGCCGGCCGGAAGGAATTACCCCGGAAAACGCACGGCCTATTCTGGACGGTTACGACCTGATACTCGACTGCTGCGACAACTTTCCGACCCGTTACCTGCTCGACGACCTATGTGCCGCCTGCCGAAAACCCTGGGTGCACGGCTCGATCGGGGAGTTTTACGGTCAGGTGACCGTTTTCAACGGCCGGAAAGGCCGTCGTTACCGCGATCTCTATCCCGACCGGAAGGCACTTTGCGCCCGTCCCCGGATCACGCAGGGCGTACTCGGCACAGTGCCGGGCGTCATCGGAACGCTGCAAGCTTCCGAGGCGATCAAATACCTCTGCGGCTTCGGCGAGCCGCTCGACGGGCGACTGTTCACGATCGACCTGCGTACCCTGCAAACCCAAATCATAGATTATTAACCTGCAAAAAACACAAAAAGAACCTATGGGAAAAGGATTTGACGAATATGCTCCGGCTTACGACGCCTGGTTCCTCGAAAACCGCAACGTACTCTACTCGGAAATCAATCTGGTGGCCCACGTGCTGAAAAATCCGGGGCGGACGCTCTCGGTCGGTTGCGGCAGCGGACTCTTCGAAACGATTCTGGCCAAAGAGTACGGTATCACGATCACCGACGGCATCGAACCGTCGGAAGGAATGGCCGAAATCGCCCGCAAGCGGGGGATGAAGGTGACGATCTCGACCGCCGAAGAAGCCGATTTCGGCTGCGGCGACTACGATACGATTCTCTTCAACGGTACCCCCAGCTACATCACCGATCTGGAAAGCGTCGTCCGCAAAGCCTACGACGCCCTGCCCGAAGGCGGCCGGATCATCCTGATCGACGTTCCGAAAGAGAGCACCTACGGTGTGCTGTACAACCTGGCCAAAGCCCTCGGCACGTGGGATCATCCGCTGCTCGCAGGGACCTATCCCGAGAATCCCTATCCGATCGAATTCGTCCGGGTCGCCAACTGGCGCACGACGGCCGAGAAGATCGAGCTGCTCGAAAAAGCCGGATTCCGGGATCTCCGCTTCGCCCAGACCCTCACCACGCACCCGCTCTACTCGAACCGGCAGGAAGAGCAGCCGTCGGAAGGGTACGAAAAGGGAGATTACGTAGCCGTTACCGCCTGCAAATAAACCGACATTATGAAAAAATGGAGCGAAGAGGCCTGGGATGTTGCTCGGCCTACCTACCTGAAAATCATCGAACATCCGTTCGTCGAAGAGCTTGCCCGGGGTACGTTGGCCGCCGACAAGTTCCTGTTCTACCTGCGGCAGGATTCGCTGTATCTGGCGCATTACTCCAGGGTATTGACCCACATCGCTTCCCGTCTTACCGAGAAGGAGCACATCGCGGCTTTCATCCGCTTCGCTTCGGACGGCATAGAGGTCGAGGAGGCGCTGCACGGCTCCTTCCTGAAAGGCGACGTACCGGCTCCCGAAGAGATCAGCCCGACATGCCTGCTCTACACCTCGGTACTGCAAGCCCAGGCCACAGCCCCGGTCGAAGTGGAAGCCGCTGCCGTGCTTCCCTGCTTCTGGGTCTATCAGCAGGTCGGGCGGCAGATCATCGCCCGGCAGCAGGGAAGTGGGAATCCCTATGCACAGTGGATCGAGACCTACGCCGATCCCTCCTTCACCGAAGCGACTTCGCAGGCTATCGGAATCTGCGACGCACTGGCCGAAAAAACCGGGCCGGAAACCCGGCGCCGGATGACCGACATCTTCCTGCGCTGTACCAAGATGGAGTGGCTGTTCTGGGACAGCGCCTGGTATCTGGAAAGTTGGAAAATATAAAAAGCGTTCATTCAAGTAAATGTGCCAATAATCTGATTAACAAAATCAATTATGAAAAAACACTATAAGCGGGTCCTGACGATCGCCGGAAGCGATCCGAGCGGCGGAGCAGGCATTCAGGCCGACCTGAAAACCTTCTCGGCCTGCGGTTGTTACGGGATGTCGGCCATCGTAGCCGTCGTGGATGAAAATACGGTAGGCGTCACGGGCGTACACCCGGTGCCTGTGGATTTCGTCACCGGCCAAATCCGGTCGGTGCTGGATGACATCGGCGCCGACGCCGTTAAGATCGGTATGCTGCACTCATCGGAACTTATCCGGGCCGTGCGGGAAACTTTGGCCGCTTACGACATCCGCAACATCGTCCTCGATCCGGTGATGGTCGCCACCTCCGGCGATCGGCTCCTGCAGGAAGAAGCGATCGCCACGCTCCAAGAAGAGCTGGTACCGTTTGTGCGGGTCATCACTCCGAATATCCCCGAAGCGGAGATTCTGCTCGGACGCAAGATCGCCGGACAGGAGGAGCTGCCGCAGGTAGCACGCGAACTCTCCTTCGGACGCAAAGTTTCCGTGTTGCTCAAAGCCGGACACCTGCACGATACCGAGCTTATCGACGTATTCTACAACGCCGAAACCGACAAAGCGACCCCTCTGCGCTCCATGCGGCTCGACACGCCTAACACGCACGGTACGGGCTGCACGCTCTCCTCGGCCGTAGCAGCTTTTCTCGCCCATGGATTGCCTCTGGACGAAGCGGTCGTCTGCGCCAAGGAGTACATCAATGCCGCAATCATCGCCGGAGCCGAATACGAAATCGGCAAGGGTCACGGCCCTGTGCACCATTTCTTCAACTTCTGGGAATAAGAGCGGGGCAGTACACCGAAACGGCGGAAATATTGTGCGAAGTGGGGATATTTTATGAAAATATCCCTATTTTTGCTTATTCAAACAATGTACAAAACACGAAGAGATATGTCAATGGTTTTCAAATTCCGAATGTTGAGCGATGAAAACGACCATTTCGTCCGCGACTACGAGGTGCCGTACGATATGACGCTGCTCGGGTTTCATGAGTTCATCACGCGTTCGCTTGGCTATGAAGAGGGGATGTCTTCGTTCTTCACGGCCGACAAGCAGTGGAACCGGTTGCGCGAATTCACGCTGATGGACATGGGAGATAATTCAGAGGACGCTCCTCTGCCGATGGCGGACATAACGCTCGGTCAGTTGATTCACAACAATCGCGACCGGCTGATCTACCAGTTCGACCTCATGGGCGACCGGGCGTACTACCTCGAACTGACCGAAGCCAAAAAGCCGGAGCAAGGGATGGAATATCCGCGCGTAGCTTTCGAGCACGCCCCGGCTCCCGATCAGTTCGATCCCGACGCCAATGAGTCGGAAGGCTCTATTTTCGAGGAGATGATGGGCGACTTCAGTTCGTTCGAAGGCGACGACAATTACAGCGACGATGACTGACAAGCGGCTCGTCGTTTTGGTCGGCGCAACGGGGTCGGGTAAAACGGATCTGAGCATTCGCCTGGCAAAGCATTACCGGGCGCCGATCCTTTCGACCGATTCCCGGCAAGTGTATAGGGGAATGCCGATCGGTACAGCACAGCCCACGAATGAACAATTAAAAGCCATTGAACACCATTTTATTGCCACACTCGACATACAGCAGGACTTCAACTGCGGGCAATACGAAGTGCAGGCGCTCGAACTGCTTCGGCAACTGTTCGTACGGCACGATACGGTAATCGCGGTCGGAGGATCGGGATTGTATGTGAAGGCTCTTTGCGAGGGGATGGACGACCTGCCGGAAGCCGACCCGGAATTGCGGAGAACACTCCGACAGCGACTTGCGAATGAAGGCCTCGAATCGCTGGGCGAAGAGTTGAAGCGGCTCGATCCGGTTTATTATGCGCAGGTCGATCGGAGCAATCCTGCACGTGTCGTGCGGGCATTGGAGGTATGTCTGCAAACCGGACGTCCCTATTCGGAACAGCGGACAAAGCCCCGACGCGAACGGAACTTCCGAATCCTTAAAATCGGAACCGACGTTCCCCGTGCCGAACTCTACGGGCGAATCGATCGCCGCGTGGACGAAATGCTGGCAGAAGGACTGGAGGTCGAAGCCCGTCGGCTCTATCCCTACAAACACCTGAACGCCCTGCAAACGGTAGGGTATAAGGAGTTGTTCGCCTACTTCGACGGACGATGCAGCCGCGACGAGGCAGTGGAGCTTATCAAACGAAACACGCGCCGCTACGCCAAACGGCAGCTCACCTGGTTCCGCCGCGACCCGGAAATCTTCTGGACCCCACCCGGCGACACTGATAAAATCATAGCATATATCGACGGGACGTTGTAAATCAGTAAATTTTTGTTACTTTTGTCCCGTCTTTTTCCGAAGACGGCTGCTCGGATGGTGGAATAGGTAGACACGCCGGACTTAAAATCCTGTGACCAGTAATGGTCGTGCGGGTTCGATTCCCGCTCCGAGTACATGATTTTATAATTCTTATGAAAGGAGACATTATATATAACTTGATAAAACTTCTACAAAATATAGAAGTTGGTCAGACATTTAGGTATACTTACTTACAAAGTACAGGAGCTAAGACAGCATATTTATATTGGTTATGCTGTCTTCTTTGTAGAGCAGGGTATATAAAAAGAGTAAAGAACGGTATCTTTCAAGTAGTAAAGAATACATCAGACTTAGGGTCATGTAAAAATCTATTCTATACTGCATATAATAAGAATAAACATGGAGTCAAGATATGACATAATCAAAAGTTTCTCACAAGTCAAGCGGCTTGTGAAAGCTTGTTTGAAAACCGGCATAGCTTCCGTCGACTTCGAGACAAATGCAGAAGGTATTTATAATAAAACCTTCAAACCCACAATTTTATCTGTAACCTTTCAAGTTGGTTCTGGTGTATCAATACCTTTATGTCACCATGAATATGAAAACCCTCATTGGAAACGTTGGTTAAAGTATTTTGGTAGAAAGGTGGTTGAGAATCCCAATGTAACTAAAGTGGGATGGAATCTGAAGTTTGACCTTCAGATATTCGAGTTATATGGGATATATGTTAGAGGTACTGTTCTGGATGGAATGCTTATGAAGTATCTTCTAAATGAAGAGAAACCCAATGACCTGAAGTCAATGGTTAGAAGGTATCTACCAGAGCATGGCGATTAC
>OGOM01002514.1_pt1 | contig 10677 bp, 11 predicted proteins | sample 1552681 | NCBI WGS metagenome assembly OGOM01 (sample SAMEA2580188, study PRJEB22360) | human gut metagenome | biome: human gut; feature: human-associated habitat; material: faeces | place: Denmark | collected 2008/2010 | reverse complement strand
GGGGCTGTTGCACACGCCCCAACAAAAAAGACCAGAGTTATTTAGCCAAAAGGCTTTACAACTCTGGTCTTTTGCTTTACCGCTGCGAAGACTGCTCGGACTGTCCTTACCGTTCTGTCTGCTGCAAGGCAAAAGATGAGAACAGGAGAAAAGAGATCTCTGTCTGCTGGGAATTTCAGAAGATGCGTCAGAAGTCTTACCAGAATATTACCACCGAAGAAGGAAAGCTGCTTCGCTGCAATCGTTCCATTCAGGCAGAGGGAGCTTTCGGTCAGCTCAAGCACAACCGCAGCTTCAAACGCTTCCTGACTGGTGGAAACATTAAGGTTCTGGCAGAACTGCTCTTTCTGGGGCTTTCTCAGAATATTGCTCATTTCATTTCCAAGTGCAACAGCCTCGTGTTTTGCTGCGGAATAGTTGAATTTTATCTTATATAAGAAGCTACAAAAATACAGCCCGTGAGTGAGACGCGCGTGTCGAAAGTGAATTTTTGCAAGCGCCCCTGTAGCACACCCATTCTGAAAATGGGTGTGCCGTGAGAGGGTGCTCGCGGAAATTCGCTTTTGACACAAGCGGCTCACGAGCGGAAAAAATTTTATACCTCTTCCTTTATATATAGGAAGGAACGCAGCATTTGAGAGACCGCTGTTCTTTGAGCAGGAGAGAGTTTAGCCCATAGATCAAGAATTTCCTTTTGATCGGGGGTTAAGTAAACAGAGTCTTCCTCCTGAAAGAACTGGGAAAGCGAGATACCAAGGCCGGAGCAGATTTTCTCAAGAGAAGCTACATTGGGTTGAAGATTCCGTCTGCGCCATGTAGAAATGGTAGATTGTGTCAAGCCAGAATTTTCTGCGAGGGCATACTCAGACCAGCCACGGGAAAGGCGTTCCCGCTCAATACGGCCCAGAATATCAAATGTGGGCTTCTCTCGTTCCATGGTTCGGCCTCCTTAGATAAATCGTAGTGTGTACTTACGATTTTATTGTGATGAGACTTGACCGATAATTATATAAGTCGTATACTTTTGACAGTATATATCGAAACAAAGGCGAGCATTTTGGAAAATCGACACAGGAATTTCAAAGAAAAAAGAAGATGGACAGCTTCTGTCTAACACCCTTGCTATAATGAGAACAAAGGAAAAGGGCCTTTTGCAAATAATGTGAAGCATTCCGATGAAGTGGAAAGGGAGAATTTTGCAATGGAGAAAACAGAGTTCCTTCCGAATGTTCAGACCGAAGAGAAAAAAGAAAACTCAGCACCTGTCCAGAGCGGCGCAGTTAACGCAGATATGAATGCGGCGGCTCAGCAGACCCAGATGGACAAGTTTCAGGCAGCACAGGGACATGGATATGCTGCAGAGCAGGCAAACAACCTCTATGATATCCTGACCGGTAAGGATGCAAAGATCGTGGGCGGCGATAACGCCAAGGATGGCCCCGACCGCATGGTAAACGGTGTCAACATCCAGACCAAGTATTGCCATGATGCAGCTTCTTCTGTGCAGGCAGCATTTGAGAACGGCCAGTATCGCTATGTTAATGCGGACGGTTCCCCGATGCAGTTGGAAGTGCCCGCTGACCAGTACGAAAAAGCCGTGGAATTGATGGCAAAGCGCATTGAGCGCGGCGAAGTTCCGGGCGTCACAGACCCGGAGCAGGCAAAGGAGATCGTCCGCGAAGGCAAGTTTACATACCAGCAGGCAGTCAACATCACAAAATTCGGCACGATCGAATCCATCGCCTTTGATGCAGTGAATGGTGCGATCATCTGTACCAGCGCATTTGGCATAACGGCGGCATTGACCTTTGCACAGCATTGCTGGCAGGGCGACCCGATGGACGTTGCAGTGGAAGAAGCTGCTTACTCCGGTTTGCAGGTGGGCGGTGCTGCATTTGCAAACTCAGTGATCACCGCGCAACTTATGCGCACCGATTTACCGAAGCTTTTGCAGGGGCCAACGGATGTGATTGTCGATCTGCTTGGACCGAAGGTTTCTGCTATACTTGCAAATGCACTGCGGGATGGTGCAAATATCTATGGTGCCGCAGCGATGAAAAGCCTTTCCAAACTGCTGCGGTGTAATTTTGTCACTTCCACCGTTATGACTTTTGTGCTCTCTGCGTCAGACATTCGCAATGCCTTTTGCGGACGGATCTCCGTTAAGCAGCTGATCAAAAACATCACAACCGTTGGAGGAGGTATTGCAGGTGGTATAGTTGGCGTTGCTGCGGGACAGGCCATTCTGGGGCTTGCTACCGGTGGTGCAAGCACTTTGGTTAGCGGTGCTGTAGCCGCAGTCAGCGGTATGGCGGGCGGCATGGCCGGAAGCAGCGGTGCTCATGCATTGGTCGGGCAGTTTGTTGAAGATGATGCTGTGGAAATGACCCGGCTGATCGAAGACGCATTTTGCCAGCAGGTGCAGGATTATCTGCTGAATCAGGACGAGCTGGAAATTGCACTGGATGAACTGAACATAAAGCTGACCGGCGAAAAGCTGCTGGACATGTACGCCAGCCCAGACCACGAAGCCTATGCAGAGCAGTTTGTAAAGGAGATCGTTGAGCGCACCGTGCAGGGCAGATGCCGTATCTATATGCCCACCGATGCACAGATGATCCAGGGCATTGGCCGCGTGGTGGAAGATGCTGAACATGGAACCGGCATTTTTCAGGAAAAGTCCGGGCAACGTCCCGACCCGGTTGCTGTTGGACGTGCGCTGACCGGCAAGGAGTATGCCCAGCGTTCTGCCCGGAAAGGCTTTTATGCTGCCCGGCAGATGAACACGGCCCAGACGCAGGCGGAGAATCGGCTCCGCAAAATGGCTGACGATGAACGCCAGTATCAGCAGAAGATAACATCCATCCGGCAGGAACGTGCCGGGATGAAAAATGAACTTGCAGAACTTATGGGAGGTATTGAATCATGTGCACTGAATTGACTGTAATTCCTTCTTCCGCATTGACAGAGCAGGAGCAGGCAGATTTGAACGCCAGCATTGATTCTATCATTGCGGCGCACAAGAACAACCGGCAGGAGATCAACCGCCTTGTTTTTGAGAGCGTTTCTGCTATGACGGACAGCGAAGGCTATGAGCAGCAGCTTTCCAGTCGGAGAGGTTTTCGCCGCCTTTGGGGTGCAATCACAGGCAGCAACAAGCGCTTGCAGGATAAGATCAACAGCAGCCGTGCAGCAGCACAGTTTGCTGCCCAGACGACCCTGCAGCGACTTTCCGAGCAGAACCTGCTGACCTTTGACCTGATTACTGCTGTCAATAACAAGCTGAATGCTTCCATGACTGCGGTGGAGGGAGAAATCAACCAGATCTATGCGGCGCTGATTCAGTTCTTTAAACAGAATCGCAGTGATATGATCCAGCTGGAAAATCGTGTGGCGCGGCTGGAACAGAACGTCAATCTGCTCAACTGGCAGAATTCCATTGAGTACCAGATGCTGGATGGCGTAGAATATGTTGATCTGGACGATGCTTCTAAAATCGTCTGCATGGTGCGTGATTTCTACGATATCACCGGCGGTGAATGGCGCACCTCTGACCTGCTTTTGCTGAAAACGGCTATGAGCACCATTGACATTTCTCCGCGTGGAAACATCCGCTACTATGACTTCATCGACCGTGTGGCCGGTGACGAAAAACTGCTGACCAAACTGCTGGGCGGCAAACACATCCAGCGCCTGCCGGAAACCTATCTGGTGCCGCTGCTGGGCATCAAGAAACTGGAACTGCTGGACACCGATGAAGCCTACATTGTGGACACTGTGGAAAATTCGCTCCAGAGCGCAGGCGTTTCCGCAGACCGTCACAAGTTGGAAAATAATCTGGTGCAGAACTATGTGGCGCAGGAAGCACAGGTGAATCTGGATACCGAGGTCAACAATTATGACCTGACGATGGAAATGCTGTTCAACCTCCGCTCTGCGGAGGATTCCGGTTTGTTCCAAGAAGAGGTTGTGCCCGAAGTGCAGGAAGTGGAACCCGCAGAGCAAATAGAGGAAAACGCGAAAGCAGCGGAACAGGAAGCGGCGGAAAAGCTGGCAGAAGAAGGCAAGGCCGCAGAAGAAGAGTTCCTGAAAGCAAACTTTGAAGATAGTGTTCCGCAGTTGGAAGAACTGTCCGAAAAAGGCTATGCCCGTGCCAATGCAATGCTTTTCTGGGCGTATTATTTTGGGTACGAGGATTATCCCAGTGACCCGCAAAAGGCGTTGGAATATGTGAAAAAAGGTTCTGATGCAGCAGACCCGATCTGCGGCCTGCTGTATGCGGCCTATTCGGATATCTCGCAAGCGGAAAAGCTTGAGCAGTTCCGCAAGCTCCGACCGCAGGTGCGCAAGATGGCAGATGCAAAGGACGATCTGGCAATTCTGGCATTCGGTGCATGTTATTTCCATGATCAGCAGTATGAGGATGCGCAGAAGTATCTTGACCAATATGAAAAGGCTGGCGGGGTACTGGCCTATGAAATGCTTGGACTGATGCAGCAGTATATACAGAAAAAGGGAAAGACCGCCTTAACATATTACGAAAAAGCGGTAAAAAACAAGTTTTATTATGCATATGTTCTGATGGGAGACTTATACTCATATGGGGAACAGGATATGTGGGTTCGACTTAGTTTAGAAATTAGTTCTTGCGATTGTGTAGTCAAAAGAATAGATTCTTATAAAAAGGCTGTTGAACATAATCAGGCAGAAGGAGCCCATAAGATGGCGGAAAATACCGAAGGAACTGTTGAGAGGGCTTATTGGACAAAAGTGGCAGAAAAACAGGGCTACAAAAATGGTATGAAGTCGTGGACGAGTGACATTGCAGAATTTAATAAATAAAATAATAAGAAGATAGTCCTTTATTGTCCATCTTCGTTGTTATAATGGAAGCAAACAAAGAGGAGGACAAGCCAATGACAGCAGATACCTTAAAAACCACCCGTGTATTGGAGCTTTACCAAGCCTTTCTTTCCGGTAAGCTCATCAACAAACAGGAAGCCGCAGAGCAGTACCATGTGAATGCACGCTCCATCCAGCGCGATATTGACAACATCCGGGATTTTCTGGCAGAACAGTGCGCCAAAGAGGGCATCGTCCGCAGAATCGAGTACGACAAAAAAGAAAACGGCTATCGTCTGGTCACGCAGGAGATCGAGCGGCTTTCCAAGGGTGAGGTGCTGGCCCTGTGCAAGATTCTGCTGGAAAGTCGAGCCTTCACCAGAGAACAGGTGGAAAAACAGCTGCAAATTATCCTGAACCTCTGTGTGTCCCGGAAGGAAAAGGCAGAGGTCGAATGGTTTATCAGCAATGAGCTGTTCCACTACCACGACCCAGCCCATGCAGCCATTGACCCGGACAATCTGTGGATGGCGGCGCAGGCCATCCGAAATCAGTCGGTGCTGGAAATCGAGTATCAGAAGCTGAAAGACCACCAGATCGTAAAACGAACGGTTGAGCCGGTGGGGCTGATGTTCTCGGAGTATTATTTTTATCTCATGGGTATCATCACAGACAGTTCCACCAGAGAGACTTTCCACAAAAAGAACGATCCTTATCCCACCATTTACCGGCTCGACAGGATACATTCCATCAAGGAAACAGGAGAAAAGTTCTCTATTCCCTATAAAGAACGCTTCAAGGAGGGCGAGTACAAGAACCGGACGCAGTTCATGTTCGGCGGTGAGCCGCAGAAAATCAGCTTCAACTACTATGGCCCCTCGGTGGAAGCTGTTCTGGACAAGTTCCCCATGGCAAAAGTCGTAGACGAAAAAGAGGGTGTGTGCTCCATTGAAGCAGAAGTCTTTGGCACAGGCGTTAAAATGTGGCTGCTCAGTCAGGGCAGTAAGGTCAAGGTAACTGCGCCGGAAACGCTGGTGCAGGAGATGAAACAGGAAATTGAAAAAATGGACGATCAATATTAAGGAGACTGTTTTATGAAAATGGCAGCGAATGAAACGGAATTGCGGAATGCTCTGAAAGAAAAGACACAGGAAATCACGATTGTAACATCGTATGCAGATAAGGTGATGGAGCGTTATGGAGCGGACTTAACGGCATTTATTAACCCGGCGGTGGCAGCACTCGTCGCAGGGCCTCTGAGATTAGGCCTCGCACGATACTTACAGTGGTATAAGATCCAGTCGTATACAAAAGGAAACCTTGTGATCGAAAGAAAATTTTTGTGACATAACCAAAGTAGGAGGCAAAAGAAAGTGTTTAATGCTTCTTTGAAAAAACAGGCGCTTAAGATCCACGAAGACATGGTGAATAGCTACAACGAATCCTATAAGGCAATGAGCCATGTTTGCAAGCGGCTGTATGAAACGCGAACGGACTCGGTGAAAATGATCCAGATGATTCAAACAGTGATCAACAGTATTGCAAATACACCAAAAGAATTTGCAACGACATTTGGTCAGGTAGAAAAGGAACTGGCAAATTTTAAAGAAACAGAACGCTATGCGCAGGAGGCTTACGATGCGTCTGTAAAAGCAGGCGTTAATATTGCAGGCGGTATGGCGGCTGGCATCGGGATTGCATCCATGGCACCAACTGCAATGATGAGCATTGCAACCACGTTTGGCACGGCGACCACGGGTACGGCTATCAGTGCGTTATCAGGTGCTGCAGCGCAGAAAGCAGCCTATGCATGGCTTGGTCGTACATTTGCCGGTTTTGCAGTAAAGCAGGGAGCTGGAATGGCTGCAGGTCAGGCGTTTCTTGCATTAGCAGGTCCTATTGGATGGGGAATCACAGCGACATCTGCTGGGATTTCGCTGATTTCCATGACCGGAAAAAACAAGGAAATTGCGGACAAGGCAATCGAAGAAGCAAAAGAAATCGCAAAAGCAAGAGAGGAACTTGATGAAGTTACGGCCAAAGTGGACGATTTGCGGGATCGCACCTTGCTACTGCTGAATGACCTCAATCAGCAGAAAACCCGGATTTTGGGATTTACCAATGCAGACTATGCTGTTTTGGGAGTAGATGACAAAAAGTTCCTCGGTACATTGGTAAACAATACCCAGACATTGGCGACGCTGCTGAATACTGCAATCGAATAAAAGGAAGGTGAACCAGATGCAAGCGACAGCAGAACGTGTTGTAAGCAGTACGCAAGAACAGGCCACGGCATCGTGGATTAATTATCTGAATCAGATGCGGCTGGACGAACTGGTCGCAAAATTGCAGCAGCAGGATCAGAATCTGGAAGCATCGCTGGAAACGCTGGCAGCACTAAAGGAAGCCGTCGACCATGTAATCACTAGCGACCGCGGTGGCGTAAAAGGAATGCACGGTTTTCTAGCAGAAGTAACAGAGTGCGGGTTCGGAAATGCGCGGGCGCTGATTGAAGGGCAGGAACCGGTCTATGAGTGGGTCAACGACAATGGCCCAGTCGATATGGTTCGGAACGGCGTGAATATCCAGCAGAAGTTTTCTCAGGCAAACGGTCATTATAGTTTGGATGCTGTAAAAGAGCATTTGAATCATTACCCGGATTTCCTGAAAAATGGTGGGAAATACCAGATCCCGAAAGATTTCTATGAGATTGTCAAGAAAGTTGCTGATATGAAGGGGGATCTGAGCAGCCTGAATGCCAATACCGTTCCGACGCTGAGTCAGGCAAAATGGATCACCGAATTTCTGGAGAACAGCGGGATCACGCTCGACGATTTGGAACCTTCGGCACTCAACTATAGGGACGTGCAGAAGGGAACCGTTAAAAAAACCATTGACAACGAAGAAAAAGAAATCAAAGATCGGGATAAGGAACGCCGCAAAGAGGCTTATGATGAGTCGAAGCCGACGCTTCGGGAAGGTGCGAAAGCGACGGCGGTCAGTGCTGTTACAGAGGGCGGCGTTGCTTTCTGTATGGCAATAGCAGCAAAGTGCAAGTCTGGCAAAAAAATTAGTGAATTTGATGAAAAGGATTGGAAGGAAATTGCTGGTAAAACGGGGCTTAGCACTGTGAAAGGTGGCATCCGCGGAGCCTCGATTTATACGCTGACCAATTTTACGGCAACGCCGGCCAGTGTTGCATCTGCGTATGTAACAGCACTCTTTGGTATTGCGGCACAGGTCAGGGAATTGAATAATGGAAATGTGAGCAAAGAAGATTTCGTTATCAACTGTGAAACAGTATGTCTGGATGTGGGTGTCAGTGCTATTGCTTCGCTGGCGGGCCAGGTATTGATTCCGGTGCCTGTGATTGGTGCGGTGATTGGCAACATTGCAGGACAGTTTGCTTACGAAATCTGCAAAAAATATGGTGGCAAAAAATCAGCCGATCTGATTGCAAAGTACCAGCGTGAGATGGAAATACTGAATCAACAGCTACAATTGCAATACATGCAGGTGATTTTGGAGATTCGGCAGGCATTCAAGAAATTCAAATCCTTGGAAGAACTTGCCTTTGACACCAATGTGAACAAGGCTTTTTTGGCTTCGGTAGAGCTGGGCCGCTATGTTGGCGTTTCTGAGGATGCACTGTTAAAAACCGTGCAGGAAGTAGACGATTATTTTTTGAATTGAAAGGAGTAACACACGATGGCAGATTTTGAAGCAGAAATGCGAGACTATAAATTGACCGAAATGAATGAGAAGGCAGAAAATGCGGTTGCAATTGCTGTGGCATCTACAACAGCAACAGGTGTAATCCCTATCCCATTTGCGGACGCTCCGGCAATGATTGCGCAGCAGGTGGCATTGATGGCTCGCATTTGCGCGGTGTACGAAATCGACGTAGGTAAAGATGGATTGAAGATGCTGGCCACCGCTGCTTTGAGCGCAGGCGGTGCCACTGTGGTGGGTAAAACGATTGCAAGCAACCTATTCAAAATGATTCCCGGTGTCGGCACTGTGGCAGGTGCAGCCATTTCCGGCGGCACGGCAGGCGTTGTGACCCTTGCCATGGGTAAGGCGTTCATCAAAGTCTGCCAGATGGTCAAGGTTGGAAAGCTGAGCGAGGATGAGATGCTTTCTTCCAAGGGAAAGGATGTGATGAAGGAGGAATTCAAAAAACAGGTCAGCCTCAATAAACAATAAAGTATTACCTGATCAATTTGACTTTTTAATGTGGTGGTAATGTAGTAAAAAGATACTGTAGAGTAGAACGTGCATAATAAAAAATAAACAGTGCGGGGTGACATGATGCCACTCCGCACTGTTTTGCTTAGGTAAAGGACTTGAGCACTTTTTTCAGTGCTTCACGCTGATCCGGGGAAAGCTGAGCCAGAAGTTCCAAAAACTCCTGCTTTTCCTCTTGGGTGAGCCTGTTCTCCGGCTCAGAATGATTTTGGCGGTTCATAAAAGATACTTGCTCCTTTCGGCAAATCCTGCTCTGCTATCAGTTCGGCACGAATCTGACGCTTATATTTATAATAGGTGTTCCGGGCAAGACCGGTGAGCTTCATGCACTCGGCATCGTCAAGTGTGCCGCCAAAGGTCTTGCAATGGGTGCGGATGATCTGTTTGGCTTCTCTGGCCTTCTTTGTTTCAAAGCCGACACCATTTTTGCGGCCAACCTGCTTACCGTTCAACCGGGCGGTCAAAAGGCCCTCACGGGTGCGCTGGTGCAGATCGGCAACTTCTTTTTCGGACTGCTCAAAGGCCAGTTTGATCTGCTCCTTTGCCAAGGCCATCAGATATTCGTTGATGCCCTTTAAGATGAAGTCTACATTAGTCCCTGTCATGGCAATGCTGCCGGAGAGAGCTTTTTTGTAGGTCTCGGTGTCGATGTGGTGCTCTTTCAAGAACACCAACCGAATGCCCTTATGATAGAGATCTTCATACAGAGCAAAGCCTTCCTCTGCATTTCTGGACATCCGGGACACAGAATCGAACACCACCGTATCTCCTGCTTTCAGAACCCGATAGAGCTTCAGCCATTCTGGGCGAAAGATGGATGTGCCGGTGTATGCTTCCTGTACAATGTGGGCAATCGGGTACTCGGCCTTGATGTTGCGGATCTGACGGTCAATGCTCTGCTTTGCCGTAGAGATGCGGCAATAGCCATAGATGTTCATGGGATTCCTTTCTGGCTCAAAGATAACGAGCGACATTTTTAAGACTGTGTTTTGCACCTTGAAATGGTCTGAAAACGGCTGATTTTAATACAAAACAGAATATACGGTATTTTTAATACAGTTTTAGTGGGCATAGGCAGTCATAAAATCAGAAATGGTAGTGCACGGTTTGTGATTGGCGGTGTCCTCGCCATCCAAAGGAGCGTAGTTCCAGTCGGTGTCCTCGTCGATATATCGCCGCCCATCATCCGGCAGTTCCAGCGGTTCCGCAAGAATAATGGTGCCCCAGTGGTTGACCATCACAAAGGGCGCGATCTCACAAGGGATGCCCCGGCACTCATCGTCGTGCCGGACATCGTAGGCGTACAGACCATCCGGGATGGTATCCCTCTTGATGCGGATGCTGGTGAACAGCGCAGGCTTTCTGCAAACCGTAATCTCCTCGTAGTGTTCGGTCATTGCATTAAAGGTCATAAGGCGTTCCTCGTATAATAAAATAGTAGTATTTATAGACCGCTCTCCAGCGGAATGCTACAATAGTTTCAGGGTGCTGTGGATTGGTGAGGCGTTACTACCGCAAAGACGGTTTTTGGGAGGCTCCAACCACAGCTTCTTTGTTGAAATGTTAATCAGTTAGATACCGCCAGAC
>OGOM01002507.1_pt1 | contig 10709 bp, 8 predicted proteins | sample 1552681 | NCBI WGS metagenome assembly OGOM01 (sample SAMEA2580188, study PRJEB22360) | human gut metagenome | biome: human gut; feature: human-associated habitat; material: faeces | place: Denmark | collected 2008/2010 | reverse complement strand
ATTGGCAGTCCATTATTAAGTTTTTTATTATGTTCCCTTTGTACACCGTTGCAACAATTTGCCATGGATATGCTGGTGCGCTGCTCCTATTTGAATCCTTTTACCGCGACACCCAAAATTGTGCATTTCTGGAGGCAATAGAACGTCTACAAAGAAAAATATGTACCATGAATTCTTTGAAAGTGAAGTATTGACTACTGAGACATAAAGGCCCGCGTCGTGGAGCAGCCAGGCCACAGGTGTGTGGTGATAACCTGTGGATTCCATCACCACACGGGTCTCACCGTCCAGACTTTTTAGCAGCCCTGCCAGCTTGCTTAGCTCGCTGTCGGTGTGAAGCACCTCAAAGGGCGAGACAACCACCTCTCCAAAAGGGCGCATGACCACAATTATGCTCTTACCATGGGAAACATCGATGCCAACGCAGTTCATTCACATTCCTCCGACACAAAGAACCTGCAACCGGAATCCATCTTTTCTCGTTGACGATTCAATCTATTGCGTGACGCGAACTCTCCGGTATTCGGTGGCTCAACCTGCTCAAATCGAACGTTGCAACAAGAGGATGACTAGCAGTCTTATCTGCGGGTATGTAAACCCAAGGTACAGTTGGTCAGCTAGTTGCTCATCTTATTCTAGCTAAGGCACGGGACGGAAAGAACACCGGACTGGCTATCCGGTGTTCCTGTCCGAACTTATTGTAATAGGTACAATAAGTTTCGCAAATTGAAAAGGAAAGGAGAGAGGACTAGTCCGCTGCGATTGCTGAAAACAAGCCCTCTCAACTCAACTGGAGTGTTTATCTGTTTTCAAAAACGTTATGCTAACATTACATTAGTATTATAGGATGGCAAGCAAAGACGTCATGCGCAATATGTTAAAAATCATATCTCATTAATTACCACGCTTAACGTGATGTGCGATTCTTTGATTATATGCATAAAGCCCATTACGACAAAGAGATCTAACTTTTTGCTCCCAGTGATTATTACCGCGCATCCTATTTAGTGACATATGGATTAGGCTGGAAAGTATGCTAGCCTTAGAAGCCGTTAAAGTGTTTTCGACATCGGCGGTATCTAGGGCCTGCTTGTACAGAGCGATTACATGGTGTCTTCTAGACAATTCTACATTTCCAATAGGTTTTTTGTGCGAATAGAATAAAGCTATGGCGTCTAAAATCTCCTTCCTTTGAGCACGGAAAACATCTCTATAGCTAGAAGAAGGTATACTTTGAGAAAGCCACATTTCAAGATCCATCCTGTTTAGTCCGAAGGATTGTGTGATAGATAAGACATTTAAGATTCCAAATAAAACATCATTGTCGTTATCTAAACTACAAAAACGATTTCCTTGAATGGCTTGTATAATGACTTCACTGTCTCGAAAAAAGACCTCTTCGGCGAGGTCAATAACTTTTAGGCCTCCATATCTCCATGTTTCTCGCACATAGGTGTCAATTTGAATTTTCGAGACGAAGTACGTTTTTTTGATTTCATTTTGCCATTTAGAAAGATAAGGAAGTATTGTGTCTAAGCTTTGCAAAAGTTTTAGGCGTAAACGGATATGAAAATCAGGGTCTAAATAGCGAATAAAAAAATAACGATCAATCAATTTGGAATCACATAGGAATTTGCAGAAATCGTACATTTCATTGCTGATTAATGCGTCGGCTGAATCACGGGTACAATATATTTTTATGTAAACCCATTTGTTCGCACCAGGCAAAAGAAAAGAATTGTTATCGTATAAGGAGTGACAGATGTCTTTCGGAGTATTTTTTAATTGTAAGGCTTTGGGTTCGCTAACATTATCGTTTTTGCTTTCGTGCTTTTTAAGGAAAGAAAGGACAACTTCGTTGGCGAAGGGGGACCCGTTAACATCGTTTAACCAGGAACTATCATTATAACCAATAGCTTCCGTCAATACCACATCATCAGCTTTTTTTGAGTTTAGCTCAATTAGCAGTTGAATATGGTATGGATTTTTAAGATTTAGAAGCAATTTGTGATCGCCTTGTACCATATAGACGATATCTGGTATCCCCCAAGCGTCTTTAAAGCGATTAAAATCTTCAGTGCCTTGTTTAATAATAAGAGAGGGGATTCGCCATTTTGCGGGAGACAATATTATTCTATTATAGGTTATTCTGGGAATAAATGTACCAGGTAAGGATTGGAAAATACCATAAGTTCTACTAATCGGCAAGAACGGAATCTCATTAATTTCGCATAGGAATCTAAAGATGTTGCTGCCCAGCATACAATTAAAGAGATTGCTTTTATCAATATGGAGTCTCTTATTAAGTTTTGAAGATTTTAAATAAAACGAATTCGTTGTAGAATCCACTCCGATATATATGTCCTTGATATCGATACTGTTGTCAATATCAGAAGGGATATCTAGTGACAATTGATATTTATATGACGATGAGCAAAGCATAACATTACAGTTACGTTTGTGCATTGGGTATTCAGACAATTCAACATCAATCAAGGCGTCAGATTTATCGGTTTCACTGATTTGTGTACGTGAAGATAACTCATCGTTAAACATATATCTGAATCTGCCAAATGATTTTCCGCTTTCTCCTGAACCTATAAAACCAGTAGGCATTAAATAGAATAGCCCATCATCGAGGTCATGCACACTGTCAGAAATAATTTGAAAACACAATTCTACAGAATTGGGTGCCGCTGTGATGTCAATATCTGATTTGAATTCTTTTAATTCGTCATCACTCAAAGATATCTCACTCAAATTGTTTCTGAGCGCATACTGTACCTTATAAAACAAAAATTTCCCTAGCGGAGTTTCTCCTGTTCCAGAAAAAGATATTTGTTGTTTAGAGCGGGGAAAAGCGTAACCACTCGGTGCACCGATTCCCATGTCATTATCGAAAACGTTTAAGATAGACACTGCGACATCATATCCGTACCTTTCGATAAATTGATTCTTAAAGGTATCTATCTGTGGCAAAGTCTCCTGCTTGGCGCTAAGTGAAAGGAGTAGTGTTATGAGTTTCTGCGCTTCGTTAGATACTTTATTACACAAAGTAGATCCTGCCAAGGGTTTCTTTAAGTCCACCTGTATGTAGTCCTTTTTGGGACTCAAGAGTTGCATCTTGTTGAATAATTCGTTCAAAATTGCCTCGGAGTTGCCTACCGAAGAGGAGGAATATTGGTTCAACAAAGATTTAATCTCCGTTAACTGCTCATACCAATGTTTGGCCGTGGGAATATGCTGTAAGATATTTATTACATGCTCCAATGGATTGTTGTTTACAAGGTTGGGATACAAATTTACCAGCAAATACTCACTATCTATTAAATTGTTAAGGAATGATGTCACCTTAGACTCGTTTGCGGTGCTACTCTCAGAAAGAATGATATGTTGCAAATCATCATATAGAATATAAGATTTTGATAAACTAAGTACATGCTGTACTAGCGGGCTGTTTCGGATTGATATTTGCGTCTCTTTTGATCCAACTCCGGCCAGATCAACATGCCAAGGGTTGATAAGACGAGATCCTTTTTCGTATATATACGGATTGCTACATACCTTTAGAGATGGTAAAATATTCTTATCAGAAATTATTTTATGAATAATAGAAAATAGCCATTCCATATCAGGGCGAGAAAATTTCACAAAACTGTTTTTGTTTCCTAACAAGATATCTGTGTGTTCTCCAAGCTTCGCCAAAGAGACACCCGCGCATAATCCATAAGGAGTGCATCGCGAAGATGAACGGATTGCATATTTTATTCCACTATGTAGAAGCTTGTCAGTGCAAGCTGCGTTTTCATCCAAAAAGTATTGGGCTAAGTCATGCGACGCAGTTTTCAATAATTCACGAAAACAAGAATCTTCTTTAAGATTTTGAATTCGCTGCTTTGTCAATTTGGCATTTGAGAAAAGATGACAGAATTCTTCAGTAGAATTAATAGGAGTACGGATAACTACATATTCATTTGGTTGGTACAATTCATTTTGCATGTTAATCATCCTTTCATTATGTTATGTTTTTATAGCCGAAAGTGTTTTCGGTGCTAAACTTGGAGCCTACGAATTAATAACAGTATACCACTTATGCGCATTGCGAACAATATGTCAAAACAGTGTTTAAAAAAAATGTATAATATGATAGAATGTCTTCGAGGACTTGTCATAGTTGCAAGTTTAGTTTTAGTTGGATGTAACATCATGTTGACCGGATGAAAAGGAGGAAGTATGGCAATGGTCCGTTTTGGCGATACCATCCTAAACATTCTCGGTAATTACAAAAGATGTTTAGGGATACTAATAAAAATCGATAAAAAGTTTTTGGCGTTTTCGCTATTTTCAACAGTATTACTTGGTATAACACCATCTATTTCTCTGCTGTTAACCCAATCGATAATAAATGGAATCCAAACGGGCGTTTATTCATTTAGTCAGGTTGTTGGACTGATAATTGTTTATGTTGCATGTAATGCTTTGGTTTCATTATTTACTATATTTAGTCAATACTATACTTCTGTGTTTCAATACAAACTTAATAAAACTATTAACATTATGATTCTAGATAAGGCGGGTAAGCTGTCCTTTAAGTCCTTTGAAAATCCGGAAGCTTATAACAAAATTCAAAGAGCTCAGACAAGTAACAAAATATATCCATTTATTTCATATATACTTTCAATAATCCAATTATCTATTACTTTTATATCTTATGGCGCCATCATACTTTCTTGGAAATGGTGGTCAATTTTTCTTATTCTCCCTAATGCTTGCTTTAGTACTTTTCTTGCAAATAGATTGAACAAAAAACGGTACGAGATGCTACGTTATCGTACTGAGGAAGAAAGGAAAAAATGGTATTTCCAATATTTGTTAACTAACGATATAGCTTTTAAGGAAATTAGAACATATAATTTAGCGGAATATTTTATTCATAAAGTTAAGGGGATATATGACGATTTTTTTAAACAGGATAAATCTTATTACAAGAAATCATCCGAAATTAGTTTATTGATTTCCATTTTGGATGAACTTTGTATGGGAGTACTGTTTTGCATCGTTATTTTTGATACATACGCAGGTAATATTTTGATTGGAGACTCAGTGGCTTATATTAACGTTTCAAGTAATATTAAATCAACGCTTAAGCAGCTATTAGCCCAGATTTCTGCAATTTACAACGATAATCTGTACATTAACCAAATATTTGAGTTTTTGGACATGCCGGAAGAAGAACAAATAAAACGTATGGAAAAGCATATAGATGAAATAAATACAATAACTGTTGAAAATTTGTCTTATAGATATAATAGCAATAATAGGTATGCACTAAAAGATGTGAGTTTCAGTTTAAGTAAAGGCGATATCGTTGCAATCGTTGGAAAAAACGGGGCAGGAAAATCGACCTTAGCAAAAATATTATCTGTTCTTTATAATGATTATGAAGGCAGCATAAGGATTAATGGAATAGAAATGAGACAAATAGACAAGGACCAACTTAGGAAAAAAATTTCAATCTTGTTCCAAGATTTCACTAAATACGAATTATCTCTTGGGGAAAATATTGGAATAAGTGATATTGATAACTTAAGTAACTGTGACAAGCAGAAGCGAATAATTGAGTCCATAGGCCTTAATATGGATTTAGAGCTAACACAGCAGCTGGGAAATTGGTTTGAAAATGGTAAAAACCTATCTGGAGGACAATGGATTAAGGTGGGAATTGGACGTGTTCTGTTTAAAGATGCAGAATTGATTATTTTGGATGAACCTAATGCAGCATTGGATGCGATCTCAGAAATTAATATTTTTAAGGCCATAAAACAAATTGCAAAAAATCGGATCTGCATAGTAATAACACATCGAGTATCTAATGTTCCATTTTATGCAGATAAAGTAATGGTAATTGACGAGGGGAAAGTTGTAGGTTTCGAGACTCATGATTATTTGCTTAAAAATTGCCACATTTATAATGAACTTTATACTGCAGACTTGAAAATAGCAAATCGTGAATAGGAATACTCAGGAATTGTCTTGTCTTTGTAAAATAGTCAATAAATACGTTTCCGGACATATCTTCTGTGAATAGCTATTTTTCATGTAGGGAAATCCCCAAACGAACGCCAGCAAATTGTGCCGTGGGCTAACCAGGAGGACGCTAAGACTGCAACGACCATTATATTGCTGTGCCACCGTTGCGAGATTGGCATAGATACACTCTCACTGGAATAACCGAAACCACAGAATATCGGTCTGGCATGTGGGGGATGTTGACAAGATTTAAAGGAGGAGTGCCGCAACTATTTGCTATTTTTGTATTAAGAATTGGCGGACTGCTCATTTGAAATCGTTTGTGTATACGGGATTAATTGTGCCATACTAGAGTATGATCGTTTAAAACATAGTCAAGTGACAGGTTACCGTCGATGTGGATTTATACATTGTGACTTTAGGCCTTGTCAAGAGGTTAGAAACAGGTGATGCCGGAGAAAATTGATTCGAAAGATGTGAGACTTGATGTGGTTGACTTTATTGTTGCCGGCAAGTGTCTTGATGAGAGCAAAGGTTGCAGTGGAACTAACAAGTACGATGGCGCCACTTGTCTGCAAATTTTCGCTGCCTTCCCGTGCTCCGATGCGAAACCTCAATTACTACGGGTTTCCACTGTGAAAACGGGACATGCTTCAACACTTAAAACTGTGTAGTAAAACTAAAGTAAAAGGCCTATTGCTGACCTATGAGAGAAAAGTTTCAGGGCGCTAAAACAGCCTCCATATTGGTATTTGTCCAACAGTATTATTGCATAACTGCCGGCTGCCTTCATCAATAGTTCAAAAGTCTTCAAATCAAAAGAACAAAATGAAGGCACAAGATCTTATGAAGGATTCAAACGAACTCGTGAAGGGATAACATTTTTCTTCAATCGCAACCAACATGTCCGAGTATTGGACCATTCGTCACTCACAAATGGAGTAATTGCTACATTTAATATATTTTGGGATATCAAAAATCGACTAATTTTGTGAGTTTTTCTATCACAGGAATTTTATCAGTATAATAGCATGAAATAGGCCAAAAGAACAAAATTATCTCTTGAATGTTGAAAGAATATATGATATTATATAACCGTAAAGATGTAGAGAATTACCTATGCGGTTAATTCTTTAAGAAATGCTGTTGTCGGTCAATTTCTAATACTTTGATACACTACATGATTATTACTGTTTTTCGAGTGCCATAGGAATGGACTTGATCTTCCGCCATATCAATCTTGTCCGTATGGAGAAAGAAATAATGAATGAAAAATATTTAATAAAAGGGGTTTGTGTGAGTGTAGCGTATATTATATATTTATCCTTATGCGCTTTAGTAACAACAGATGAAAGATTATTGGCATTAATTCATATATTAACATTGGTTCTTATTTTCGTGGCTTCAAAAAGATATATCACTTTCGAAAAAACCGGTATAAAGTTAATAGCGATGTCGATAGTATTAGGAATTGGCATGGCACTTTCTTTTACCGTTATTGTCCCTTTTGCAAATGATGTAGGAGAAGCACAGAGTTACTCGATGCGGGAGATTTTTTACTATGTGAATTCTATATTTCTATTGCCAATAATGGAAGAATTCATTTTTAGAGGTATTATCTTTAAGGAGTTAGTTAGCAATTATCCGTTGAAATTTGCAATAGTTTCTTCGTCATTGATTTGGATGCTAGCTCATCTAAATCCTTTGAACGCAGGTGTTTACTTCTTACATGGAGTACTTATGGCGTATACTGTTTACCTGACGTCAAATATTTTGTATCCAATTCTTATGCATGTTTCGATTAATTCATTCAATTTGTTAGGCGGGACCAATTCGATTTTACTTTATTTTGCAAGGGTAATGTCAGAACCAATAAGTATTTTTTTGACAATTGTGTTAAGTGTAGGGATTATAGCAATTAGCATTGCGTTGATACGAAAATTGTCTTAATGAAGATCGAAATGTGGGAGTCCGTTAATCTCAAAAAATATATAGGTGGTGATACCAGTGGTTTGACTAAGTTGTGCAAGCTTTATTCTTTGCTGATGAAAGAGGTGCTATGATGTCTAAATACGATGAATTTGATTTGGATATCCGGAAGAACGCCGATACAGTGAACGATGCAGGAGATGCAAGGTCCGGTTTGGAATGTGCCACGTGGAGTATCTGTGTGGATCTTACGATTTCTGTGGTTTTGTCTCAGTGCTGTACTGATGGCTGCACAGATGCGTGTACTACGCCGAGTCAGGGCTGTACAGGAACCTGCGATCAGACTCTGTCCGCATGCCATAGCTATTGTGGCAATGCTTGTAGGAGATAAACACTGAAAGACAGAACTTTTGATCGCTAATTGGTTAAATATCAAATTTTCTGTCTATAGGCAATAGGGGGGGCAGGCGAAGAAGGTCTGTTCCCCCCGTTTTATTATTGATTTCGTGTTAAATTACCTATTGGTAAAGATTTTGAGTTGTCAAATACAAAAATTAAAAAATAGATAGGATCTGGTCATATGTTTCTTTCTTCTTCCGATTTAAAAGTTCAAGTTGAAGACGTCCTGGGACGATACTTTGAAAAAATGTATAATCTTTTAAGCAACGGCGAAAATCTAGATGAAATTGCGAATGTACTAACAATTGGCCAAGCATACACCAGGTTACCGACCTCTTTTGATTGGGATGAAATTGTATATAAATGTATGGAAACATTTCGGTCGAATATGTACAGCGGAAAAATCAGAAATTTTTCTTATAGTAGTGGGCATACATTTTATAGTCATATTGTACATTTCTATTCGGAAAATACAGGGTATTACAAAAAATTTCTGAGGCAATATGACGAATCAATATATGTTCACCTTGGTGAATATATTGAAGCTCTCTTAAAAAAGGTAAGCCTGTGCATTCCCAAGATTTCGATGTTATTTCGGGAGCCGCTGGAATTGTTGAATTCCTTTTGGAGTATCCAAATGATTTTAGCATAACTCTGGCACATAAATTGTCACGTTATTTGGTTGATCTTACAGTTTGTGGTTCATTTAAGGCGTATCCGATTCCGGGGTGGTATGTACCTTCTGATGATCGCCTAAGTAAGCGTGACGAACGATTCCTTGATGGGCACATCAACTATGGAATGGCACATGGTATTACGGGCGTACTAGCAAGTCTAGTCAAATTGGGTGAACATGGAGTAAATAAGCCAAGGGTTGATGAAGCAATAAGGGTTATATTAAATGAATTGGATAAGGTGCGGTATGAGTCACAACAGGGAATCGTATACTATCCGGGAATGATGGATGTGAATGATTATGTAAAAAAAGATTACTGGAAAGATGATAATCACAGAATGAGCTGGTGCTATGGGAGTATTTCAATTTTGTATACACTTTATCGTACCTATGAATATTTAAATATGCCAATGAAATGCAGAGAGGTTTTAAACGAAATCACTCAAATAGCAAAAAGCGGTAACAGTATCTGGCAACTCACATCACCTATAATATGCCATGGATTCGCAGGAACTGCATTAATATTTAAGCTATTGTACGATAAAACGCAAGATGGAGCATTAAAAGATGCAAGCCTTGAATTAATAAGAAACATTGTCGAAGCATATAATGACACTAATCAATATGGATTTAAAGATGTGCGATATCAATTTCTTGGAAATAGTATAGAGAAAATTGAGGAAGATAAGAATACATTTTTGGAAGGTGGGTGCGGGATAATCTCAGCATTACTTTGCTTTTTGGGAGAAAAAGAGATTACCGCGTCTCTTTTGCTTTTAAAATAAATTCTAACCTTAGAAACAACATACGGATAGCTCTGCCCCGCAGAGTACGGTTCCGCTAAGTTAAAGTGTACAGATTCGAATTTACGTTAAACACACTGATGTTGGGGGGGCTTTGATATCCCAGATGACCCTCCAAACTCCGAATGGACACTCTGGTCGGGAACGGCACAATGTGGGCCACAGCCACATTTTTTCCCACAGTGAGATGCAACAAGTCTCAGGGCATGAAGCAGCTCATGGCTGGCGCTGGCGTGGCCGGCACTAACAATGAATACAAACGATCTGAATTTAAAAAATTTTGCATTAAGTTCTATATGTAGAGTAGGTTGCAATATTCCTAAATTAAAGATGGCATTACCGACTTGCTGAACAAGTCTATCAAGGCTATAAGTGTGCTTTAAAAAAGCAGAAACAACCGCTATGAGGATGATATTCAAAAGTATTCGTGCAGTAGGGGTATTGAGGTCTTGATTCTGGGAGATAAACCGCGTTGAGAGTTTTCTCGTGTCGAGGTTACTAAGGATGGCTAGTACTTCATCGTCTGACACGGAGATTTGGAAGTGGCTGGACTGCAGACTCGCTACAGAGAGTAATCTGTGATTGGATAACTAGTAAGGAAATCACTGAGAAATATCTAATAGGTATCCGATCCGAAGCATACAAAAAGACTCAGCCGAATTGCAAAATAGAAAATGAGCGGAAGCAAAAAACATCACAGGTAACGGCAAAGCTGCGAGGACGGGAACGGAACAGAGTCCCCCCTACGTCCTGATGAGACCTCTCTTCTACGTTTCGCTAAATCTACATTTAGCGAAATAATGCATCTGGAGAAAACCCTCTTCCCTGATTGTTGCGCTGGTTCTGTTATTTGCAAAAGTTATTGCAATTTT
>OGOM01002503.1_pt1 | contig 10729 bp, 9 predicted proteins | sample 1552681 | NCBI WGS metagenome assembly OGOM01 (sample SAMEA2580188, study PRJEB22360) | human gut metagenome | biome: human gut; feature: human-associated habitat; material: faeces | place: Denmark | collected 2008/2010 | reverse complement strand
GGCATTTCACCAATTGTAAGTAATGATGGCACATTAAGTTTCTACAAGTTAAGATAATGTTATGCAAAGACCATAATTCAGTGAATATAAAGCCAGGAAAAATTGACAAATAGGGTCTGTTGGGATATAATTTTAAAGCTTATAGAAAGGCGTAGTGTGCCTATATTGAAACGTTAAATATTCAGTTATTTAAGAAATGAGGTATATCATGAAAAAAACAGCATTGATAATGGCAGGGGGAAAAGGCGAGAGATTTTGGCCAAGGAGTAGAGTGAACCTTCCAAAGCAGTTCTTGTCATTAACAGATGACGGTAAGACGATGATTCAGCTTACGGTGGAAAGAATAAGTCCATTAGTTGACATTAAAGATGTATATATTGCAACAAATGCTAATTATAGAGAGCTTGTTAAAGAACAGCTTCCAGGTATTCCAGAAGAGAATATTCTCTGTGAACCAATAGGAAGAAATACAGCACCTTGTATAGGTCTTGGAGCGGTACACGTTGCATCTAAATATGATGATGCAGTTATGATAGTTCTTCCATCAGATCATCTTATTAAGCATAATGATATATTTAAAGATACATTTGTTAATGCCTGTGAGGTTGCTGAGAGCGGAGCTAATCTTGTAACAGTAGGTATTACACCTAATTATCCAGAGACGGGCTATGGTTATATCAAATATAATAAGGATAACAAGGAAGGTGTGAGCTATTCAGTTGAAAAGTTTGTTGAAAAGCCAGACCTTGAAACAGCCAAGTCATATCTTGAAGATGGTTCTTATCTTTGGAATTCAGGTATGTTCGTATGGAAGGTTTCAACAATACTTGACTGTTTTAAGAGCTTTATGCCATCAACATATGATGGACTTATGAAGATTAAGGCTTCTGTTGGAACAGCTGATTATCAGGCTACACTTGAGAAAGAGTTCCCTGACCTTGAATCACAGTCAGTAGATTATGGAATTATGGAAAAGGCTGATGATATATATACATTAGCTGGTAATTTTGGCTGGGATGATGTTGGCTCTTGGCTTGCAGTCGGTAGAATTAAAGAGAACAATGAAGATGGCAATGTTGTCAACGGCAATGTTGTTACTGTTAATACAAAGAACTGTGTAATTGAAGGAGCAGACAAGCTTATAGCAACAGTAGGCTTAAGAGATATGATTGTTGTTGATACTAAAGATGCGACACTTATTTCAACTAAAGAGAATGCTGGAGAGATAAAGAAAGTCCTTGCAAGTTTAAGAGAAGCAGGAAAGAATGAATATTTATAAAATATGCAGACTAAATTAAAGAATGGAGTAGAATTATGAAAAATGCATTAATTACAGGTATTACAGGACAGGACGGCTCTTATTTGGCAGAACTTCTTCTTGAAAAAGGCTATAACGTATATGGTCTTATGAGAAGGAAGAGTGTCGTTGATTATGGTAATGTAGACCACATTAAGGATAAGATACATTTTATATATGCAGATATGCAGGATATCGTATCATTAATATCAGCTATGAGAATATCACAGGCAGATGAGGTATATAATCTTGCTGCACAGTCTTTTGTAGCTACATCATGGGATACACCTTGTACAACAGCAGATATTGATGCTATCGGTGTAACTAATATGCTTGAAGCTATCAGAATAGTTAAGCCAGAGTGCAGATTTTATCAGGCATCAACATCAGAGATGTTTGGTAAGGTACAGGCAATCCCTCAGACAGAGGATACACCTTTCTATCCAAGAAGCCCATATGGAGTTGCTAAGCTTTATGGACATTGGATAACAAAGAACTATAGAGAAAGCTACAACATGTATGCCTGCTCAGGAATTCTTTTTAACCATGAATCAGAAAGAAGAGGAAAAGAGTTCGTTACAAGAAAAATTACTAATGCTGTAGCACGTATTAAGTTAGGCCTTCAGGATCATGTTGAACTTGGTAATCTTGATGCAAAGAGAGACTGGGGTCATTCAAAGGATTATGTAAGAGCTATGTGGTTACTTTTACAGCAGGAAGAGCCAGATGATTATGTAATCGCTACTAATGAGACAAGAACAGTAAGAGAATTTGCCAAGACAGCATTTGCTGCGGCAGGAATTGAAGTTGAGTTCGAGGGCGAAGGCGTTAATGAGATAGCAAAGGATAAGGCAACAGGTAAGGTTGTACTTAAGGTTAATCCGGACTTCTTCAGACCAGCAGAGGTTGAACTTCTTATTGGTAACCCAGCTAAGGCAGAAGCAAAGCTTGGCTGGAAGAGAGAGATTTCTTTCCAGGAATTAGTTGAGAGAATGGTTAAGAATGACCTTGAATTAGTAAAGAAAGAAGCAGAAGCTAATAAATGTTAAATGTTACGAGGAGTCAGGGCAGAGATTCTGTCCTGACAATATTTGATTATCAGAAATGAGGTAATATATGAAAGCATTAGTAATTGGCGGAGGCGGTTTTGTCGGTCCATATCTTGTAAGACATCTTACTGATGATTGTGGATACGAGGTTACAGTTACTAAGACAGAGAAAGAACAGCTTGTTATGGATAATGCAGTTGTTAAGAATCTTGATATTCTTGACATTGGACAGATAGTAGAATTGCTTAAGGCTGAACAGCCTGATTATATATTTCATCTTGCTGCACAGTCATCAGTTGCATATTCGTGGAAGAATCCAACGCTTACAATTGATGTTAATATAAAAGGCTGTGTTAATCTTCTTGATGCTGTAAGACAGCTTGATAAAAAGCCAAGAGTACTTCTTATAGGTTCGGGTGAAGAATACGGACATATCAAAGAGGGTGAATGTCCGATTGTTGAAGATAATACAGTTCGTCCAGGCAATATATATGCCGCTACAAAGGCATGCCAGAATATGTTGGGAAAGATATATTCTGATGCTTATGGCCTTGATATAATGATGGTAAGGGCATTTAACCATATAGGTCCTAACCAGACACCTATGTTTGTTGTAGCTGATTTCTGCAAGCAGGTTGCAGATATTGAGAAAGGCAGACAGGAGCCAGTTATATATGTTGGTAATCTAAGTGCCAAGAGAGATTTTACAGATGTAAGAGATGTAGTAAAGGCCTATGCACTTCTTGTTGAACATGGCAGACGTGGAGAGACATATAATGTAGGAACTGGACACGCAATTGCAATCAGTCAGATACTTGATGAGATAGTAGCAATGTCTGATACAGCCATTGAGGTTAAGGTTGATGAGAATAAGCTACGCCCTGTAGATGTTCCAATTATAGAACCTGACATAGACAAGATTAAGAGTGAAGTCGGCTGGCAGCCGGTTATTTCATTAGAGCAGACTCTTAAAGAAACACTTGAGCATTGGAGAAGTGTGGATTGATGAAAAATATAAAAGGATATTAAATATACTTAAAAAAGACTGGAGGAACAGTATGAAGGTTGTATTATTAGCTGGTGGTTTCGGAACAAGAATAAGTGAAGAAAGCCAGTTTAAGCCAAAGCCAATGATTGAGATTGGCGGTAAGCCAATTCTTTGGCATATTATGAAAGAATATGAATATTATGGATTTAATGAATTTATTATATGTGCTGGTTATAAGCAGTATGTAATAAAGGAATGGTTCGCTGATTATTTCCTTCATAATAGTGATATTACATTTGACTTTACTAAAGGTTCTAATGATATGATAATCCACGAACAGCATTGTGAGCCTTGGAAGGTAACTGTAGTTGATACAGGACTTAATACTATGACAGGTGGAAGAATTAAGAGAGTACAGAAGTATGTAGGTAATGAACCTTTCCTCATGACCTATGGCGATGGCGTGTGTGATGTGGAGATTGACAAGCTCATCGAGTTTCACAAGAGCCATGGTAAGCTCGCTACACTTACTGCCGTCAAGATGGCTCAGGACAAGGGTGTACTGGATATCACCAAGGATCAGGCCGTTCGAGCATTCCGTGAGAAGTCTGCTTCTGATGGCGCTCCTATCAATGCGGGCTATATGGTGCTCCAGCCTGAGGTATTCGACATGTTCCCTGGTGGCGATTCATGTGTCTTCGAGAAAACTGCTCTTGTACAGCTCGCAGAACAAGGCGAACTGATGTCTTACGTACATACTGGCTTCTGGCAGTGTATGGATAACAAGAGAGAAATGGATATGCTTGAGAAGTATCTTAGCACAGGAACAGCTCCTTGGAAAAAATGGTAATTATTATCAGGAAGGGATAAGATATAAAGATGGATTTAAGTTTTTATAAAGGCAAAAAAGTTCTTGTTACAGGACATACAGGATTTAAGGGTTCTTGGCTTTGCAGAATTCTTGTAAAAGCAGGAGCAGAGGTTACAGGATATTCACTTGAAGCACCTACGGATCCTAATCTTTTTTCAATGGCAGACGTTGAGAACAATATTAATTCTGTTATAGGTGATATAAGAGATTTAGCACATTTAAAGGAAGTGTTTAAGGAAGTACAGCCTGAGATAGTATTACATCTTGCTGCACAGCCTATTGTAAGGGATTCATATAAAGACCCTGTATACACTTATGAAACTAATGTTATGGGTACAGTTAATATATGTGAATGTGTAAGACTTAACCCTTGTGTTAAATCATTCCTTAATGTAACTACTGATAAGGTATACCATAATAATGAATGGGCATGGGGTTATAGGGAAAATGAACCACTTGACGGATATGATCCATATTCTAACAGTAAATCCTGCTCAGAGCTTGTTACACACAGTTATATCAATTCATTCTTCAATGATATGGATGTATCTGTATCAACAGCAAGAGCTGGTAATGTAATCGGCGGCGGTGATTTTGCCAATGACAGAATTGTGCCAGATTGTGTAAGAGCAGCTATTAAGAAGGAAGATATAGTTGTACGTAACCCACATTCAACAAGACCATACCAGCACGTATTAGAACCACTTGCAGCTTATCTTATGATAGCTATGGAACAGTTCAAAGATAAGAAGTATGCTGATTTCTATAACGTAGGTCCAGATGAAAGCGATTGTATAACAACAGGAGTTCTCGTAGACACATTTTGTAATAAATGGGGCGAAGGACTTAAATGGGTTAACAAGTATGACGGAGGTCCACACGAGGCTAATTTCTTAAAGCTTGACTGCTCTAAGTTAAAGACAACATTTGGCTGGAAACCACGCTGGAACTTTGATACAGCTATTGAAAAGTCAGTTGAATGGTCAAAGGTATATGCGGCTAATGGCGATGTAGTTAAATGTATGGATATGCAGATAGACGAATTCTTTGCAGAATAATTAATTATGGAGGATAAATAATGTTTGATAATAAGAATGAATTAGAAGCAAGAGAAGAAATTCTTGCAATGGTAGATGAGTACTGCAAGAAGTATCATAACCAGAAACAGTACAAAGAGGGAGACAGAATATCATACGCAAGCCGTGTGTATGACAGTAAGGAAATGATGAATCTTGTTGATTCAGCACTTGAATTCTGGCTTACATCAGGACGTTATACAGATGAGTTTGAAAAGAAGCTCGGTGAATACCTTAATGTAAAGTATGTATCAGTTGTCAACTCAGGTTCATCAGCTAACCTTAACGCATTTATGGCACTTACATCACCACTTCTTGGTGAGAGAAGAATTAACAGAGGTGATGAGATTATCACTGTTGCTGCTGGTTTCCCAACTACAGTTACTCCAGCTATCCAGTATGGTGCAGTTCCTGTATTTGTAGACGTTACAATTCCACAGTACAATATTGATGTAACAAAGCTTGAAGAAGCATATTCAGATAAGACAAAAGCTGTTATGATTGCACATACACTTGGTAATCCATTTGATTTATCAGCAGTTAAGGAATTCTGTGATAAGCACAATCTCTGGTTAGTAGAAGATAACTGTGATGCACTTGGTTCAAAATATACAATTAATGGAGAAGAGAAGTTCACAGGTACAATCGGTGATATAGGAACAAGCAGCTTCTATCCTCCACACCATATGACAATGGGTGAAGGTGGTGCCGTATATACTAACAACCCACTTCTTAACAAGTGTATCCGTTCATTCAGAGACTGGGGACGTGACTGCGTATGTCCTTCTGGTAAGGATAATCTCTGTGGACACAGATTTGATAAGCAGTATGGCGAGCTTCCATTAGGATATGACCATAAGTATGTATATTCACATTTTGGTTATAATCTCAAGGCAACAGATATGCAGACAGCAGTAGGCTGTGCACAGCTTGAGAAGTTCCCTTCATTTGTTGAGAGAAGAAGACATAACTTTGACAGATTAAGAGCAGCACTTGCTGATATTGAAGATAAGGTAATTCTTCCAGTTCCTTGTGATAATTCAAGACCAAGCTGGTTTGGTTTCCTTATTACAGTAAGAGAAGGTCTTGACAGAAAGGCAATCGTAGAATATATCGAAAGCCACGGTGTCCAGACAAGAAACCTCTTTGCTGGTAACCTTATAAAGCACCCTTGCTTTGATGAGATGAGAGCAACAGGAGAAGGCTACAGAGTAGTAGGAACTCTTGACAACACAGACAGAATTATGAGAGATACATTCTGGGTAGGAGTATATCCAGGAATGACAGATGAGATGATTGATTATATGGCTAAGACAATCAAGGAAGCTGTTAATCAGTAATTTATGGTCATAAGGAAAGTACATTAATATGGGTAAGACAATATACGGTTTTATTGAAAAAATTTATATGTTTTTTGTTGAGCTGCTTTTTAAGATTATCAAAAAGGACTTAACAGACAAGAAAAGACAGACATTCAAGGAATTCTTACAGTTTGGATTAGTAGGTGTGTCTAATACAATTATTTCTTATTTACTTTATGTTGTAACACTTTTGCTTGTATCTAAGAGCGGTGTAAAGTTTGATTATATCATTGCGAACATTGTTTCCTGGTTACTTAGTGTTCTTTGGTCATTTTACTGGAATAACAAGTTTGTATTTAAGAAAGAAGAAGGCGAAAAAAGAAATATATGGGCAGCATTATTTAAGACATATGTTTCTTATGGATTTACAGGATTGATTCTTAATAATATATTATCAGTATTGTGGGTATCAGTTCTTCATATAAGCAAGATGTTAGCACCTATTATTAATCTTGTTATAAGTATTCCTATCAACTTCTTTATGAATAAGCTTTGGGCATTTGGCAAAAAGTAATTAACTAATTATGATGGAAGGTAAGTAACTTGGGTAGAATTCAGCTATTAGATTGTACATTACGAGATGGTGGATATGTTAATGACTGGAATTTCGGTCATAATAATTTAATAAGTATATTTGAAAGGCTTGTAAATGCCAGAATTGATATAGTAGAAGTTGGATTTATTGATGAAAGAAGAAAGTTCGACATCAATAGAAGTATCCTTCCTGATACCAGAAGCTTTGAAGAAGTATATGGTAAATGTAACCATAAAGATACTATGGTTGTAGGTATGATAGACTACGGTACTTGTAGTCTGTCTAACCTTCAGCCTTGTAATGAGTCCATATTAGATGGAATAAGGGTAATATTTAAAAAAGATAAGAGAAAAGAAGCTGTTGAATACTGTGCCAAGGTAAAAGCACTTGGTTATAAGGTATTTGTACAGCTTGTTTCAATTACAAGCTATAATGATGAAGAATTGCAGGATTTAATAAAGCTTGCTAATGATATAGAGCCATATGCAGTATCAATGGTTGACACATATGGTCTGTTGCAGAAGGATAGCCTTTTGCATTATTTTTATATGCTTGATGAGGGGTTAAAGGAAAATATAAGTCTTGGATATCATTCGCACAATAATTTCCAGAGAGCATTTGCTAATTGTCAGGAAATGCTTCTATGTAATACGAAAAGAGATGTACTTGTAGATGCCACAATATATGGGATGGGGAAAAGTGCAGGTAATTGTCCGATAGAGCTTCTGGCTATGCATCTTAATGATTATTATAATAAGAATTATGATATAAGCCAGATTTTGGAAGCCTTGGACTGTAATATTATGGATATTTACAAAACTAAGCCATGGGGCTATAATATGTTCTTTTATATGGCAGCATTTAACAGCTGTCATCCAAGCTATGTTTCATATCTTATGGATAAGGAAAACTTATCAGTAAGGCAGATTAATGAAATATTATCTGAACTTGCTAAGAGTGAAGATAAGCAGCTTATGTATGATGAGCAGTTTATAAAGCAGTTATATGATAATTACAAGAAAACAATTACAGATATTTCAGATAACGGCACGCTATTATCCGATGACCCCAAATCGGTTTCATGCCCGGGGTGTGAAAAGTGTATTTTGCAAGAAAATGACATCGTGTTTGCCCGCACGGGAAATTCAACAGGACGAGCGTTCTTTTATGAGCCTAAATATGGAGAACTGGTGTATGCAGGATTTCTTATCAAGTTTCATTTGGACGATACAAAAGTAACTCCCAAATATATGAAATACTACACCATTTCGCAGACTTATCGAAATTGGGTAAACAATGGGCCGACAGGAAGCACAAGAGGCAATATGAGTGAAGGCGACTTTGCGGATATGCCCGTGTTTCTGCCAAGCCGTAAACAGCAAGATGCGATTGTTAATCTGTTCTCTCCCTTTGATGAAAAAATCGACAACAACAACGCCATTGCCGCCGAGCTGGAAGGCATGGCGAAGGACCTCTACGATTACTGGTTCGTTCAGTTCGACTTCCCCGACGAGAACGGCAAACCCTACAAGAGCAGCGGCGGCAAGATGGTCTGGAATGAGGAGCTGAAAAGAGAAATCCCGGAGGGGTGGGAGGTTTATCAACTTGATGAACTTTTCCGTTTTGTAAAAGGCCGTATTCCTACCGAAGTATTCGATACAAACGACGGGAACAATCTTATTCCATATCTTACAATTGAAGCCGTGAACGCCGTGCCGACATCGTATTGTAAAAAGCAAGGGATGATTACGACGGCAGGAGATACAATCATGGTTATGGACGGCGCTGCCAGCAGTGAAACTTATGTAGGTCATTATGGTGCGTTGGGGTCTACATTTGCAAAATTGGAAAAGGTTAATGGTAGAGTGACAGATAGTTTTGTATATGTAATCATGCAAAAATATCAATCTGTATTCAAGAAAGTCAATACCGGTTCTACCGTTCCTCATGCCAACAAGGATTATATTTCAAAATTCAAAGTTGTATTACCCCAAGATGATTGCCTCAAAAATATGGCAATAAAATTCGATACATGGGTGCAAAAGCAAATTCAAGTCCGGGAAGAAAATGCCGAACTTACCTCTCTCCGTGACTTCCTCCTTCCCATGCTGATGAACGGACAGGTCAAGGTGAAGGGGCGTGATATTTAATGAGAATTGGACGGAATGACCCCTGCCCTTGTGGAAGTGGCAAAAAGTATAAGAAGTGCTGTCTGAGCAAGGATGTTCCTGACATCTATCAGTGCATTAAGGACACAGTCGCTGAAAACGGATATCCCAGCAAACTTTCTGATACGATTTGCGCCATGCTTCGTTACATGAAGAAGAATAATCTTCTCGGTGGTTGCCATGCTACCGCGTCTGCAATGTATGTTGCTCTGTCTGAGCAGGGATTCAAAACGGAGCTTTGTGTTGGCGAGATAGGCAGCCCGGCTATGAGCCCGTTCGACCACTCATGGGTAACAGTAGATGATAAGGTTATCGACTTGGCCTGTTATATGCCGTTACCGAATTCCGCAGGTATTACCAATGCCTCTTACCCGATTGTCCTTTCTACTGATGTCGTTACAAAATCGACCCCAAAGCTGACCTATGGTGTCGAAACGGGGATGGGGTTCGACTTCCAGACTCAACAGCTTTTGCGAATGCCCTTTGTGGACTATCTTGACAACTATCCTTTTGAAAAAAACGGGTTATGGACAGTAATTCAGCGAATTTCTCCTGTGCCGATTAACTACCGCACTCTTCGGGAGAAATATTCTAATGTGCAAAGAAAAATTTGCAAATAATATACAAGCCGGTGGACAACTCCGATTGGGGATGTCCACCGGCTTCTTCTACGCTTTTCCCAAAACATACATAGCTGTAGCAATGCCCAGCTTTCTGAAAAGCACCAGCACCTAACACTCAAGATGGAGGTGTTTTTTTGGGGAAACTACATTCTTCTGCGAAATCCCACATAAAACTTTACAGCGACCGCTTTTCCCCGAACAGCCCTAAACGAGAAAACCCCACAAAAAACTTTAGAGCAACCGCCTTTCTCAAAAACTCTAAAACAAAAAAATCCCACATCAGATTTTAGATAGCCGTTTATCCGACAGGGTTTGACACACTCCCGCATAGATGGTAGAATAATCGTCTGCAAAGAGAACGTTACAGGAGGCGGCACGGCCATGGAGAAGGTAAAGGAGCGCATCACACACTACAGTCTGTACGTCACTGCCCTGCTGAAATGGCTGGCGGTGGGCGCACTGGTGGGCGGCGTGGGCGGCTTCGTGGGCGCGCTGTTCCACCTGGGCGTCGACTGTGCTACCAACGTCCGCCTGGCCCACCCTTGGATTTTGTACCTGCTGCCCCTGGGCGGCGTGGTCATCGCCCTGCTGTACAGGCTGTGCCGGCTGGAGGGCGCGGGCACCAACGCCGTCATCGAGTCCGTCCACTTCGGCAAAAAAATACCCACCCTTCTGGTGCCGCTGATCTTCGTGTCCACCGTCATCACCCACCTGTGCGGCGGCAGTGCCGGACGCGAGGGCGCGGCCCTGCAGATCGGCGG
>OGOM01002494.1_pt1 | contig 10772 bp, 9 predicted proteins | sample 1552681 | NCBI WGS metagenome assembly OGOM01 (sample SAMEA2580188, study PRJEB22360) | human gut metagenome | biome: human gut; feature: human-associated habitat; material: faeces | place: Denmark | collected 2008/2010 | reverse complement strand
CGTCGCAATCGTAATAGGGGCTGTGAATATGTGGAATTCTCCGGACAGCCCTGAAAATACAGGGGTTCAGACTCCTTTTGAATGGTTAAAAAGGCTGTGTAAAACTGTCCGGAACCGGCTGGATAACTTTTGAATTATCCACAGCCCTGAAATGGAGCAAAATGTGGGAAAAGTTATCCACAGGTTTTCAACCACTTTTCCACGCGAAATTGTGGAAGAAACCTACTGTGGGCTGATTTTTTTCATTAAGATTTCCACTGTATTGCGAAGCGATTCGTTTTTCTCCATATCGGCAGCGATCTTGTCGTGACCTTCAGCGATGATGGTCTTTTCGAGCATCTGGAGATAGTATTTGGTTTCATCGGCTTCGCTTGCGAAGTTGATTTCTTCACGATATGGGAATGGGCCGAAGAAGTGGATAACGCCAGGAGCGTTACCACCGATTTCAGCGGAGAAACGACGGCCGTCACCGGAGACGTTACCAGCGGTGATGGTAGCACCATGGTAGGAACGATACATGGACAGAACTTTGCCCTTACCGGTAGCAAGACGTGCCATCTTGATGGCGTTTTCGTTAGAGTCAGCACCACCGTTGCAGAAGAATACGCGGGTCATACCTTCTGGAGCCTTTTCAACGATTCTCTTAGCGATAATCGGACGAGCGAAGGAAGTACCCAGCAGGTAGCCCTCGTAGTCTGCGTCGGCCTTCATGGTCGGGATAATGTAATCATCAACGAATTCCTTGGTCAGATCCATGACGTACAGCTTGGAAGCGCCGGTCTTGAGTGCCTTCTCTTCCAGACCGTCCAGCTCGGTTCCCTGTCCTACGTCGCCGGAAACAGCGACTACTTCGCAGCCGTAGTTTTCCTTCAGCCACGGAATCAGAACGGAAGTATCCAGTCCGCCGGAATATGCCAGAACTGCCTTTTTAATCTTCATATCTTTCGTTGCCATCGTATATAAGCCTCCATAAGAAGGGCGGTTTGTTTCGTATCTGACGCAAAACCAATGTTTTGCTGTGCGAATCGCCCCTGTTTTTGTCATGACCATATTATAATCCTGTCGTGCGCAGAATGCAAGGAAAACTTTTAAATATTTTCTAAAATGTATATTTATACAGTCTGTCTATTACTTTTCCGTCTGTTTTTTCCTCTTTTCCCACATTTTCCCCTCCTCTCACGGAAAGCTGACAGAAAAAACCGAAAATCTTTGCACTTTTTGCGCGATTTATCTTGCAAATTTTCAATTTTTATTCTATGATAGGCATGATACGTGAAGTGATAATTTATAAGTACAAAAGTGAGTAGATTGTGGATGTTTCCGTATATTTGCTACATTATCGGAAACATTTCGCGTTCTGCCAACGAAAGGAGCTTGTCAATGAAACGATGCAACCGCCTGCTGTGTCTTACGCTTTCCGTCAGTCTGCTTCTCGGCCTGCTTACCGGCTGCGGCAAAAAGAACGCAGATGACAACGGCACGCCCGCGACGACACAGGCACTCACCGCACAAGATACAGACACCATGCACTTGAACATGCTGTTTTCGCTGATTAGCACGCCGGACAGCGGCGTAACCGAGCTGCTGGGCGACGGCAGTTCCCAGAAATATAACGCGGACGGCGAACTGACTGCACGCGAATTTGACGACGGCATTGTATACGGCTGCAAGGTGACATTCACTGTGTATTATAATACATACGGCGATGTGACTTCGATTTGCATTCTGTTCCCGAAATCGGATGACATGACGGAAGATCAGCTGCGCGATACCGTCACCGAGTTGGTCGGCAGAAATCCGGACGGAGACGAATGGAAAGCAGACACTGCAACCGTCACACTGTCCGACACAGAGGACGGGCTGACGCTTCAGCTGGAGCAGTTTGAAGCGGATACCGCCGACAGCGGCACACAGCACTGACCCAAACCGGCAGTCTCACAGAGGCTGTCGGTTTTCTTTGCTTTTTTGCGCATATTTTGAAGGTTTTTGTTCTTTTTTCGCCGTGCACGTGCACAAAATGTATAAATTTTACACATTATTCATAACTCTTTTATGCGTTTCGTTGACCCGCGAGGGATGAATGTGTTACACTGATAATATGATAAAGGATAGGTATTCACGCGGCAGATTTGCCGCGGCGCTTCGCTGACACGCTCTGTTTTCCATGCACGCAGTCTCTATCAACGATGGTTCATGGCGACGGATGGCTGTCAGCTCTTTTTACTTTTCCTGCGCCGCAGGGGGAGGGCATGACCACCAAAGGGAGGGGTGGGATTATGTATCATTTTAATCCGCAGGAAGATATTCAGACGAAATATATTGTCTTTGCCGGTCCGGGCGGTTCCGGAAAGACCTCTGCAGCTTGTGCGGCGGCGGTCTCTCTGGCAGACCATGGACACCGCACCTTGTTCATCGGAACCGATGCCATCAGCCATTTGTCCGAGCTGTTTGATATGCAGCTGACGACACCGACCACCACGGTTCCTCAAATCCCCAAGCTGGACATCATGGCGATTGATCCGCTGCAGGATTTTGAGCATGTATTTTTACAGCTGGAGCAGTTTCTGATGAATCCGAAAAATCGGTTCCGATATTCGTATGTCATTGCGGATATCTGGGACACGGAATGGATGCTGCAGGAGCTGCGTTCTCCGCTGTTTTCCGATCATCACGAATTGATGGATGTGCTGACCGATCCGAGTCAGACCAGCGCATTTCTCGTCTCGCGCCCGCTGACAACGGAATTTTGCAAGACCGCACAGGCGGTGCAGCGCCTGCGTTCCATTGGCATCACCAATTTGCTGCTGCTCGTCAACAGTCTTGCGCTGCGGGATGACGGCGCGGCAGCCCGCATCATTTACCAATTACAGCAAAAGGCGATCGCAGCGATGCCTGCGATTCTGTACGAGCTGCCCGCACGGCAAATTCCCATGCGTTCGTATTCCATCTCCAATACATCCAGTGTTCGTTCCTCTCTGCGAGAGGACTACTTCACATCATCTCCGGAGAGGATAGACGCCAGCGAACCGCGTCAATTGCAGGACATCGTACATTCCATCCAAACAAACAATCGAAAGCTCGTCATTATTCTCGGCAGCAGTGGCTCCGGCAAATCGACGCTCGCAAGAAATCTTGCGCGCAGGCTCTCGCATCAAAACAAACGCGTACACTTGTATTCCAGCAGCAACATGCCGCTCAAGTACCTGCTGTCAGACAATCTCGTCGCGTTTCACGAGCTTTTGGAGCAGCCAAACACCGTGGTTATTTTGGATTATTCTGCCAAAGAGTATGCGCTGGACGGCATACGCCGCGACGGAAAGAAAATCACCACGGCACGGCATTTGCTGCCGCAGATACAGCTTATGCTCAGCGATGTGACCGAAATCATCATGGTCACAACACCGGAAAAGGAACCCGCCACGCAGGCAATGCGGATGCAGAATTTCTTACAGCATCTCGGCATCTGCATCGACTACTGGGTTGTCAATCAATCCATTTATCCGATGAAGCCGGACAGCTCTCTGCTCAAGGCGAAAGCCAGCTTTGAAATCCCCTGGATTAACGAAATTTGCCGCCGAAGCAACGGGCGTTTTGTTCTGGTTCCTTGGGAGGATCATGCAGGCTGATACTATCCTGCAAAACAAAAAGCCAGAATCGGGACATCCGATTCTGGCTTTTCTTATCTCTATTATGCGTGTCTCTTTTCCGTAAACTCGCCAACGTAGCAGGTTTCCATCATCTTCTTGACTTCATCCAGCTTTTTCGTGTGGCCAAGCACCCACATCAGCTTGACAGCCGCCGCTTCAATGCTCATATCATATACCGACATCGCACCCTCACGGGCAGCCTGTACATTGACATCATAGACACCCAGATCTACATTGCCGTACTTACACTGGGTTGCAACGAGAACGGCAACACCAAACTGCTTTGCACGCTTCAGGCACGGCAGCAGATTGCGGTTCTGATTCGGAATGCCGCCGCAGCCAAATGCTTCGAGAATGATGCCGTAATATCCCATGCCCAGCATGGATTCCAGCTGCTTCGGCTCAATGCCCGGCAGCAGCTTGAGCTGTACAACCTTAGGCTCCAGCCGTGTATCCAGCACCGGCTCACCGACCGGCGTTGGAACGCTCTGATTGAGGAACACTTCGCCGTCCTGTACATAGCCGGCGTCACCCGCATTGATGCTGTGGAACGCATCCAGCGCGCGCGTATACATCTTCTGTGCGCGAATGCCTCGGATGATGCGTCCGCCAAATACAACGTATACGCCCGGAATGCCGGAAACCGCCGCGTGTACAGCGTCCAGCAGGTTCTTCTTGCCATCCGTGTCCGGATCAACCATGGCGATTTGTGCGCCCGTGAAAATGACCGGCTTTTGCAGATTCTGTACCATCAGGCTCACCGCGCAAGCAGAATATGCCATCGTGTCGGTGCCGTGGGTGATAATCACGCCGTCGTAGGCTTCCTGTGCATCATATACTTCCTCAGCGATGGTAACCCAGTCTTCCGGCTGTACATTGGTTCCATCCAGCTGCATGATGTCCTTACATTCCAGCTCGCAGTATTCGCGCAGCTCCGGCACCATAGAAACCAGCTGTTCTCCGGTATATACCGGCACCAGACCTGTGTCCGTATGCTCGCCGGCGATGTCTCCGCCCGTGGTCAGCATCAGAATCTTTTTCATATTCCAAGTCTCCTTTATATTTTGCAAATGACTGGCAGCTATGCTCCGGTCTTTTCTGTTTCTGCTTTTTATGATACCACAAAAAGCGCGTATCTGTAAAGAAACAGAAAAAAATCATTCAGACGAAGTCTCGGCTCAGCAGAAGGGAAAGGCTGAGTAAAGAGTACTTCGTCTGAATGATTTGTTCGGGAGCATCAGCTGCACGATGCGTTCCAATTCATATTGCAGCCGAAAGGGTTTCGCAATGTAAGCGGATTTCCGCTTGTTTCAATCACTGTTTGTATTATAGCCAGAAACGGCATATAAATCAAATATTGTTTTTCTATATTTGATATAATCAAATGCTTATGATATACTTTTCTTGGAGGTGTCCGCATGTTTCGCAATATGGAATACGTATATGCTGTGTACAAAGAAATGAGCTTTTCCCGCGCCGCAGAAAAGCTGTTTATCTCACAGCCCGCGCTGAGCGCCATGGTCAAAAAAGTAGAAAAGCGCATCGGCAGCCCAATTTTCGACCGCTCCTGTTCCCCGATTCGGCTGACCAACTGCGGCAAGGAATACATCAGCTGCATCGAACAAATCATGGATGTGGAATACCAGTTTTCCCAATACTTAAACCAAACCGAACATCTGCTCATCGGCTCGCTGTCCATCGGCGCAAACAGCATCTTTGCGTCTTTTTTGCTGCCGTCCTGCATGACGGCATTCGCCCGTTTTTATCCCGGCATTCACGTATCTATGACCGAGGCGAACACGGATATATTGCTGGATGCGCTCAACGCCGGAACTCTGGACATTGTTCTGGAAAACTATGATTTGCCCGAGGACATGTATGACAAGCACTATTTATTTACGGAAAATCTCGTCTTGGTCGTTCCCAAGCAGCTGCTTTCCGGAGACATGCTGACCGAGTATCAATTGGATGTCTCGCAAACCGGCAGACCCGTCAATTGGGACGATGTGCCATGCGTGCCGCTGTCCCGCTTTTCACAGCTTCCCTTTTTGGCGCTGCGTGAGGGCAACGACACCCGCACGCGCTTTGACCGGCTGTGTGCACGGTATCACCTGCATCCGGACATCCGGTTGGAGCTGGATCAGCTGACAACCTCGTATCAGGCCGCATGCAGCGGTCTCGGCGCCGCGCTCATCAGCGAGACGATTCTGCACCACACGCGCCAGCCGGATTCTCTGTGCTATTTCCGTCTGGACGAGGATATTTCTTCCCGCCGTGTTTATTTTTATTGCCGGAGAAAAAAGCACATCACGCGCGCGATGGAGGAATTTATTCGCATCAGCACGCAAATGACACATCCGGAACGATAAAAAAAAGAACCATTCTGTTGATTCAGAATGGTTCTTCTTCCAGCAATTGTTCTTCTTGTTTGATTGGATCGACTTCCAGACCGCGAATACGCGAGCAGAACTGAAAAATATCGCTGCATACGGCGAGCACAGTTCGGCTGCACAGTACATCATGTCCGCCTTCCGGATAGTAGCGAAGACTTTTGTCCGGCACATGCATCTGTTTAAAGAGATGTTCTGCATTGGACGGGTCGCATACGGCGTCATCGCGCGTCTGCAGCACCAGTACCGGACACTGCACACAGCCTGCACCCTGCTTTTTTGTCCGCCGAATCAACTGCCTGAGCTGATGACGAGCGGGCACAGCGCGCACGCCATTGATTCTCGGCTGCAAATCCGATTGGAAAATCCGATTCCACAGATGTATCTGTCGTTCAGAGACACACGGTGTGTTGACAAAAATGCTCGCAGCAGGTTTTAAATCCTGCATATGCAGCAGCAAAACACCGCCCAAAGACAAGCCAACCAGTGCAACTCTTTGGTATTGCTTGCGCAGCGCCAAATATTCCATGCGGACACCATGAACCCAATGGTCCTTATCCAGCCGCAGTTCTTCGCTTCCAGAAGGTGTGGTCAGAAATGTGTCAATGCCGCTGTCACACATGTGATCGCGCAGAATAACGCCAGCCTGACTGCCCGCGCCAAAACCGCTGACAATGAGACAGCAGAAGTCGTTTTTGGTTTCATTCGGCACGTTTTGCTTCCTCCACATTCGAGCAAGCCGCGTTTTGCAGCCTGCGTTCTTTTCACATTTACCATTATAGCACTCATGCCTTTCAAATGAAACGAACAATCTGTGAACAATTTAGCAACAGTTTGGTTACAAAAACCGCACAGGATTATGCATTTTTATGTATTTATCGTTCTTTTTCCTGCAAAAAATCACAAGCCTCTTTCCGGTCCGGAAAGAGGCTTGTTTTATGATATCAGCTTATTCTTCTTCGCTGCTGTCCAATGCCAGCGCCAGATGCAGCTCATCCAGCTGCTTCTGATCGACAGCAGACGGGCAAGCAGTCATCAATTCGGATGCATTCTGTACCTTCGGGAAGGCAATGACATCGCGGATAGAATCCAGACCTGCCAGCAGCATGCACAGACGATCCAGACCGTATGCCAAGCCGCCGTGCGGAGGTGCACCATACTTGAACGCGGTCAGCAGATGGCCAAAGCGCTCCTGTGCGTCCTCGTCCGAGAAGCCCAGTGCACGGAACATGCGCGCCTGTGTCTCAGTGGAATGGATACGGATGGAACCGCCGCCCAGCTCGCAGCCGTTGAGGATGATGTCGTATGCCTTTGCGCGAACCTTTGCCGGATCGCTCTCCAGAATATCCAAATCCTCGTCCATCGGAGCGGTGAACGGATGGTGCATCGCAACATAACGATTTTCTTCTTCGCTGTACTCAAACTGCGGGAACTCAACAACCCACAGCAGCTTATAATCATGCGGATCAATGACGCCGAGACGCTTTGCCAGCTCGCAGCGCAGCGCGCCCAGAGCGGTCACAGCGGTCTGCCAATCGCTGTCAGCGACAACGAACAGCAGATCGCCGTCCTTTGCCTGTGCCTTTGCCTTGATTGCTTCAATTTCGTCCTCAGACAGGAATTTTGCGAACGAGGAAGTCATCTTTCCGTCGGCAGCCAGCTTCATCCAAGCCAGACCCTTTGCGCGATACGTCTTGACAAAATCCTGCAGCTTGTCGATTTCCTTGCGCGGGAACTTGTCTGCGCCGCCGTTGATGTTAATCAGACGAACGGTACCGCCGTCTTCTACGGCACCCTTGAATACCTTGAACGAGCAATCCTTTGCAATATCAGAAATGTCGACAATCTCATAGCCAAAGCGCAGATCCGGCTTGTCGGAGCCGTACTTGTCCATGGCATCCTGCCACTTCATGCGCGGCAGCGGCAGCTGAATGTCCACATCCAGCACTTCCTTGAATACGCGCTTGAGGAAGCCTTCGTTGACGGCAATGACATCGTCCTGCTCAACAAAGGACATCTCCAAGTCGATCTGGGTAAACTCCGGCTGACGGTCAGCGCGCAGATCTTCGTCACGGAAGCAACGAGTGATCTGCATATAGCGGTCTACGCCGGACAGCATGAGCAGCTGCTTATACTGCTGCGGAGACTGCGGCAGGGCATAGAACTTGCCCGGATGTACGCGGGACGGCACCAGATAGTCGCGGGCGCCTTCCGGCGTGGATTTCTGCAGCATCGGGGTCTCGATTTCCAAAAATCCCTGCTCGTCAAAATAATTGCGGGCGATCTGGGTCACGCGGTGGCGCAGAGCCAGATTGCGCTGCATGGACGGACGGCGCAGATCCAGATAGCGATACTTCAGACGCAGCTGATCGTTGACTTCCTTGTTGTCGGAAATCTCAAACGGAGTGGTCTCCGACTTGGACAGCACACGAATATCCGTAACGGCAATCTCTACTTCGCCGGTCGGCATCTTCTTATTGATGGCGTTGGCATCACGCAGAACAACCTTGCCGCGGATTGCCAGCACATACTCGGTGCGCACGCCAAACGCAATATCAAACAGCTCTGCATTGACGGACTTGTCAAAGGTGCACTGGATGGTACCAGTGCGGTCACGCAGCAGCAGGAACAGGACGCCGCCGTTGTCACGGGTGCGCTCGCACCAGCCGTTTACGGTTACTTCCTTTTCTGCATCCGCTGCACGCAGCTCGCCGCACCATACGGTGCGCTTCATGCCATGAATGGATGTATTCATAAAAAACCTCTTCCTTTTATCTTGGATATTTATGCCATGACAACAGCAGCAATTGCCTCTGCCGTCAATTCTGTCTCTGTCTGTTCGCCGGTTTCCATGTTCTTGACGCGCAGCACCTTGCTCTCCAGCTCGCCATCACCGATAACGGCAGAGAAACGCGCGCCGATGCGATCCGCATGCTTCATCTGTGCACGCAGTCCGCGGCCGACCAGATCGCGCTCTGCAGATACACCGAGCTGACGCAGGTCATATACCAACTTCTGCACCGGACGATCCGCCTCGTCACCCAGCGGCGCCAGATAGATATCCGCCTTCGGCGGCTCCGGGAACGGCGCGTCGACAGCTTCCATCACCATAATCAGACGCTCCAGACCGCAGCCAAAGCCCATGCCCGGTGTTGCCTGACCGCCCAGCTGGGAAATCAGACCGTCATACCGGCCGCCGCCGCAAATCGTGCCCTGCGCACCGATATTGGTGGAAACGAACTCAAAGACCGTCTTGGTATAGTAGTCCAGACCGCGAACGATGTTGGTGTCAATTTCATACGCAATGCCCATATCATCCAGATAGGTCTTTACTTTTTCAAAATGCTCACGGCAGTCATCACACAGATAATCCAGCGCAATCGGCGCGTCTGCTGCGACCTTCTTGCAGGATTCCTGCTTGCAGTCGAGAATACGCATCGGGTTGCGATCCAGACGGTTCAGGCAGTCCTCACACAGACAGTCCTTGTGCTGGTTGAGATAGCCCTTGAGCATGTCATAGTACTTCGGGCGGCAGTTCGGGCAGCCAATCGAGTTGATGTGCACCTTTACCTCAGTGATGCCCAGACGCTTGAGCGCGGTATCTGCCAGAGAGATGATCTCCGCATCGGTTGCCGGTGTCGGTGCGCCAAAACATTCCACGCCGAACTGATGATGCTCGCGCAGACGACCCTTCTGTACATTTTCGTAGCGATAATTCGGCACGATATAGTATGCCTTGAACGGAAGTCCCTTTGCATACAGGGAATTTTCCAGATATGCACGCACCGTGGAGGAAGTGCCTTCCGGACGAAGGGTTACGGAGCGTCCGCCCTTATCGGTAAACGTGTACATTTCCTTCTGTACAACGTCTGTTGTGTCGCCGATACCACGGTTAAACAGCTCCGTGTGCTCAAAATTCGGGAAGCGAATTTCCTCAAAACCATACTCCATCGCAATGGTTCGCAGTACGCCTTCCACATAATGCCATTTGTATACCTCGGACGGTACAATATCCTTGGTGCCCTTCGGGGCTTTGATGAGTTCAGCCATAAATGGTTATTCCTTTCCGGCGCACGGCACGCGCCGCCGCCCTTTGTTTCTGCTGCGAACAAATCACAGTGACGAAAAACAGGCGGTCTTGGAAAACCGCCTGATTCTTTTTTCTTTTGTCGCCGTTATCTCTTCGGCTTCGGGTTGACGATATCGCGCCAATCCAGATCGCCGCGATCCAGACCAAGAACCAGCATTTCCGCCGTTGCAACATTGGTTGCAATCGGGATGTTGTGCATGTCGCACAGTCGGATCAGGGAATGCAGATCCGGCTCGTACTCGCTGTTGGAGTTCGGGTCACGGAAGAACAGCACCATGTCAATCTCGTTGTACGATACACGAGCACTAATCTGCTGCTCACCGCCCTGCATGCCCGCAAGATACCGTTCAATCTTCAGACCGGTAGCATCTGCCACCAGCTTACCCGTCGTTCCTGTCGCGCAAAGATTATGCTTGGACAGAATTCCGCAGTATGCCATACAGAACTGAATCATCAGTTCCTTTCTTTTATCATGTGCAATCAGTGCAATATTCAAGTTCAGACACCCTCCTTACCGGTCTTTCGCTGCTTTTCACTTCTTATTTATAAACGCATCAGCGGTACTTCTTCACCGTGCAGCCGCCGCGCAATGTTCTGGTAGGCAGCTGCTGCGCTTCTTGCTTTGTCAGACTGTACCGGCTTTCC
>OGOM01002491.1_pt1 | contig 10790 bp, 6 predicted proteins | sample 1552681 | NCBI WGS metagenome assembly OGOM01 (sample SAMEA2580188, study PRJEB22360) | human gut metagenome | biome: human gut; feature: human-associated habitat; material: faeces | place: Denmark | collected 2008/2010 | reverse complement strand
CATGAAGCTCTGCTTCAAAACCGTTTATGGCAGCTCCATTTATCAATACATGAAAACCTACCGGATGCAGACCGCCCGCGTCCTTTTGCAGGATACAAGCCGCAGTGTGACCGAGATCGCAGCTACACTCGGCTATGATAACCCTAGCAAATTTTCGGAAGCGTTCAAAAAGGAATACGGCATAAGCCCCACTCTGTTCCGAAACTCGCCGTCCGAATTGGATGTTTCCTGACGGTTCGGAGTGGCAGACCGTCTTTGTTTTGTTATACTTTCTGGTTAGAAGAAACTAACAAAGAAAGGATATTCCATTATGAGACGAATTCAAACCGGCGTGATTGCCGTATGCCTCGCCGCCGCTCTCCTGTCAGGCTGTGCAGGTTCTTCCGCCCAGAGTACCGCAAGCAGCACTGCCGCAAGTTCTGCGGCAGCTTCTTCCATCAGCACCACTGCTGTTTCCGCCAACTATGACGGTGGTTCCGGCACGCAGGAAGACCCCTACCAGATCAACAGCGTAGATTCCCTGCTGACCTTTGCTTCCAACGTCAACGATGGCTCGCAGGGCGGCTATGCCGGTGTTTCCTTCAAGCTGACCAGTGATCTGGACCTGTCTGGCGTCGAGTGGGCTCCCATCGGCAACATGAACGACATGGAAACACACTCCACCCTGTTCCTCGGCTCCTTTGATGGCGACGGCCATACCATTTCCAACCTGAACTATACTTCGGATGTTTACAACTGCGGTGCCGGTCTGTTCGGCGTAAGCTGCGGTGAGGTGAAAAATCTGACACTGGAAAATGCCACGGTCGCAGTAACGGAAGGCACTTCCATGGCCATTGGCGGTGTTGTGGGCTACAACATGGGCTCTGTAGACAACGTCACACTGAAAGGTGATTCCACCATTACCGGCAACAACTGTGTCGGCGGCATCGTGGGCGGCAACAACAACTCCATCACCAACTGCACGGTGGAGGGCGCTACCGTGGTCGTCATCGGTGACAATCACTTTACCGATCAGATCATCCAGGCAGACGTTGCCGAGTGCGGCGGTCTGGTAGTCGGCGGCAGCTTTGGCGGCAGCATCGACAGCTGCACCGCATCCGGCACCGTAAAAGCCACCGGCAATGAGCCGGTGGGTCTGGGCGGCATCGGTGGCTGTCTGGAAATGATGGACACCATCACCAACTGCACCGCTGATGTGACCATCGAGAGCGAAAACGGCGGTCACGCCATTGGCGGTTTATGCGGCTATGCGGGTACTCATTCCAACCCGGATATCTGCCTTGAGACGGAAGGCTTCTCCACTAAAAACTATCCCTCTGTCATTGACAACTGCAATGTGACCGTGAACATCAAGGCAAACGGTGCCACCCATGTGGGCGGCCTTGTGGGTACCGGTCTGTACTACTACGGTGAGGAGACGGTTTTCAAAATCACCAACTGCTCGGTAAAGGGCAGCATTGACGGTGCCGTTACACCCGGTACCGTTGCAGGCCGCGCCGAGGGCAGCACCATTGAAAGCTGCACTGCCGATGTGACCATTGACGAGAACGCTGGTACGGAGCAGGTCGGCACAACGACCCAGATGTACGAAAGCGCAGACCAGTAAAATGATTTTCTCCATAAGGGCAATCAAGTTCGCACAATGATAACTTGATTTCAAAGAAAAAGGCAGGATAGCACCGTCATGGTGATACCCTGCCTTTGCTCGTTTACTGTTCCGAGTAGTCCTTTCGCAGAACCTCCTGTAAACAAAAAACGTACCCGAACCCTTTTTCGTAAAGAATCGGGTTCGAGTACGAACTGTATGGTGGACGGTACAGGACTCGAACCTGTGACCTCCTGCACGTCAAGCAGATGCTCTACCAGCTGAGCTAACCGTCCATAAGTCATATCGACTTGAATAGTTTACCACAGCCTGTGCAAAAAAGCAATACTTTTCTGTGATTTTTTATTTTTCCGCCTTCAGCGACCTGCGGACGATATCGTACAGCACCGGCTTCATGGCTTCAATATCATCGGGTTTGCCCTCCAGCACGCTGGAATAGCACACTGACATGCACATGCTGCCCAGTGCCGTGATGCGTTGGTAGATCTCCCGCTCAGTGCGGCCGGCCATTTCCGGGCTGGTCAGCACCACATTCAGCAGCTTGCGCATCAGCGGCTCGGCTTCGCGGCTGGCCTCGATCTGGTCCAGCCCCGGCCACACGAAGTTGCGCTCCAGGAATTTGAGCACCACCGTGTCCCGCCGCAGCGCTTCGATAATATGGTCGATCACGGCCACCATCTTGTCCGGGAACGTCTCAAGGCCGGTCTGCCGCTCCACAGCCTCGCACGCATTGTTCAGCAGCTGGTAGCTCACCCGCCCCAGCAGGGCCTGCATCACCGCACCTTTGTCCTGAAAATACAGGTAAAAAGTGCCTTTGGCCACCTTGGCCCGGGAGGTGATGTCCTCCACGCTGGTCTTGGCGGTGCCGCGCTCCAGAAACAGCTCGTAGGCTGCATCCAGCAGGGCCCGGCGCTTTTCCTGTTTTTTGCCTTCCACGGTACTCATGCTCTGGGTCGATTCCTCTTTTCTCTCTTTTTCTCACGTTCATACGTTGCCCTTGTTGGTTGTCTCAATCATTTTAGCAGTCCTGCCTCAATTGTGCAAGAGCGTTTTCTTATACAATCGCCGGCCCGTGATAAAAAAACTGACTTTTAGTCATTTTTGTGCTTGACACCCGGTTTGTCCTGGTTATAATAGTGTTTGCTTGGAAATGACCACTGGTCATTTTACTAAGATTCTTATCCATTTCTGACTCTGGAGGGTACTCATGAAAAAGATCGCACAGGGCATTGTGCGCTTCCGGAAGCTGATCCTGACAGTAGCGTTCCTGCTGTTGATTCCTTCCGCGATCGGCGCAGTTGCCACCCGCATCAACTATGACATCCTCACCTACCTGCCGCAGGATCTGGACTCCATGATCGGCGAGGTAGCCCTTGAGGACGATTTCCATCTGGCCTCCACCGGTATGATCACGGTAGAAGGCTTACCCACAAACGAACTAATCGCCATGAAGAAGGACATCGAGGCTGTTCCCGGCGTGACCCAGACCTTCTGGCTCAGCGATGTGATCGACCCCAGCATCCCCACCGAGATGCTGCCCGCCGATGTGCAGCAGTTCATGTTCGGCAAGAACGATTCCACCATGCTGATCGTCCGCTTTGACGCCCCCAGCGCCAGCGACGAGACCATGGAAGCCGTCGCTCAGATCGAAAAGCTGCTGCGCAAGGACTGCTTCTTCGGCGGTATGAGCGTTATCCTGCAGGACACCAAGGCACTGGTCAATCAGGAAATGCCCATGTACATCCTGATCGCCGTGGGTGCCAGCCTTCTGGTGCTGTTCCTTTCGCTGGAAAGCACCATCACCCCGCTGCTGTTCATGCTGGGTCTTTTGTTCCCCATTGCGTACAACTTCGGCACCAACATCTTTCTGGGCCAGATCAGCTACATCACCGAAGCGCTGGCCACCGTGCTGCAGCTGGGTGTCACGATGGACTTCTCCATCTTCCTGCTGCACCGCTATCAGGAAGAGAAGGAGCTGCGCTCTTCCAACGAGGAGGCCATGACCAGCGCCATCTGCAAGACCATGACCTCCATCTCCGCTTCCAGCCTGACCACCATTGCAGGCTTCCTGGCACTGTGTGCCATGCGTCTGACGCTGGGCCGCGATATCGGCCTTGTCATGGCAAAGGGCGTTGCCCTCGGCGTTATCTGCACCGTGGTCATCCTGCCCTCCCTGATCCTTACCTTTGATAAATGGGTGGAAAAGTATAAGCACCGCACCGTGATCCCCAAGCTGAAAAAGCTCAGCTACTTTGTCTCCAATCACTCGGTGCCCATCGTGGTTATCTTTATCCTCATCCTCATCCCCTTTGCCATCGCACAGAACAAGACCGAGGTCTACTACACTCTGTTCGACTCCCTGCCGCAGGACCTGACCGGCATCGTGGGCACCAACAAGCTGGGCGAGGACTTCGGCATGACCACCAGCCACTTCATTCTGGTGCATGACGACCTGACTGCCACCGAGGTGAGCGACCTGTGTGATGAACTCAAGGACGTGGATGGCATTACGCAGGTGGTAAGTCTGGATTCCATCACCGGCCCGGGCTTCCAGACCGAGCTGCTTCCCGACAGCATCATGGAGATCCTGCAGTCCGGCGGCTACAAGCTGATCCTTGCCAACAGCTCCTATAAGACCGGCACGGACGCCATCAACAACCAGCTGGACGAGATGATTTCCCTCATCAAGACCGTTGACCCCGAGGGCGTCATCACCGGCGAGGGCGCCATGACGAAAGACCTGATCGAAGTGGCAGATGTGGACTTCAAGAACGTCAACGTCTGGTCCATCATGGCCGTTCTGGTCATCATCGCCGTTTCCTTCAAGAGCATTTCCATCCCGGCGCTGCTGGTAGCCAGCATTGAAGCCGCCATCGCCATCAACATGGGCATCCCGTACTTCACCGGTACGCAGCTGCCCTTCATTGCCAGCATCGTCATCGGCACCATCCAGCTGGGTGCTACCGTGGACTACTCCATCCTGATGACCACCCGTTACCACGAGGAGCGCGCCTTTGGCCGCACCCCGAAGGAAGCCGCCCAGCAGTCGCTGGAGCACTGCAGCCAGTCCATCCTGACCAGCGGCCTGACCTTCTTTGCCGCCACCGTCGGTGTGGCTGCCATCAGTAAGATGGAGCTGCTGAAGAGCATCTGCCTGCTGATCTCCCGCGGCGCACTGATCAGCATGGTGGTCATTCTGGTGATGCTGCCCGCAGCCCTGATGCTGTGCGACTGGATCATCCGTCACACCACCCTCAAGTGGATGGTACCCGAATCCGCCAACGCCAAGAAGTCTGAAAAGGAGTAATTACGTTATGAAAAAATCGCTTCGTTTCGCCAGTGCGGCGCTGGCTCTCACCCTCGCCGCAGGCTGCGCAATGCCCGCATTTGCAGCTGGTAAGAGCAGCTTTTCCAAATCCGAGACCGTCTATGCCGTGATGAACGGCGACGGCTCCATCAAGAGCACCACCGTCAGCGAGCACCTGTACAGCGCCTCCGGCCTTGCAAACGTCACCGACAAGACCACCCTGACCGACATCCAGAACACTGAGAGCGATGCCGAGTTCACCCAGAACGGGGAAGAGCTGGTGTGGAACACCAACGACACCGATGTTTACTACAAGGGCAATACCGACAAGGCCCTGCCCATCGATGTGAAGGTGACCTACGCTCTGGACGGGCAGGAAGCCGCCCTTGAGGACATCATTGGCAAGAGCGGCCACCTGACTGTGACCGTCAACCTGAAGAACAACGAGACCGGCACCGTGAACGTGAACGGCAAGGACCGCACCATCGTCACTCCGCTGATCACCGCTGTGGGCGTCATTCTGGGCGGGGATGCTTCCAACGTGACCGCAGAACACGGTATGATCGAAAGCGCCGCCAAAAGCAGCGTTGCCGCCTTTGTTACCCTGCCGGGCGTGAAGGATTCCCTGTCCGGCCTGCTGCCCGATGAGGTGAACAGCATCGAAGACTATCTGCAGGACACCGTGACTGTGGAAGCCGATGTGGAAGGCTTTACCTGCCCGCAGGTCATGGTGGCCTGCGCTACCAGCACGGCCGCTCTGGGTACGAGCAACGTGTTCGACCTGAGCAGCATCAACGACCTGACCGATGGCATCAACCAGCTGAACGATGCCATGAGCCAGCTCATGGACGGCGCTTCCCAGCTGGTGGACGGCACCTCTCAGCTGGCAGGCGGTGTTCTGGCTCTGCTGGACGGTGCCAACACCCTGAACAACGGCGCTGCCGCTCTGGACGACGGCCTTGGCCAGCTGACCAACGGTCTGGACACCCTGAGCGCCAACAATGCAGCACTGAACGCCGGTGCGCAGCAGGTGGCTGACGGTGTGCTGGCTTCTGCCAACAAGACCCTGAAGGAAGGCGGCCTGATCGACGAGGACATGACATGGTCGAACTACGAGGCTGTGATCGACAACATCCTCACCATGAACGATAAGACCCTTGCTGCCGGCCGCAAAAAGATGGTGCGCACCATCTGGGAGCAGGCTCCCAGCTTCAAGGACAGCCAGCTGGATCTGGCCCTGTATCTGTCCGCGACCAAGACGAACCACGATCTGGAAGCAGCCCTGAAGCTGATGCAGAACTTTGACGCTTCCATGCTGACCGGCGCTCTGGAGATGGTGACCAATGCCGATGCAAAGAACACCGCCAAGGCCGAGCTGAAGTATCAGGTGGAGAACAGTCAGGATATGGCCGATGTCCGCGCCCTGAAGACCAGCCTTTCTCAGATCCAGTTCTTTGTTTCCAGCGTGAACCAGTACACCGCAGGCGTGCAGACCGCTGCGGACGGTGCCCACTCCGCAAAGGATGGCAGCGCACAGCTGGCTGCAGGCACCAAGACCCTGTATGACGGCGTGAACACCCTGAACACCGGTGCAGGTCAGTTGAATGACGGCGCTGGCCAGCTGAACGACGGTCTGAACCAGTTCAACGAGGAAGGCATCTCCAAGCTGACCGGCGCGCTGGATCAGGATCAGCTCCATGGCCTGAAGACCGTGCTGGACGAGATGACCGACCGCCTGAACGACTACACCAGCTTTGCCGGTGCACCGGACGATGCCGAGAGCAGCGTGAAGTTCGTCTATAAGACCGCTGAAACCGTGGCTGCTGCCGACACCACTGCAGCCGAGACTGAGACGGTGGAGGAAGGCAACATCTTCACCCGTCTGTGGCAGCGCATCATGAACCTGTTCAAGTTCTGATAAGACATCTTCGAGAATTCATGTTGAACCTCTTTCCATAGAGAAGGGGCTGTTGCAAAACAGCCCCAACGAAAAAATGAGATAGGCTTCCCCGAAAGAGGCTGCCTATCTCATTTTTTTTTGAGATCTGCCTTTGAGTTTTCAGCGTTCTGCCCGTTTTGTACGGTGAATGCGGCTGTTTTCAACATTTTAAAGAGACGCTGTTTTGCAACAGCCCCGCGGGCGATGGAATGGCCCGACTCGTGTCCGGCAAGAAAGCTGCCCGCCCACGATATGCAGTTTACTTGCGTGCGATCATTTCGGTGTAAGCCAGCACCAGCGGGCCGACACCCTTGGCATCGTTGCAGACCACCGGCTCGCTGAAGTAGTAGGCCAGAGAGCCGTCGCGGTGATCCTTGCCGCCAAGACCCGCCACCAGACAGATGCCGTCCAGCTGCAGACTGCCATCCGGGTTCTTGGAGAGGTACTTGTCGCAGGTGCCGTAGAAGGCCTTTTCGGCCCATGCGGCCATGCGTTTAGGCAGGTAGCCCAGACGCACGCCCTTGAGCACGGCGTAAGCGAACAGAGCGGTGCCGCTGGTCTCGAGGTAGTTGCCCTCCACACCGGGGTGGTCCATCACCTGCCAGAACATGCCGGTCTCCTCGTCCTGGAACTTGTGCACATCCTCGATGGTCTGCTTGAGCATTGCCATGATGCCGCGGTACTCGTTGTACAGCTGCTCGTCCATCCGCTCCAGCACGTCTACCATCGCCACCATGAACCAGCCCATGGCACGCAGCCAGAAGTTGGGGCTGCAGCCGGTGACGGGGTCGGCCCAGTACATCTGGCGGCTCTCATCGTAGCCGTGGTAGTACAGGCCGGTCTTTTCGTCCCGCATGTGCTTTTTGATGTTCATGAACTGTTTGTAGCTGTCGATGCAGCCCTGCATCTTGTTAAAGTGGGTCTCGTACTCCATGTAGAAGGGCTGGGCCATGTAGGTGCCGTCCAGCCACACCTGCCACGGGTAGATGTCCTTGTGCCAGAAATTTCCCTCTTTGGTGCGGGGCTGGGTGGCCAGCTGGCTGCGGATGGTCTCGATGGCCCTGCGGTACTTCTCGTCACCAAAGATATCGTACAGGGTGAACAGGTTCTTGCCCTGATTCACGTTGTCCAGATTGTACTCCTTGGGGTCGTAGGTCTTGATGGAGCCATCCTCCTGCACGAACCAGTCGATGAAGTTCTTGGAAAAGCGCAGGTACTTCTCGTCGCCGGTGGTCTTGTACAGGCTCAGGCAGGCCGTGATCATGCAGCCGTCGATGTAGTTCCACTTGTTGGGCTTGCCGCTGCGCACCTTCTCGATGTTCCACATGGGTGCTTCGGCGCTGGAATTGGCGATCAGGTAGTCCACGTAATCGCCCAGCATGGCAAGAATTTCTTCATGGGTCATGGTATCAGTCCTCCTCAAAATGGCCGACATTTGCAAAGTGCAGGCGTTCGCCCTCGTAGCCCTCGATCTTCACGTTGTGCAGGTCGATCTCCTTGACGTTCTCGGCGTAGATGGCCAGCTTCTTCACCAGAGGGCGGTTATCCGCCATAGCGGCCTGACCGGCCTCGGCATTGGGGTCAAAGGTGATAGTGACGTTCTTCATGGAAACGCGCTCAATGGGCTGCTCCGGCAGGCCGTCGAAGTAGCATCCCGCGAACTGAGCGTCGGTGGCGACGATGTCCTCCATGGTCAGGCTGCCCAGCTTTGGGGTGTACTCGTCCACAGGCATGGCATCGCGGCACTGCACATAGGGGCCGTGGCCGTCCGGGTCGCAGAAGTAGAACATGTTGATGACGAAGGGTGCCTTGACACCGCGCATCTCCACGTTGCGGAACACCAGCCCGTCGATGACGGCGGTGTTGCCGCGGCCGCGGCGGGTCTTGACCCGCAGGCCGCGGTCGGTGTGGTCCATCAGGCACTGGGTCATCACCACATTTTTCACGCCGCCGCTCATCTCGCTGCCAATAACCAAGCCGCCATGGCCGCGGTTCAGGTTGCAGTTGCGGATGGTCACATTCTCGCAGGGGGTATGCATCACAGTGCCAAGGAAGAGTTTGCCGGACTTGAGGGCGATGCAGTCATCGCCAACATGGATGGAATCACCGATGATGTTCACATTCTTGCAGCTTTCGGGGTCAATGCCGTCGGTATTGGGGCTGTCGGCACGGTTGTGAATCTGCAGCTGCAGGATATTCACCCCGTCCGAGTAGGTGGGGTGGATGGTCCAGGAAAAGCTGTTGCACACCTCCACACCGTGCAGGGTCACATTCTTGGCTTTGCTGGTAAAGAAGAGCCGCGGCCGCCAGGCGATAAGTTTCACCTTGATGTGCTGGTACCAGTCGCCGTTGTCGGCGTTGGCGTTGATGCAGCCTTCGCCGGTGATGGTCACATTTTCGGCATTGATGACATTGATCAAACCGGCAAAGCAGTCCAGCGGGTTTCCCTCCCAGCCGCCGAGATAGGCTTCGTGCTGTTCATCGGCGCAGGGCAGCACACCAGGCAGGATGGGATATTCGCGGCGGTCGGTGCCGCCCAGCAGGGTGCAGCCTTTTTCCAGGTACAGGGTGGTGTTGCTGCACAAAAACAGGCTCTGGGTGCGGTAAGTACCGGCGGGCACATACACCGTGCCGCCCGGCGGGCAGGTGGAAAGCGCAGCCTGCAAAAAGGCGGTGTTGTCGGTCACGCCGTCATTCACCAGGCCATAGCGGGAAGCATCTACAAAAAAGCTTTCCGCCGCGGTGGCAAAGTCCAGTGTACCGGTATCGCCATCAGTGGCAAGCACTTCCAGGTGGTAGGTTTTGCCGGGTTCCAGGCTGAACACGCTGAACACGTTGGTGCAGCAGGCTTCCAGCACAGTCTGGCCGTTCAGCTGAACCCGGAACGGGGCAGGGGCGGTATAGCAGGTGTTGTTTTGCAGCTCAAAACAGGCGCTGCGGGTACAGGCACGAACGAGAGCGAGTTTCATACGATAATTTCCTCCATAAAAAATGAAAAAAGTTTTGAAATTCAACAAGAAATGTGTTAATATGAAATAAATCAACAAAATTGAAGCGCGTTCTGCCCTAAAACTGGCAAAAATGCTTGGGCTGGGCGTGGCGGGAGGTTTGAACAGGATGGTCAAGGAATATACCTATTCCCCCCATGTGGACTTTTATATCGATATGATCGACCGCGAGCATAGCTACGATATGGGAAGTTTCCACACACACCACAAATATGAACTGTATTATGAAGTGGAAGGCGCGCGGCGCTATTTTATTGAGGATTCCGCCTATATCGTCAATGCAGGCAATGTGATCCTGATTGGGGAAAACCAGATCCACAAGACTGGTTCGGTAGGGGATGGCCCCACCAGCCGCATTGTGTGCAATTTCAGCCGCGAGTATCTGCAGGAGATCAGCGGGGCTTTCCCGGAGATTGACCTGTTCAGCTTTATGAGCGAGGAGAACAACCACCTGCTGAGCAACATCACGGTTAAGCAGCAGAACTATATCTACTCCATCCTGCAGCAGCTGATCCAGATGCAGGACGAAAACAACCCCGAAAGCGCTGTGACCCGCAAAATGCTGCTGGCCACGCTGCTGTTGCAGCTGAAAAAGATGTGCGAAAACCAGCATGAGCTGGGGGGCGACAGCGGCCGGGTGACCAACCGCATCGTCAGTCAGATCCAAGGCTATATTGCGGAGCATTACGCCGAGAAGCTGACCCTGACAAGCATTGCCAACCAGTTTTACATCAGCCCGTATTACCTCAGCCGTCTGTTCAAAAAGACCATCAACCTGAGCCTGATCGAATACATCAACGGCGTACGCATCAAAGCGGCGCAGAACATGATCGAAAAGACCAACGAAAGCATTTCCAGCGTGGCGGAAAAGACAGGCTTTATGACAAGCGCGCATTTCCGGCGGGTGTTCAAAGATGCCACAGGGCTTTC
>OGOM01002484.1_pt1 | contig 10823 bp, 10 predicted proteins | sample 1552681 | NCBI WGS metagenome assembly OGOM01 (sample SAMEA2580188, study PRJEB22360) | human gut metagenome | biome: human gut; feature: human-associated habitat; material: faeces | place: Denmark | collected 2008/2010 | reverse complement strand
TTGTGGTCTCGGAGCAAGTGTTGGATGCGAGCGCATAAGCGAACATTCAACACGCCGCGACTAAAATCACAAATATGCCTTATTGAGGGCAATGGCTTCGCCTGTAGTTTGTCTAATGAATTAAATAGTAATTCTGTATACATTTTGACGCTATATTTCTTTTGTGCTATACTGATTATTAATAAAAAGGGAAGTCGGCTCTATTAGAGCCTATGGGGGCAATATTATGAAAAAGACGATTAACAGAATTATGAACTCGTATATTCAGTTCTTTAAAATAAAGAATTTAAACGTTCAGATTGTACTGACAGACGATATGTATACCTGTCAGAAAAAATATGGATTTAATAAAGAAGACTCTCAGACTCTTGATGAGGCAACTGCCCGCAAAAACTGGAAGCATGTAGCTGCCTGTATGAAATATCCAAAGCATATGAACGAGCCGTTTACACTGATTTTTAAGGAACCATATTTAAGACGTTCCCCACTTTGTGAAGTATATCGTCTTGTCTTCCATGAACTGACACACATTTGTGATTATAGAGACTATGCCCGACTTAATCACCTGACTTCCTACAGACAGTTATTTGATGACCCAGAAACAGTATTGTTCCAGCACTGGTCTGAGTATCACGCAGAACGCCGGGGCTATGCCGCATGGCTGAAACACCGCTACGGTATTCGCGTTAAATACGACATTAACAACAGTAAAGTTGATATCTTACATAAAGAAACAGTAAGTAATATTCAGTATTACGGCGAGCATTACACCAACACCGCCGAATATGGCTCTACCCGCCAGATTTATTTTACAATGCATCTTCTGGCTCGTATGAGTATCTGGATGCAGATTCTTCCTTATCAGATGAGTGATATTTTATCGAAAGACCCATTTGATTATAAGGGAATTGAGTGGATTAAGAAGCTGATGTATCTTTTCCATAAGTATCCGAATATTGATCAGATGAATGATCATTTTATGGAGATTGCTAAGATTGTTGCGGAGAATTTTTCACTTTCCAGAGAGGAAATTTGGGAAAAAGTTTCTTGATAAATTCTGATTTGCCGCAGGCAAAGGAGACGCACCCAAAGAGAGAAGGAATATAACGATGGAATTTTTAGATATAAGAGATAAAAATGGGAATCCCACAGGTGAAGTAAAAGAACGTTCCTTAGTTCATGCCGATGGAGATATTCATGGAACTTCTCATGTATGGATTGTGCGGAAAAATGAAAAAGGCAGTTATGATTTGCTGTTACAGAAACGTAGTGAAAATAAAGATGCATTTCCAGGATGCTATGATATTTCTTCTGCAGGACATTTACCAGCAGGTCAGGATTATCTTTCTTCTGCATTAAGGGAACTGGAAGAAGAACTTGGAATTAAGGCAAAGCCGGAGCAGCTTCATTTTATGGGACTCCATGAGGGATGTTGCGAGGAAACATTTTATGGCAAGCCTTTTAAAAATCACGAAATCAGTCATGTTTATTTGTATCAGGAACCTGTTAATATAGAAGATTTAACCTTACAGAAAGAAGAAGTTCAAGAAGTATGCTGGCTTGATTTTAAGGAATGCTGCAAAAAAGTAAAAGATGGAGATAGAAAGTATTGTCTGTTTCCAGAGGAACTTTTGATGATAAAAAAATATTTACAAGTCTATTTAAAATAAAAAAAACGCATCGACGTCATCAATATGACTCGATACGCACCATATAAAATCTGCAAAGCAGTTAAAGGGGAAAATTAAGATTTATATTTAAGGTCTCACCGCAATGGCTCAACTCTTCCTTTCAACGTTTCTTATTATATAATATTTTTCTTTTTTTTCAATTCACAATCTTCACAAAAAAATTTAGTTTTACTTCTTTTTTGTTAGGCGATTTCACATTTCATTGAGGTTTATTATCAAAATTGCCCTCAATTCCTGCTTTTCATCTATTTTTATTGTATTTCTTTTTCTTAACCTCATGTCAAAAAAATTTCTATTTATGCCCGAAAAATAGCCGAAATCACCGCATTATCCTCTATTCAAACTGATTTTCTTTTGTTATAATAAAATAACAGAATTTAAGTTGGGAGGGAAGCAGTATGCAACATATGACGTTAAACAAGATTTCTATTGAACACATTACACTCGAACATATCGGTTTTGTTCATCACGGATTCGGCGTTGACTTACCTGATTATCTTCTGTAAGAGTCGTTTAGTTTTATTAAAGGAAACGGAACCGAAAGAAGGCATTATGTAAAACTGCTTCGTATCACTGCACGATAAATGCTCAACCGCATCTATCGCTTGCTAGAGCGTGTTATTACATAATGCCTTCTTTCGATTCCTGTCCTTAACAAATTACTATTTAATATTCTTCAATGCCACCATTCCGCCTCTCTTATACATACCCGTATTCCAAAGTCTTTTAAAATCAACAGACAGAGCTTCTCCATATGTATGATAATTTAAGTAAACTCTTTCTTCTAAGTTGATGCCTTCTTTAATTTTATTTTTATTCATTTCATTTGCCTGAATGGAAGCTGTGTGGATACAAGAATTTTTTATTTGACGCTGCTGGACTTCTTCTTTTTCTGTTTTATATCCTGTTATACAAAACCAATGCCAATTCAGATCCTTAAATTTCTTATCCCGATGACGAAGCATGAGATAAATTACCGGAAGATTTCTCTCGATTGCTTTTTTCACAAATTTCTCAGCTTCTTCATATGGTTTATCCCCATCTAGAGTCTCAAATTCAGCCCCATATCCACAATCCTTTAAATATTGTCCACACCCATCTGTAAACATAGAAAGTTTTGTGACTCCTCCGACTCTTGGATGAATATAGGGTTTCATTTTCATGGAGAAGTCCACATATTCTTTTCTAGTGAGATTTAATGCATCGCCGGGATAACATTTTTTCAGACCATAATTTCTCGCCAGGCAAATAGATAAATCGCAGGCAGCTAATGCACCACAGCCGCCAAGATACATCCAGAAGTCTGTGCACCATTCCTGATTGCCGCCGGGGGTTCCTTCTATCTGAAAATAATCAATATTTTTTTCTTGTTTCATAAAGTATTCCTCATTTATTACTTTTCCAACTTCTATATTTTCTTGTTATTTCTCATATAGTCTTTATTATGTATACAATAGCTATTAACCAGTAGTTCTTAAACTTATCTTAATTATAGCTGGTCTTTTATATCAGATGTAAGATGACGCACATCTTGCAGAAAGCATTTTTCAAACACCCTCTAGTAATTACGCTTAATACTATATTGATTAAATCACATAATCAATTCCGTTATTGCCACGCTCGCCACCGCTCCTGCTATCGTCGCAAACATCGCTCCCGGTAAAGTCCAACGTGTTTTTTTTATATTTACACTCATGTAGTAAATCGTAATTGTATAGATTACCGTCTCTGTACAACTCATCATGATTGAGACAATCATTCCAAGCCTTGAATCCGGACCATATTCTTTAAAAATATCAAGGACAAAGCTGACCGCTGCCGATGAAGAAAATATTCTTACAATAAATACGGGAATAACTTCTACTGGAATGTGCAAAAACTTTCCTGCGGGAGCAAGCAGTTCTGAGAAAGAATCTAATGCTCCTGATGCACGAAAGATTCCTATCGAAACGAGTAATGCTATCATTGTCGGCGCAATTTCAATAACAATCTGAAAACCCTCTTTTACTCCCTTTAGAAAGCTTTCATATACATCGGTGCGATTAAAGAAGCCATATACAACAATATAGAACATGGTAAATGGCACGATAAAATCCGAAAAATAAAGAAGAAACTTCACTGTATCCATCTCCGTTTCTTCTTATTTTTTCTATTATATTTCTTTCCATTGTATCTTGTTATTTCTATTATTTTAATGAATACAATTCCTGCTATGGTAGAAATCATTGTCGCACAGATTGCTGGAAGTACAACCGCGGCTGGATTCACGGAACCGTATTGGCTTCGATAGGCAATCATGTTAATTGGGACAAGCTGCAATGATGAAATATTCAAAACAAGAAAAGCACACATCATATCGGAAGCTCTGCCCCCACCTTCCTCCAGCTTCTGCAGCTCTCGCATCGCCTTAAGCCCAGCCGGGGTCGCTGCCCAGCCTAGCCCAAGAATGTTAGCTGCCATATTAGCCGCTATGTATTCATTAGCTTTATGGCGGGGTGGTATGTCTGGAAATAGCCAGTGGATAAAGGGATACATTGTCTTTGCAATCTTTTTCATAAGACCACTCTTTACCGCTATTTCCATCATGCCGTTCCAGACACCGATAACTCCAAGCATAAAAATACATAAATTCACCGCCTCTGTTGAAGATGAAATAAAACTTTCTGTTATCTGCCCCATTGTGCCATGAAATGCCGCAAAGAAGATTCCTCCGGCAATCATAATCACCCACAATATATTCAGCATAAACCACTCAAACTCTCTCAACCTTTTTCTTCATTATATTGTTCCTGGCTTGTACGGTATGCTTCCATATCAAAGTAACCAAACTGATTCTTAACGGTATGTTTAATCTGATACATCGCAAAATCTGCATACTGCATAAATATCTTGCTGTCTGTCGTATCCTGTATGAATGTCCATTATCTATCTTTTATACACTCTAGGAACTCTCTTTCCTACATCACAAACAAATTCATAGTTAAAGCTTCCGGCAAGGTTCGCCATATCTTCAACACTGATATAATTATCCCCGTCTTTTCCAATCAAGGTAACGGTATCTTCAAGCTTCACATCTGGAATATCTGTAATGTCTACCATCATCTGATCCATGCACACTCTTCCGACAATCGGTGCTTTCTGTCCGTGAATCAATACCCAGCCTTTGTTAGAAAGACTTCTTGCATATCCATCCGCATATCCAACAGATACTGTAGCAAGACGGCATGGATGTTCAACAATATAAGTCGCTCCATAACTTACACCTCGTTCCATCTCTGGCTCCATAATATTTACTACATGAGAATACCAGCTCATGGCCGGTGTCAGATCTAAATTAGAGAAATCCACTTCATCAGAAGGATACATTCCATAAAGAATAATACCCGCCCTTGCCATATCATAACGATGGTCTTCATATTCCATGATAGCGGCACTATTACAGATATGTTTTACTGGAATTTCAATTCCCGCTTCATCAAGTAACTGAACAAAATGATCATATCTCTCCATCTGACTTTCTGTGTATGCCTTATCTGTCATATCTGCACAGGATAAATGGGTAAATAACCCCTCAATCTTTATATTGGGCAGCTCTGCAATCTGCTTTACAATCGCAAGCCCTTTCTCATCTGGAGATAAACCGATTCTTGTCATTCCGGTATCTAATGCGATGTGAATTCTCGCCGTCTTTTCTGCCTTTACGGCAGCTTCAGACATTGCCTTAGCCGTATCATAGCAATAAATCGTCTGATCTACACCATACTCCAAATTCTTATAATAAAGAGAGGGGGAATTATAGCCAAGAAGCAAAATTGGCTGTTTTAATCCAGCCTTTCTCAGTTCTACTCCCTCATCAATTGTAGCAACACCAAAATAATCTGCAATATCATTTAAATAATGTGCTACTTCCACTGCACCATGTCCATAACCGTCAGCCTTTATGACAGCCATAGTCATCGCATTATCTCCTGTTTTCTTTTTGATATTTATATAATTCTCCCTGATTGCTTTTAAATCAATTTCACAATAGGTACGCAAGTATTCTTCCATGTTTGTCCTCTTTCCCTTACTTCTACAGTAATCCTGTAAAATCATACTTTACTCAGGTTACTGTACATATCTATATTATGTCACATTTGGTATACTTATAAATGGGCGCAAAACACCCCTTATAAAAAAGTCTATAAACAAATAAATTCTACCACATTTTTTCCTATTGTGAAGTTTTTTATATGTAAAAAATTCGGGAAATATAGTATCTCCCGAATTTTTCAATTATTTTGCTTTTATTATTTTACTTTTACTATAATTACTTTCTTTTTTCCATCACTGGTCTTTACAGTAATTTTACATTTACCTTTTTTCAATGCCTTAATAACACCTTTTTTTGTTACTTTGGCAATCCTCTTATTGGAAGAGCGATACATAATCTTAGCAGTAGAAGATGCCGGAATCTTCTTGGCTTGTATTTTATATTTCTTTCCCTTCTTTAAAGTAACTTTTGTTTTCTTCACTTTTAAAGACTTTGTTTTTATTGTTTTCTTAACTGTAGAACCTGAAGCTGGCTTCGTCTCTGGCTTCTTTTCGGATGTTCCCGGCTTCGTATTTGGCTTATTCTCGGATGCTCCCGGCTTTGTGTCTGGCTTATCTTCAGAGCTGCCTGGTTTCGTATTATCCTCTTCATCAGAACCATTTACTTCTATCACATACTTGCTCACATCTGGAACTTTTGTAATACTTGACCAGTACAACTCAGAAATTGTTCCATAGTTATCCTTGATTTCCTTGCCGTTTAGTAATGTCCGATTGGATGTCTTAGCAAGCGTTACCCCATCTGCGATTGCTTTTCCCGCAGTAGAACCTGTTTTTGGTATACTGCTGCAGCCACCTTGTGCATAAACATTTTTTACAGAAACAGTACCATTACCGCTGATAGCATCTGCGCCATCATCATATGTACCGTTACCGCCAAATGCAATTAATGTTCCCTCACCGGAAATACTTCCATTATCTAAAATAATTCCGCTGCCGCCAACAGATGTTGTTGCGATATATCCTCCACCAAATACCGCTACTACGGAATCTTTTTTAATATCTAAGGAACCATTCTCAATACGGATCGCCGGCTGACCGGAAAGACTTTTTCCTGTTGTTTCATCCTGTCCGGTTGCTGCTTCATCTCCCTTTACAAATACCTGCCCATCTACGGTAACCTTTCCTTTTACAACAATAACAGGATTCGTATTCTGTCTAATCATATGTCCATTTGATATAAAATTGGTGTTAGAATAAATAGATGAATTTTCTAAAATTGCTCCATCATTTAAAATCAACTGTCCATTAATTGAAGAACCTGTGAGAAACTGACTGCCATAATCATCATAGTTTGATGAGAACTTACCGCCATTTTTCACTTCAATATTTCCATGAATAGAAGAATCACGAAGAACAAGCTTGCCACCATTCTCTACAACAATATTTACGCTGCTGAAAACTTTCATATTTACAAGAGTAAGATTACAGCCATCTGGAACAATCAATGTCTGTACTGGACTACCATCTACAGCATAACCAAGTTCTCCATAAGTTCCACTTGTATGAGAACCGTACCATGCCTTAATATCCTTTGGTACCGTAACTGTTTCGTTCTCTCCGCCAAAAGAAGCAATTGCCCATGGCTCCATATCATACATATACTTTCCATCCGCTGTCTGCTTACAATTCTCAAGTTTAAGCTGCTTTGCAAGTACTTCTGTACGAGTATAAACTTTAAAATTCAGCTCATTACTTGTCGCAGTACGACCGCTCTCATCCGTTACTGTTACACTAATTGGATAAGAACCGGCTTTTAATGGTTCCCCTGATAAAGAAAGAGAACTGTCGTGGACAGAATAAACACCTTCCATTCCGCAGGCTTCTGTATCAATATTTATCTTTGTTCTGTTCTTATTTACTGTGATTACTTCACTTAACGGCTTCCAGTCGCTGTTCTTCGGCTCCTGTCCATCAGGAAGAACTGCTGCTTCAACAATCACATCACTATTTTTATTTGTCGTAACAGAAGTAGAAGCTCCACTGATTGCATCATATTTCTTCTGTCCTTCTAAAGCGCTTTCAAAGCTTCCTCGTATTCTTACATGAAGCGTATTAATTCCATCAGAAGGTCCTGAAGGAGTCTCTGCATCTGAATCTGTCTTTTTAACAGTAAATGTATCTGCTGTTGCCTTTATCACACGTAAGTACAGCGTTTCATAGCCTTCACTTTCAATCGTGAGAATATTTCCACTCTTTAACATACCATCAGAAGAACCATCAAAATAAAGTTTATTTTCATCTGTATTTCTGTAGTATGCTTCTCGTCTCATTAAAGATAAACGAGAACTTGCTTCTTCCCACTTTGTTTTATTTACAGAAACACTTTTTATTCCTTTGACATAGTCAGGTGCATCCGCAAAAGAAAGACTCTGAAAATCATAAACTACATTTTCTTTCATTGCTTCTACATTGCCGACACTGGCAGAATTTGCAGAGTTTGCCGCAAATGAAGGAATAAAGGATAATGTAAATAAACACACTCCCAAAACAACACTGGCTAATAAATTTCTAACCTTCCTATTCATATCCGGTTTCTCCTATTTTACAGTTACTTTAACAACTGCTTTCTTTCCACTTGCTGTCTTAACAGTAATCTTGCATTTACCTTTTTTAACAGCCTTTACAACACCGTTCTTTGTTACTTTGGCAACCTTCTTGTTAGAAGACTTAAATGTAACTTTTTCTGTCGCATTGGCTGGTTTTAATTTTGCTTTAAGTTTAACTTTTTTGCCTTTCTTTAACACAATACGCTTTTTGTTAACAACAACTTTTTTGGCTTTTACAGTTTTCTTATCTGGCTTTTCTGCTGGTTTTGTATCATCTTTTTTACTTTCTGTTGTTTTGTCTGCTGGCTTTGGATCTTTCTGCTTTAAATCTCCATATTCTGCTCCACATACTTCACAGACTGCTCTCTTTGTTGTTGTAGCTTCGCCACCTTTATGTGCTTCTTTTTCAGTCGTAGTATCACAACCTTCATTCTGACATTTCTTCCAGTGATAAGATCCGTCAGACTCATATTCATCTCCATAGTTATGAGATGCGCACTCTCCGTACTCTTCTCCACAGAAATCGCAGACTGCTTTCTTCGTACAAGTAGCTGTTCCGCCTGTGTGTTTTGTGTGGATGGCAACTTTTTTATAATCTTTACCTACTTCTAATACTAAGTCTTTATATCCTTCTGCAGAAATAACAACTTTGTTAGTATCTTTTGTAAATTCCTTATTTCCTATTGTTATATTAACCATGTTCACATTTGCTCTAAATGTATCTTCTTTCATAAAAAATGTATTATCTACTTTAGTATAAGGTTCTGCATCATTTACTTTAATAGATGTAATCTTTTCCATCCAACTTTTTGTATTTTCTGAATTTGCAGTATATTCAGAATATTGAATAAAATACCATTCATAACCAAGATCTTTCTGAAGTGTTGGAGTTTCCGTTGGTGCTTCCTTCAATTCTACCGCTGCTGTCTCCTCAGCCTGTACTGCTACCTGTGGTGCAACTGTTCCCACTACTGTCATTGACAGGCACATAGCGCATGCCATAATGAATGAACTAATTTTTCTCATTTGTTTCTCTCCCTTTCTCTCTCTCAAATAAACTTAATAAAAAAAACAGGTTGCCACTTAAAACTAATTTATGTTACTTAATTCTAACATTAGTTAGTTTATTTAAAAGACTACCTGTTTTTATATTCCATGTCAATTCTACAGTTGATAACATTTCTCAACTATAGAATTCTTAAGAATTCATTTATTTAATTTTTAGAAAAAAGGATTACTCTTTTAACAATTCCTGATAAATATCCCTCTTACTTACTCCGCGGTCTTTTGCTACCTGTTTCATCGCACTCTTTTTATCCATCCCTTTTTCAAGATAATGTTCCATATGTTCCTGCACAGTAAGCTGATTCCACTCCTGTTGTTTTTCTTCTTTCAGTTCTTGTAAACTCTTTCCCTCAAAGATTAAAACATACTCCCCTCTTGGCTCGTTCTCCTCATAATAAGCAATCATTTCATCGAGAGTTGACTTGCGCTTCTGCTCATATCGCTTCGTCAGTTCTTTACATACCGTCATATTTCGGTTACCAAGATATTCCCTGCACTCTTTCAAAGTCTTCTTTAAATGATGCGGCGCTTCGTAAATAATAATCGTTCTTGTCTCATTGCGAAGATTCTCCAAAATCTGTGCTCTTTCCTTCTTGTCATACGGTAAAAATGCTTCGAATGCGAATCTCCTTGTCGGCTGTCCGGACATAGTAAGTGCCGTAATGCAGGCACAAGCTCCCGGAAGTGATGTAACATTAATTCCCGCTTCATAGCACTGTCTTACAAGTTCCTCTCCTGGGTCAGAGATTCCCGGTGTTCCCGCATCTGTGATTACTGCGATATCCAGTCCTTCTCTTAATTTATTTACAAGATAAACTGCCTTATCGACTTTGTTGTACTCATGATAGCTCGTCATCTTTGTTTTTATCTCAAAATGATTGAGAAGCTTGATACTGTTTCTCGTATCTTCTGCCGCTATCAAATCCACTTCTTTTAAAATTCGTACTGCCCGATAGGTCATATCTTCGAGATTTCCAATCGGTGTCGCACATAAATATAATGTTCCTGCCATTCGTTACTCCTTTCCAGTTCCTGTCATCCCGTAATACTCCAGGATCTCCCGTGTATAGCTGCCGTCCTTCTCATAAACGATCAGTGGCGGATCTACTGTCATCCGCGATTTGGCACCACGGATTCCTTCTATTAAAACCATGTTCGGTTCCTTATCCACATATGGATACACCAGACGCATTCTTTTTGGCTCCAGCTTCGCCTCACACATTGCTGTCAGAATCTCTGCGAGCCTAAACGGTCTGTGTACCATATAAAATCTTCCTTTCGGCTTTAACATCTTTGCCGATTCTCTTATTACATCTTCCAAATTGCACAAAACTTCATGTCTTGCAATCGCCTTAGGCATTTCAGGATTTTTCAATCCATGATTTTCATTCATATATGGCGGATTTGTAGTAATAACGTGAAAAGT
>OGOM01002479.1_pt1 | contig 10859 bp, 7 predicted proteins | sample 1552681 | NCBI WGS metagenome assembly OGOM01 (sample SAMEA2580188, study PRJEB22360) | human gut metagenome | biome: human gut; feature: human-associated habitat; material: faeces | place: Denmark | collected 2008/2010 | reverse complement strand
GAAAGGCTGCCTGTGTCAATGCGTCAAAGACGCCGGTGCACATGCTGCGGATGTTGCACGTGATAAACGCAACAGAAGCGAGAATGACGATGAAATAGGCGCGCACTTCTTCCATGCCAAATGCCTTGCGGAATTGGTGGAACAAAATAAAATAATACGCATTAAAATTGACGCCGAATAGAATCATGAAGATGGTGACAATCCATTGCAGGTGGACGGCATAACCGGCAAAGCTGTCCGCTTTGATGCCAGCCTTTCAACCGCAAACCCCGCCGGTGCCGGCCGTGCCGAAGCTGGTGGCCACGCTGTCAAACAGCGGCATGCCGCCGAGAACCAGCAAGATAACTTCAAGCAGCGTGAGTCCGAAGTAAATGCCGTATAAGATACGGGCGGAGGATACCATTTTTGGCACCAGCTTGCCGACAGACGGTCCGGGGCTTTCCGCGCGCATCAAATTGATGTTGGAACCGCCGCTCATCGGAACAATCGCAAGCAGGAAAACCAGCACACCCATGCCGCCAATCCAGTGCGTGAAGCTGCGCCACAGCAGCGCACAGTGCGACAGGGCTTCTACATCCTCTAAAATGCTGGCGCCGGTTGTTGTAAAGCCGGAGATTGTCTCAAACAGCGCGTTGGTAAATGAAGGAATTTCTCTGCTGAATACAAACGGCAGACAGCCAAACACACTGAGAAACATCCAGCTCAGCGCTGTGGCAACACAGCCCTCTTTGAGATAAAAGACGTTGTTTTTCGGTTTGCGCAGCGTCATCAAAAAGCCGAGCACAATACAAATGGCTGCGGTGAGCAGATAATACACACCTTGTATTTCCTGATAATAAACCGCAGTCAAACAGGGAAGCAGCAGAAGAATGGCTTCAATCTTGAGCACATGACCCAAGATATAACGAATCATAGAAGTATTCATGCTGCGCCGTCACCTCAAAATATCGCGGATGTCCATCAGCTCTTGATGCGTTGTGACAACCATGACGGTGTCACCGACTTGAATACAGTCGTTGCCGCTTGGAATGATGATGCGTCCGTTCCGATTGATAAATGCCACGAGCAAGCTCTTGCGAATCGGGAGCTTGCGCAGCGGAACACCGATGACAGCGGATTCTTTCTCGACACGGAATTCAATGGCTTCTACGCGGGAATCAAACAAATGATACAGCGTTTCGATGTTGTTGCTGTCCTTTGAGTTGGTTTTCGCGCGCACATAAGCGATAATTGCCTCGGAAGTGATCAGGCGCGGATAAATAACGCTGCCCAAATCCAGCTGGCTGATGACGTCGTGGAAGGAAATGCGGTTGAGCTTGGTGATAACCTTTGCGTTGGACACCTGACGCGCGTGTAATGTCAGCAAAACATTTTCTTCGTCAATGCCGGTGAGCGCAACGACCGATTCGGCGTACTCGATGCCTTCTTCTTTTAGCAGTTCTTCGTCTGTGCCGTCGCCGTTGATGACGATGGCATTGGGCAGCAGCGTGCTCAGCTCCTCACAGCGCGCACGATTGATTTCAATAATTTTGACCGAAATGCCCATTTGAATCAGCTGATTGCCGAGGTAGTATGCGCCCTTGCCGCCACCGATAATCATGGTGTTGCTGACGCGCTTGGTTTTGACGCCGATGCATTCCAAGAAGGAACGCGTCATGCGGCGCGGACAAACAAACGAGATGATATCGCCCTTGGCGAGCTGGAAATCGCCGCCCGGAATGTGAAGCTCTGCGCCGCGTTGTACCACACAGATCAGTACGGCGTTGGTGATATGACGGCCCAGATGTGCGACGGTCATGCCGTCCAGAATATTTCCCTCCGGAATTTTAAATTTAATCATTTCTACCTGACCATGTGCAAAGGAATTGACCTCCAATGCCGTTGGCAGATACAGAATGCGGGCAGCCTCACGGGCAGCCTCCAATTCCGGATTGATAATCATAGCAAGACCCAAGCGGTCACGCAGGTAGCCGACTTCCTTGCTGTAATCCGGCGTGCGCACGCGGGCAATGGCAGAGCAGTCACCCACACGCTTGGCAATGGTGCAGCACAAGAGATTCAGCTCATCCGAAGCCGTGACGGCGATGAGTAAATCGGCACTGCTGATGCCGGCCTCGATTTGTACGCTGTAGCTTGCGCCGTTTCCGATGATACCCATGATATCATACAGGTTGGTCAGTTCTTGTACGGTGGAAGGGTCTTTGTCAACAATTGTGATTTTATGACCTTCCTTGCACAACTGCTGCACGAGAGTTGTTCCGACCTTGCCGCAGCCGACAATGATAATGTTAAGCCCGTGTCTGGCGGGACTATTTTTCTTTAACATACAATGATACTCCTCTGATGATGAATCAATACATCTGCCTATACTATACCATGTTTCTGTAAAAAAAACAGCTTCTATTGGAAAAATAGCGAAGGATAACTTGTGAGATGATATAGAATCCCGTATAATAAAGGTATCGTTTTACATAAGGGCAAAATAGAAAGCAGGTGTTTGTTGTGAATAACTTTGTAAGAAGAGGGGCAGCGTTTGCATTATCTCTGCGTCTGCTCGCGGGCGGCGTACCGGTATTTGCGCAGGGCGCGGAGCGGATAACGGGAAAAGTGGAAGAAGTTTTTGACGATGTGTGTGCACAGGACTGGTTTTGTCCGTATGTGCAGTACGTGTATGAAAATGGCATCATGCAGGGAACATCGGAGAGAACGTTTTCGCCATATGCTACCATGACGCGCGGCATGGTGGCGCAGATTCTGTACAATCAGGCAAAAGAGACGGACAATATAGGAGAAATGGGCAGTGAAACGCCGGTATTTTCCGATGTACAGGCGGAGCAGTGGTACTTTGAAGCGGTGCAGTGGGCATATGCGAACGGAAAGGCGAGCGGCGTCGGAAACGGAAGATTTGAGCCGGAACGACAGGTGACGCGGGAAGAGCTGGCGATGTTTTTGTACCGCGATGCCGGACGGCCGTATATCGGCGGCGAGCTGTACTTCTCCGACGCAAATCAAGTGGACGGCTGGGCAAAAAATGCGATTTTGTGGGCGGTACATCAAAAGATCATGAGCGGAACAGATAACAATCGCATCAACCCGCTCGGCAGTGCTCTGCGGTCAGAGGCGGCGACGATGTTTCAGCGCTATTTGACGGTGCCGACGATTGCATATTTGACCAGCGCAGAGGAATCTGAGGAAGAGCGGGAAATCCGCATCTTCGGCCGTACCGTGGATAGCTGCCGGTATCCGAACAGCCAGACGGCGGAAGCGAATCAGACGTGGGTGCGTGTACCGGTTTGGAAGTTGGATTCCAATGGCAGCAAGTACAGCAGCACGGCAGACGTGCAAATACATAAAGAGCTGGCGGGAAGCATACAGCAGATTTTTCAGGAAATTTACGACAGCGGCGAGCAATTCCCGATTTATTCTGTCGGCGGATACAGCTGGCGCGGAGATACTTCCTCGTCCGAGCACTGCTTAGGCACGGCACTGGACATCAATCCGAACGAAAACTACCAGTGCAAAAATGACGGCACGGCAATCGTCGGCAAATACTGGAAGCCGAACGAAGATCCGTATTCCATTCCGGCAGACGGCATTGTGGTAAAGACCTTTGAGAAATACGGATTCCGGTGGGGCGGCACGTTTAGAAATTCAAAGGATTATATGCATTTCTCGTATTTTGGTACGTGAGGACGAGAAATATACAAAGAAAGCGCAGACAAATCCTGTCTGCGCTTTTGCATGTTATGCGCGCTTGTGTGCATTGCGCTGGCGGGAGGTTGGAATGCCAAGCTTCTGCCGATATTTGACGACGGTGCGCCGCGCGATTTGCACGCCGTCTTGAGACAAAATTTCCGCGAGCTGTTGATCGCTGTAGGCGGCGCCTGCCGGCTCTGCGGCGATAAGCTCCTGCAGCTGCAGCAAAACCTGATCCGTGTCTGCCTCATGAATGCGGTGGGTAAACAGCGAACGCAGAGGATACACACCCCACTTGCATTGGAAAAACTTGCCCGTGACGGCGCGGCTGATGGTGGATTCGTGCAGGTTCAGCGCGGCGGCAATTTCTGCGTTGTTCATGGCGGTCCGATGCCCCGGACCGGAGAGGAAAAATGCCTTTTGTGCATGCAGAATGTACTGCATGACTTTTTGCATGGTGCTTTTTCTGTAAGAAATGAAATTTACGATTTCTTCCGCTTCTTTATAATTCTTTTGGATATATTCTTGGTCGGACTTATCCAGCGTGCCGGACTGGATAATTTGCTGATAAGTCGGGTCAATGATAATCTTTGGGAGATAATAATCGTTCATGATGATATGCAATTGCCCGTTTTCCTCTGTGATATAAAAATCCGGTAAAATATACGGCGTCTCGGAGCGCCCGCCCAGCCCGTTCATGGGACGGGGATTTAATGTGCGAATCAATTCGCACGCTTCAAGCACTTCTGCACGTGTCACGCCCAGCGCTTTGGCGATGGTTCCGGTTTGCTGCTTGGCAAGCTGGTCGAGAAAAGACGCTGCGATTTGCACGGCAATAGAATTTACCGGCGTCATGCGCTGCAATTGCAAAACGAGACAGTCGCTCAAATTGGCGGCGCCGATGCCGGCAGGCTCCATGGATTGCAGCCGCACAATATTGCTTTGCACCTGCTGCTCCGAGACCTGAAAAATGCGCGCGGATTCGGACGCGGATTCTGTCAAAAAGCCATTTTCATCGAGAGAGAGAATTAAGTAGCGAAGGATTTCGGCATCGCTCTGTTTGAGATCCAAAGCGGCGCTTTGCAAAAATAAATCGTGCAGGGGGTCCTGCTCTGCGGATTGCTCTGCCGTGTAATCGTCCTGCTCGTCCTGCTGGTCGGACAGGTGGTTGGTTCGCGTGCTGCGGCTGCGTTCAAATGGGTTGGGCTTGAAGTCGATTTCCGGACACTCCAGTTCGACGACAGGGTTTCGATACATGAGATCGGCAATGTATGTGCGAAGCTGCAAATTGTTCATTTGCAGCAGGTGCATAGAGGTTTGCATGGCAGGGGATAACCCCTGCTTTTGTGTCAGGGTCAGGTCCACAAATACTACCATCCTTTCCTTTAAGAATTGAAAAACAGGAGATTTTGTTGTAAAATAAAACAGAGGATCAGACGATTACAAAAGAGAAAGGGAACACGAAATATGAAATATCAAGAAAGCATGTCCGTGCTGTCGCAGAGTGGGCTGGGCGCACTCGTCATGGAGGCAGACAGCCGTATTTTAGCGGTCAATCAAGCGGGGGATGCGCTGCTGCATGGGGCGGGAAAATTAGAGGGAAAATTGCTGTCCGAAATCGCACTGCCGCTGAGTATGCAATCGGAAAAACCGGTGTATGCAAGCGTTGTTTTCGGTGAATATTTGCTGCGATGTCCGGCGCCGAATGTGGAAAACCTGCCGCCGCATACACAGCTGGTTGTATTTCGCAATGCGACAGCGGATGCCATGCAGGATATTTTGATGAACGTGGTCAATCAGCTGTCGGAAGCTCTGTTTGTCTGCGATGCGGACAGCCGCATTTTGTTTTTGAATGATGCCGGCGTTCGCATGGAATCCATGGATTTGCGGGATATTCGCGGAGCACGCACGGAGGATGTTTACCAGATGCGCGACGGCAGCAAAAACAATGTGCCGGAGGTCATTCGCACGCGCAAGCCCAAACTCAATCACAGACAGTATTATACCACACGGTACGGAAAAGATGTGGACATTGTGTCCAATAATTATCCAATTGTTCAAAATGGACAGATTCTCGGTGGATTCAGCGTCATGGAAGACTGGAGCCGGATGGACAGCCTGCACAAGCAAATTTTAGAGTTGCAGGAAAAACTGCGCAATCACACGGCATCAGGAAAGAGCCACACGGCGAGCAAGCTGACAGCCAAGTATACGTTTGATGACATCGTGCATATCAGTGAACCGATGCGGCATGTTGTGTCGCGCTGCAAACAAGTGGCGAAATCCGATTCCTCTGTTATGATATATGGAGAAACCGGAACGGGAAAAGAGCTGCTCGCGCAAAGCATTCACAATGCCAGCCGAAGAAAAGACGGGCCGTTTTTGGCAATCAACTGCGCGGCGATTCCGGAAAACCTGTTGGAGAGCTTGCTGTTCGGCACGGAAAAGGGGGCATATACCGGAGCAGAACGCCGTCCGGGACTGTTTGAACAAGCGGACGGCGGCACGCTGCTGCTTGACGAAATCAATTCCATGAATCTGGGGCTACAGGCAAAGCTGCTGCGTGTTTTGCAGGAGGGAACCGTGCGCCGTGTCGGCGGAGCGACGGAAATTTCCGTCGATGTTCGTGTGCTGTCCAACACCAATATTCCGCCATATCAGGCCATGGAAGAAAACAAGCTGCGCCGCGATTTATTTTATCGCTTGGGTGTTGTCAACATTGCGATTCCGCCGCTGCGCGAACGAAAAGAGGATATTCCGCTGCTGGCAAAACAATTCATTATGAAGTGCAATGCAAAGCTCTCGCGCAATGCACGGGATTTGGATCCGGCAACACTGGATTTATTCCAAGCATATGACTGGCCGGGCAACGTGCGGGAATTGGAGCACGCCATCGAGCACGCCATTAACGTTTTGCCGGATGATGAATCGCTGATTACACCGGAATATATTCCGGCGTATATGCAGGATGTGCAGCCGATGCACAAGATAAAACCGGTGTCTGCACCGACACCGCGGGCGGGAACATCGCTGAACAGCACAATGAAAGACGTAGAGCGCAATGCGGTTTGCAAGATTCTCAAGGAAAACGGAGGAAACATCTCAGAATCGGCGCGTGTGCTCAAAATGAGCCGCCAGAGCCTACAGTATCGCATTCGAAAATACGGCATCAACGTAAAAGAACTATAACTTCTTCAAAATATCCGTCTGTTGGCATGCAGACGGATATTTTCAGCTTTTCACAGAAATCATGCAAAAAAATCAGGCGGGGAGGCGCAAAGGAATATGGCGCGTGCTGTGATTTTTTGCATGGGATGCAAAAGACACATGCACCGTGCAAAAAAATTGTGCAAAGAAGTGCAAAAGGATTCTGCAAAAGCCAATGAAATACCGTCAAGAGAAAACAAAGAAAAAAGCGGGACTTGTTAGATTTGCACAAAATACTTACAAAATAAAACGGCAAAATTCACAAAAATAAATTTCTTGTTGAATTTTTGTGCAATCACATGGTTTTTTGGCACGGCGATTGCATCTATTTTGGTAAAGACGCTGCACCTCAAAAAAAGATGTAGGAAACTTTTTGGGAGAATTGCTCCGTAGGGTACAGCGACACACACGGCTGTTAATCGTAGCAGAAGGAGGAAGATTTTTATTTCGGAAAGGACAGCAGTGTGATGTAAGTAAAGAGAAAAAGATGGGAATCGAAAGGAGAAAACCAGAATGGATTTTTCTGCACTGATTATGCAAATCGACAACATTTTGTGGGCAACTCCGCTGATTATCTTGACATTTGGTTTGGCGCTGATTTATTGTATTGCAATCAAATTCGGCAACGTCACAAATGTTAAGCTGCAGTGGAAACTTCTCACAAAGGGTGAAAGCTCTGAGGAAGGCTTGTCTGCATTCGAAACGTTCTGTTCCGTAGCAGCGTACCGCGTGGCGGTTGGCAACATCGGCGGCGTCATGGTAGCCATTATGTATGGCGGTCCGGGCGCAGTTATTTGGATGATTATTACCGCATTGGTAACCTCTGCTATCGCATTCGCAGAGAACAGCCTTGGTCAGTTATATAAAGTCCGCATGGACGGTCAGTACCGCGGCGGCCCATACTTCTACATGGAGCATGGCATTCCGTTCAAACCGCTTGGAAAAATTTTTGCAGTCCTGTTTGCTCTGTGTGCATCAATCGGCGTTCCGTTCCTTGTAACCGGTCCGTCCGCAAATAACATTGCAATGGCAATGGAAAACAGCTTTGGTGCTCCGCACTGGATTGTTGGTCTGATTATTGCAGTTTTGCTGTTCATGGTCATTTCCGGCGGCGTGCGCCGCATCGCAAAGTTCTCGACGATTATCGTTCCGTTCATGACCATTGGCTATCTGATTATTACGATTATTGTTTTGATTACACATGCAAGCAACGTTGGCCCGACGCTGGCTATGATGTTCAGCAGTGCATTCGGCGGCGGACACGCGATATTCGGCGGTATGCTGGGCGCAGCATTCTCCTACGGCGTAAAGCGTGCCGTAAACTCTTCCGGCTCCGGCTTTGGCGAGACACCGCCGTCTGCAGCAGCTGCTGAGACGCCGCATCCGGCCAATCAGGGTCTGGTAAACGCCTTCTCCGTATACATTGACGTTGCTGTTTGTGCATGTTCCGGTATTATGGCTCTTGTGACCGATTGCTTTAACGTTCTGAACGCAGACGGCACAACCTTTAAGTATATCGGTGCCGGTTCTGCACAGATGCAGGCACAGGCTGACAGCATGACGGCAGGTGTTGTTTGGGTGCAGGAGGCTGCAAACACTGCACTGCCGGTTATCGGCGGCATCATCATTGCGATTGCACTGACCTGCTTCGCATATTCCACCTGCATTGCTTATTACTATGAAGGCGAGTCCGGCTTGGCATATTTGACCAGAAAAGCAAATGACAAGACTCGTAAGACCTTGATTTGGGGCGTTCGCATTATCATGCCGATTTTCTTCTTTATTTGGAGCAATGTAACGGCATCGACCGCATGGGCAATCTCCGAAATCATGTTTGCGATTATGTCTTGGCTCAACCTGATTGCGCTGATCTTCCTGCTGCCAAATGTAAAGAAGATATATGATGACTTCTTCCAGCAGCTCAAGGCAGGCATTGAGGTTCCGTATTTCAACCCGAAAAAGCTGGGTATCAAGAATGTCGATCTGTGGATGGACATCAATAAGGATCTGATTGCAGAAGGTAAGGCAGAGGCAGTTTACAACGAAAAATAATGACATTTCCCTGCCGGCCGCATAGGTCGGCAGGGAGTAGAAAACACATATACGGAAAAAGGAGACAAAACTATGTTACAGCATCAGAATAGAAAATTTAAACTTGGCATGCACAGCTACACCCTGCATCTGTCCGGCTTCGGTGAAAGCTGGGGATTTCAGGAATATGGCGAGCATCATGCGTTTGAGCAAGTAAAGACGTTCCGCGATTTGGTTGATATCGCTGTAGAGGTTGGTCTGGATGTTTTGCACATTACATTGGTTGACATCCAGAATGACACCTCAGATGAACATTTGGCGGCGTGCCGTAAGTACGCAGAAGATCATGAAATTGAGCTGGAATTGAATGTTTCCTTTAATGCTCCGTCTGATCCGCGTGTAAACTGCACCATTGAGGACTCTCTGGAAATTGCGCACAAGCTGGGCTGCAAGCTGGTAAAATACAGCACGGACGTAGAGCATCCGGAAAAATCTTCGCACTCTTGCATGTGTGCTTCGGTTATGGCGCAGTTGGCAGTCATTGCCGAGGACTTCCGAAAGAACATCCCGACTATTGAAAAATATGGCATGCAGATTTCCATTGAGAATCACTGCGACTTGTTCTCCGATGAAGTTATCTGGCTGGTGAAGGAATTGGCACATCCGCAGATTGGCGCCTGCTGCGATACGATTAACTCGCTGATGCTGATGGAAGGCATTGAGGAGTGCGTGCGCAAGATGGCTCCGTATGCCAACTGCATCCATTTCTGTGATAACCGCGTATTTGCGGATCCGGATGGCACCCATTCTTTGGGTACGGCAATTGGACAGGGCAACGTAGACTGTGTCGCAATTATGAAGATTCTGCGCGAGCAGGCACCGGCACAGCTGGATACGATTGATTTGGAAATTGAGCTGCCGTTGTCCGGATACAGCATTGAAGAAGGCCGCGAGCTGGAAATGAAGGGACTGCGCGAGTCTTGCGAATATATGTATAAGACGCTGGGCATTGGCTATCATGCAGCCAAGATTTACGGCGAATAAATTGCCGATTTTCTTCTTTCTTCAAGAGGGCGAAACCGTTTGGGGTTTCGTCCTCTTTTTGATGGTTTGAAAATATATGGAAATGCTTGTGCGGAACAGTAACGTGCAAAAAATTGCTATTTTTTTGCAAAATATATTGGCGATTTTTGCAAAGAATAAAAAGAGAGCGAAAAATCAGAGGAATGGCGGAATACACGGGAGAGATGCGGGCAAAAAAGCCGAAAAACAGCAAAACTTGGAGCAATTGCACAGAAAATAAAAAAATATTTGCGAAAAAATATTGAATGGCACGAAATATGCTGATATATTGGTGAAGAGAATGAATGCGCCAACGGGAAAAATAGAAAAAATCAATTGTCTGGCGGTTCAAAATTTCAGGGGCGATTGCTGAGGAAGAGGCATTTTGTTACATTTTGACCAAGCGTGCTTTGGGACGCAAAAATGCTTGCATGTACAAAAGCTGTTCGTCGGAAAATTGCTCAATACAAAGACAGAAAGAGGAAAACAAAATGGAACACGCAACAACCAAAGGCAAAATTTATAAGCCCGTGCTGATTGTTATTACAGCGGCTCTGTTGGCAGAGATTGTCTGCGGTATTTTCTTTACCAATCAATTTGGCGCGGCGATGTCTAACATGCTGTACTGGGTAGGTGACAATTTCGGCTGGTGGATCAACCTGCTGGCTGTATTTTGTGTCATTGTTGGTATTGTCATTGTCATTTTTCGATGGGGTGATGTCAAGATTGGCGGCAAAGATGCCAAGCCGGATTTCACATACTGGCAGTGGTTCTCGATGTCCATTTGCAGCGGCATCGGCTGCGGTTTGATGTTCTGGGCAATGGGTGAGCCGATGTATCACTTTATGACGCCGCCGACAGCG
>OGOM01002468.1_pt1 | contig 10897 bp, 4 predicted proteins | sample 1552681 | NCBI WGS metagenome assembly OGOM01 (sample SAMEA2580188, study PRJEB22360) | human gut metagenome | biome: human gut; feature: human-associated habitat; material: faeces | place: Denmark | collected 2008/2010 | reverse complement strand
GGTTATGGCCGATACCGGGAATGTAAGAGGTGACCTCGATACCATTCGTGAGGCGGACACGAGCAACCTTACGCAGAGCAGAGTTGGGCTTCTTGGGGGTCATGGTACGAACAGCAGTGCAGACACCACGCTTCTGGGGGCTGTTCAGATCAGAATACTGTTTCTTCTGAGAATTGTAGCTCTTCAGCAGTGCGGGAGCGGTGCTCTTGGTAGCCAGAACCTGACGGCCCTTGCGTACAAGCTGGTTAAAAGTAGGCATTTTGTTTCTCCTTTCTTAATAATGCACATCGGACTTTTTCCGACTTTTTTGCCGCACTATCCCCATGAGGGATGCGCAACAGTTATATAATACTCGCTTTACAGGCGGATGTCAACAGTTTTTGCAAAGTTTTTTGCATTTATTCCAGATTTTTTCTTTCAGCATTTTTTCGACGCAAAACGCACGGTTTTCTCCCCTGTTTCCGCTTTTCCGGGCATATAAAAACCGCCCTGCAGGCGGATGCCCACAGAGCGGTCCATTGTTTTATTTCAGAAGAAGGAGCTTTGCTTACTGTACAGCAGCTGCCAGTTCAGCAGCGACCTCAGCATCGCGCTCAGCCTCACGGTTCTTCAGATCCTCACGGACTTCCGGCAGACCGGTACCTGCGGGGATCAGCTTACCAATGATGACGTTCTCCTTCAGGCCGGCCAGCGGGTCGACCTTGCCCTTGATGGCAGCCTCGGTCAGCACGCGGGTGGTCTCCTGGAAGGATGCAGCGGACAGGAAGGAGTCGTTTGCCAGAGCAGCCTTGGTGATGCCCAGCAGCACCTGCTGGTACTCGACCAGCTTCAGGCCCTCTTCACCAGCGTCGATGCGCTGCTGCAGATCGGCGTTGATGCTCTCCACTTCCAGACGGCTTGCCAGCGCACCGCCGATCAGGTTGGAAGAACCGGAATCAGTCACGCGCACCTTGCGGCACATCTGACGGACGATGACTTCGATATGCTTATCGTTGATCTCAACGCCCTGCAGACGGTAGACCTTCTGAACTTCGTTGATCAGGTAGTTCTGGACATCCTCCAGACCCTTGATTGCCAGAATATCCTGCGGATACAGAACACCTTCACGGGTGATGATGTCGCCCTTCTCCACACGGTCACCCGGCATCACGCGGGAATGCTGGGTGAACGGGATGGAGTAGCTCTTTACGACCTCGGCACCGTTCTCGTCCTTGCCGGTCACCTTGATAACGACATTCTTCTTGGTATCGTCCTGAGAAACGACACCAGAGATCTCGCTCATGATGGCCATGCTCTTGGGACGGCGGCTCTCGAACAGCTCTTCAACACGGGGAAGACCCTGCGTGATATCTTCAGCAGATGCGATACCGCCGGTATGGAAGGTACGCATGGTCAGCTGAGTACCAGGCTCGCCGATGGACTCTGCGGCGATAACGCCGACAGACTCGCCCAGACGGACCGGCTCGCCGTTTGCCATATCGGAACCATAGCAGCGTGCGCAGACACCGGTCTTTGCACGGCAGGTCAGCAGGCTGCGGATCTTCAGCTTGGTAATGCCAGCAGCCTCGATCTCGTTTGCATCGTACAGGTCGATCATCTTGCCTTCCGGCACGATCACCTCGCCGGTGACGGGGTTGACCACATCGCCCACAGCAAAGCGGCCGATCAAACGCTCACGGAAGCTCTCGATCTTCTCCTTGCCCTCGTGGATCTCAGACACCCACAGGCCGTCGGTGGTGCCGCAGTCGATCTCGCGCACGATGACATCCTGAGAGACATCGACCATGCGGCGGGTCAGGTAACCGGAGTCAGCGGTACGCAGAGCGGTATCGGCCAGACCCTTACGGGCACCACGGGCAGAAACGAAATATTCCAGAATATTCAGACCTTCACGGTAGTTGGCACGAATGGGCATCTCGATGGTGTGACCGGCGGTGTTTGCCAGCAGGCCGCGCATGCCGGCCAGCTGCTTGATCTGGTTCATAGAACCACGAGCACCGGAGTCAGCCATCATATAGATCTCATTATCCTTGGGCAGGTTGTCTGCCAGAGCCTTGGAGACCTTATCGGTGGTAGCCTGCCAGATGGCGATGGTCTGGTTGTAACGCTCGTTGTCGGAGATCAGGCCGCGGTTGAACAGCCTGCCGACCTTTGCGATCTGCTGGTCAGCCTCAGCGATCAGTTCCTGCTTCTGCGGCGGGATCACAGCGTCGCACACAGCAACGGAGATTGCAGACAGAGTGGAGTACTTGTAGCCCTGTGCCTTGATGGCATCCAGCATCTTTGCGCACTTGCGGGTGCCGTTGCGGGTCATGCAGCGGGAAATGATGTCGGGCAGAGTCTTCTTGGTCACGCGGAAGCTGACCTCGTACTCCAGCCAGTGCTCGGGATCAGTACGGTCGATATAACCCAGATTCTGAGGAACAGGGTTATTGAAGATGATGCGGCCGACGGTGGCTTCCACCAGACCGGTGCGCTCCACGCCGTCAATGGTCATGGTGCGGCGCACCTTGATGGGTGCGTGCAGGGTAACGATGTGCTCTGCATAAGCCATCAGGGCTTCGTTCTCATCGCGGAACACCTTGCCTGCGCCCTCGTCATTTTCACGAACGGTGGTCAGGTAGTAGCTGCCCAGGATCATATCCTGCGTAGGCACGGTAACAGGTGCGCCGTCAGAGGGCTTCAGCAGGTTGCCGGAAGCCAGCATCAGCATCTTGGCCTCACGGCAGGCATCCTCGCCCAGAGGCAGATGCACTGCCATCTGGTCACCGTCGAAGTCGGCGTTGAATGCGGTACATGCCAGCGGGTGCAGCTTGATTGCACGGCCCTCCACCAGCACCGGGTTGAAAGCCTGAATGCCCAGACGGTGCAGGGTAGGTGCACGGTTCAGCAGAACGGGGTGGCCCTTGATCACGGTCTCCAGGCTGTCCCACACTTCGGGCTTAGCGCGCTCCACCATCTTGCGGGCAGACTTGATGTTGTTGGCAATGCCCTTCTCCACCAGATCCTTCATGACAAAGGGCTTGAACAGCTCCAGAGCCATTTCCTTGGGCAGACCGCACTGATCCATCTTCAGCTCAGGGCCGACGACGATAACAGAACGACCGGAGTAGTCAACACGCTTGCCCAGCAGGTTCTGACGGAAGCGGCCCTGCTTGCCCTTCAGCATATCGGAAAGGCTCTTCAGTGCGCGGTTGTTGGGGCCGGTGACCGGACGGCCGCGGCGGCCGTTGTCGATCAGGCTGTCCACTGCTTCCTGCAGCATACGCTTCTCGTTGCGCACGATGATGTCGGGAGCGCCCAGCTCCAGCAGACGGCGCAGACGGTTGTTGCGGTTGATCACGCGGCGGTACAGGTCGTTCAGGTCGGAGGTGGCAAAACGGCCGCCGTCCAGCTGGACCATGGGGCGCAGGTCAGGCGGCAGAACAGGCAGCACATCCATGACCATCCATTCAGGACGGTTGCCGGAAATGCGGAATGCCTCAACTACTTCCAGACGCTTGAGGATGCGCACGCGCTTCTGGCCGGAGGACTTTTCCACCTCGGCAGTCAGCTCTTCACTCAGCTGATCCAGATCGATCTCCTTCAGCAGATCCTGAATGGCCTCAGCGCCCATAGCAGCCTCGAACTCATCACCGTAGTGGTCGCGCATCTCACGATACTCGCTCTCGGTGAGCAGCTGCTTCTTTTCCAGACGGGTAGCGCCCGGATCAGTGACGATATAGCTTGCAAAGTACAGCACCTTCTCCAGCAGGCGGGGGCTGATGTCCAGCATCAGGCCGATGCGGCTGGGGATGCCCTTGAAGTACCAGATGTGGCTGACGGGAGCGGCCAGCTCAATGTGGCCCATGCGCTCACGGCGGACCTTAGCCTTGGTCACTTCAACGCCGCAGCGGTCGCAGATCTTGCCCTTGTAGCGGATGCGCTTATACTTACCGCAGTGGCACTCCCAGTCCTTGGTAGGTCCAAAAATGCGCTCACAGTACAAGCCGTCGCGCTCCGGCTTCAGGGTACGGTAGTTGATGGTCTCAGGCTTTTTGACCTCGCCGTAGCTCCAGTTGCGGATCTGCTCCGGGGAGGCAAGGCCGATCTTGATGGAATCGAAAACGTTGTTTTCCATGAAACGAACCCTTTCTTAATCTCTAGTTGTCTCGATGATACAGGCGGCTTTCTTGTTCAGACCACAGGTCCCTCTCCCCTGCCGCAGCACGCGGAACAGGGGGTTTGAGGCTTGTGTTCTTTGTCTGATCAGAAATCTACTTCGTCAGAAGAAGCGGGAGCTTCGGCACCGGAGTTATTGTCCTCCAGCACAGAAGGATCATCGAAACCGGCATCGGCATCCTTAATATTATAATCGTTGAGCAGTTCGCTCTCCTGCACGACGTTCTCAGTGCCGGCAACATCGCGCATATCAAAGCCGGTCTCTTCGTCGTCGAAGTTCTGACGCATGTCGATCTCGTTGCCGTCCTTGTCCTGAACAACAACGTCCAGACCCAGAGACTGCAGTTCCTTCAGCATAACGCGGAAGGACTCGGGGATGCCGGGCTGCGGGATCGGCTCACCCTTAACGATGGCCTCGTAGGTCTTCACACGGCCTTCCACGTCGTCGGACTTGACGGTCAGGATTTCCTGCAGAGTGTAAGCAGCGCCGTAAGCTTCCAGTGCCCAGACTTCCATTTCGCCAAAGCGCTGGCCGCCGAACTGGGCCTTGCCGCCCAGAGGCTGCTGAGTGACCAGAGAGTAGGGGCCGGTAGAACGTGCATGGATCTTATCATCGACCAGGTGATGCAGCTTCAGGTAGTACATATAACCGACGGTAACGCGGTTATCGAACTTTTCGCCGGTGCGGCCATCGTAAACGGTGGTCTTGCCATCGCGGTCCAGCTCGATCTTGGAGAAGTCGATGATGTGTCCCTTCTCGCCCATGATCTTGGGGAGCTTCGTGGGATATGCAGGAGCATTCTCGCCATGCCACATCTCGCGGGCGGTATCAAAGGTATCGCCGATGTCGTTCTCACGAGCGGAATCGAAGACGGGAGTCATGACCTTGATGCCGCATGCCTTGGCAGCGTAGCCCAGGTTGACTTCCAGCACCTGACCGATGTTCATACGGGAAGGCACGCCCAGAGGGTTCAGCACGATGTCCAGCGGAGTGCCGTCGGGCAGGTAGGGCATGTCCTCCTGCGGCAGAATGCGGGAAACGACACCCTTGTTGCCGTGACGGCCTGCCATCTTATCGCCAACGCTGATCTTGCGCTTCTGGGCAATATAGCAGCGGACGACCTCGCGCACGCCGGGCTGCAGTTCGTCGCTGTTCTCCGGGGTGAACACCTTGACATCCACGATGATGCCGTATGCACCATGGGGCACGCGCAGAGAAGTATCACGCACTTCGCGTGCCTTCTCGCCGAAGATGGCGCGCAGCAGGCGCTCTTCAGCGGTCAGCTCGGTCTCGCCCTTCGGGGTAACCTTACCAACCAGAATATCACCGGAATGAACCTCAGCGCCGATGCGGATAATGCCGCGCTCGTCCAGATCACGCAGTGCGTCATCACCGACGTTCGGAATGTCACGGGTGATTTCTTCCGGTCCCAGCTTGGTATCACGGGACTCGGATTCGTATTCTTCAATATGAATCGAGGTGTATACGTCGTCACGAACCAGACGCTCGTTGAGCAGTACAGCATCCTCGTAGTTATAACCTTCCCAGGTCATGAAGCCGATCAGTGCGTTCTTGCCCAGTGCAACTTCGCCGTTACAGGTAGCCGGACCGTCAGCCAGTACATCGCCCTTCTTGACGCGCTCGCCCAGATTGACAATCGGACGCTGGTTGATACAGGTGGACTGGTTGGAACGCAGGAACTTGGTCAGACGATAGGTCTTTTCGCCCATCGTGTCGTAGTTTACGGTCACTTCACGCGCGGTAACGCGGGTAACGGTACCGTCACCCTCTGCCAGCGGAACAATGCCGGAGTCTACACATGCCTTGTACTCCATGCCGGTACCGACAGCCGGAGCCTCGGTCTTGAGCAGCGGCACAGCCTGACGCTGCATGTTCGCGCCCATCAGTGCACGGTTTGCGTCATCGTGATCCAGGAACGGAATCATGGCAGTTGCAACCGATACCATCATGCGCGGAGATACGTCCATCAGATCGACATCCTGACGGTCTACTTCGACGATTTCTTCGCGGCAGCGGCAGGTGATACGCGGGTTTGCGAGGCAGCCGTTTTCATCCAGCGGCTCGTATGCCTGGCATACGGTGTATTCATCCTCGACATCAGCGGTCATGTACTGAATTTTATCGGTGACACGGCCGGTTTCCTTATCAATGAAACGATACGGTGCTTCTACAAAGCCGAAATCGTTGATGCGTGCGTAGGTTGCGAGGTAAGAGATCAGACCGATGTTCGGACCTTCTGGGGTCTCAATCGGGCACATACGGCCGTAATGGCTGTAATGTACGTCTCGAACTTCGAAGGATGCACGGTCACGGGACAGACCGCCAGGGCCCAATGCGGACATACGACGCTTATGAGTCAGCTCGGACAGCGGGTTGTTCTGATCCATGAACTGGGACAGCGGAGAAGAACCAAAGAACTCCTTGATTGCCGCAGTGACCGGACGAATGTTAATCAGGGACTGCGGGGTAACGATGTCCAGATCCTGAATGGTCATGCGCTCACGAATGACACGCTCCATACGGGAGAAGCCGATGCGGAACTGGTTCTGCAGCAGCTCACCAACGCAGCGCAGACGACGGTTGCCCAGATGGTCGATGTCGTCGGTGTTGCCGATGTCATGGCCAAGACCCAGCAGATAGCAGATGGATGCCAGCATATCATCAACGATGATGTGCTTCGGAATCAAATCATCCTTGGCAGCCTTGATGTCGTCAATCAGCTCGTCCTCGCTCTTGCCCTCGGTCTGTGCATTTTCCAGCAGCTCCTTAAGCACTTCAAAGCGAACCTTTTCCTTAATGCCGCACTTCTCCTGCGGGTTAAAGGAAACGAAGTCCTTCATGTCAACCATGCCGTTGCCGAATACCTTGACCTTGGTGCCGTCATTTGCTTCGATGATGGTGCCGTGTACGCCGCGGCGTGCAATTTCATTTGCCAGCTCGCGGGAACACAGCGTGCCTTCCTCTGCAATGATTTCGCCGGTCATCGGATCGGTGACGGTCTCGCACAGCGTGTGGCCTGCCAGACGGCGTGCAATGTTCAGCTTCTTGTTATACTTGTAACGACCTACCGCAGAAATGTCATAGCGGCGGGTGTCAAAGAACAGCGCATTGAGCAGGCTGCGGGAAGAATCCACCGTTGGCGGCTCGCCCGGACGCAGCTTCTTATAAATCTCAATCAGTGCTTCCTCAACGGTCTTGGACGGATCCTTGTCCAGCGTTGCGAGAATGCGCTCGTCCTCACCGAACATCTCAATAATCTCTGCATCGGTCTCTACGCCGATTGCGCGGATGAAAGAGGTGATCGGAATTTTTCTATTCTTATCAATGCGGACATAGAATACATCGTTGCTGTCGGTCTCGTACTCGAGCCAAGCGCCGCGGTACGGGATAACCGTTGCGGACAGCAGCGGCTTGTCGGTCTTGTCCAGCGTCATGCCGTAGTATACGCCCGGGGAACGGACGATCTGGGATACGATAACACGCTCTGCGCCGTTGATAATGAAGGTGCCGGAATCTGTCATCTTCGGGAAGTCACCCATGAACAGCTCCTGCTCCTTGATTTCGCCTGTCTCGCGGTAACGCAGACGCATGCGGACGCGCAGCGGGCAAGCGTACGTTGCATCGCGCGCCTTGCACTCCTCTACGCTGTATTTCGGCTCGTCATCGAGCTTATAGTCGATGAACGACAGTTCCAGATTGCCTGTATAGTCGGTGATGCAAGCGACGTCCTCAAAGACCTCGCGCAGACCATCGGTCAGGAACCATTCGTAGGATTTTTTCTGAACCTCGATCAGGTTCGGCATTTCCAGAACTTCCGGAATTCTGGCAAAGCTCTTTCTGGTGGTGCGTCCATATTGCACATCATGAACGTGTACGCCATTGATCGTTGCTTCATTTGCCATATTGTACCCATCACTCCGTTTCTCAAGTATTCGATACGCCCGGCTGCGTAGTGATTATTGCTTCTTCGTTTCTTGCATCTTCGGTGAAAAAATGCTAGAATGTCTTTAGTGAACGTTTCCACCGTCCTATGTGGAAACTAATTTATAATACCACAAAACACCCATTTTGTCAAGAATCGGATGGGTGCGCTGTCCCGTCGCTTCCGCCAGTTTTCGGCGAAATGCGGCGTTTTCTTTTATCCACATTGTCGGATGTGTCTCAAATCCGGAAAAAAATTTTGCCCCGCTTTTGCTGTGCGCAGTGAGCGGGGCATTGTTGTCTGTCTTGTCAGATGTGCAATTTTTATATCCAAAAGGCAACAGATTGCAGTCGTCAGACGTTTGTGCTGATTTTTTTCGTCTCTGCTTCCTTCCAGAACGGAGAATGAAATTGCAGCTGTTCCGGCAAATGGCTCTGGTCATTCCAGAGCACCACGCGATAGCTGCCGTCTTGGTCAAATTGAATGCAGCTCACGGAAGCATTTGCCAAAATCTGCGGCGGAAGCGCATCGAACGGAATGCCCAAGCTGCCAATGCTGCACAGCAGCGCGAAGCCATGCGACACAATCGCAATGGTTTTGTCTCGTTCTTTGCTGACAATTTTTTCAATCGCACCCAGCACACGCGCATGCACCTGCTCCGCGCTCTCGCCGTCCGGCGGGTTAAATTTTGCCGGATGCTCACGGAAATTGCGCATGACATCGGGATAATCCCGTATATTTTCATCATTTGTTCTGCCTTCCAGTGCGCCGCCGTCTATCTCCCGCAGACCGTCGCAGCAAATCGGCTGCACAGGCAAATGCGTGCACACGCCCTCCGCAGTCTGATACGCGCGCCGAAGCGGACTGGTGTACACGGCATCCAGCGGAATATGGGCAAATCGTTCGCCCAAGCATGCCGCCTGCTTTCGTCCCTTCTCTCCCAGCGGGATGTCTGACCGTCCCTGAAACCGTCCGGCAATGTTGTTCTCTGTCGTGCCGTGCCGGATAAAATACACGGTCGTCATATCACAATTCCTCCTTGTTTGCACAAAAGGCGACCTCTCGGCCGCCTTTTTCCAGTTATTGTTGATCTTTTTTCACCGGCATGCACTGCAGGTATTGTCCGTACAGCGTCTTGCTCAGCTCATCGCCCAAGCTGTGCACCTGCTCCACCGTAATCAGTCCCTGCTCACAGGCAATTTCCTCCGGACAAGCAACATACCGTCCGGTGCGCGTCTGTACCTCTCGAATCCGATTGCCGGCCTCCAGCAGGCTCTCTGCGGTTCCCGCATCCAGCCAAACAAAATCGTTGTCCAGCGGCGCAACCTTTAGGCTGCCGCGGCGCAGATATTCCAGATTGACATCGGTGATTTCCAGCTCGCCGCGCGCCGACGGCTTGAGATTGCGCGCAATGTCCAGTACATCGCTGTCATAAAAATACAAGCCCGGAATGATATAGTTGGATTTCGGAAAGCGCGGCTTTTCCTCAATGCTCAGCGCATTGCCGTCTGCGTCAAATTCTACAACGCCAAACGGGCGCGGATCTTCTACATAATAGCCAAATACCAGTGCGCCTTCCGTCAGTTCTCTGCCCTTCTTGAGGAACAGATAATCGCGGCTCTCATCATAAAAGATGTTGTCGCCCAGCACCAGACAAACCGAATCGCCCTTGATAAAGTCCTCTGCAACGAGGAACGCGTCCGCAATGCCGCGCGGCACCTTCTGCACCGCATACGAAATATGCGCGCCCCATGCGCTGCCGTCACCGAGCAGCTTGCTAAAGGTTTCTTCTTCTCCCTCCGGAATAATGACCATAATATCCGTGATACCAGCCTGAAGCAGAATGCTGAGCGGGTAATAGATCAGCGGCTTGTCATATACCGGCAGCAGCGGCTTGCAAATCATACGGGTCATCGGATACAGTCGTGTACCCTTGCCAGCTGCCAGAATCAATCCTTTCATGTAATAACTCCTTCTACAATCCTATTTTTCAAACTACTTCCCTATGATGCGCATTTTTCTATGTATATGCGCAAACAGTTCCATTTTTATTATGGCACTCGTCTTACCACTTGTCAAGGAAACACAGCACTTTTTGCGCAATATATATTACATCAATCCCATACTGCGCAGCAGGAAAATCCAGCCTGTCAGTGTGACGGAGGAAAGCAGCGTTGTCAGCACAATGATACTTGTGGAAAGTTCTCCGTCATTTCCCATATTGGTCGCCATGACATAGCAGGAAACCGTCGTCGGAGAGCCCAGCATAATCAAGGCGGCAACCAGCTCCGCATCCTGCAAGCCGAGCGCAATGGCAAGCGGCAGAAAGACTGCCGGCAAAAAGACCAATTTGATTGCGGTTGCCCAGAGCGTCGGTTTGATTTTCGCCAGTGCCTTGGTTCCCTCAAATCCGGCGCCGACAACGAGCAGCGCGAGCGGCGTCGCCGTTGCGCCGACACTCTCAATCATCTTGAGCGGAATGGTTGGAATCTCTATGCGCAGCAGGGAAAACGGCAGTCCGAGCACAATGCCGATAATAATCGGATTTTTGAGCACATTGATGCACGCTTTGCGAATCGCCCCTGTGCCATGCTGTCCGCCGTTGGCGGAAAATGTCAAAATAATGACCGAGTAAATATTAAACAGCGGCACGGCGGACACAATCATCAGCGGCGCCAAGCCGGCATTGCCGTACATATTCTCCACAAATGCAATGCCCAAAATCGCCGCACTGCTTCGCACAGACGCCTGCGCAAAGGCACCGACCAGGCTTTTGTCCTTGAGAATATGCG
>OGOM01002457.1_pt1 | contig 10933 bp, 8 predicted proteins | sample 1552681 | NCBI WGS metagenome assembly OGOM01 (sample SAMEA2580188, study PRJEB22360) | human gut metagenome | biome: human gut; feature: human-associated habitat; material: faeces | place: Denmark | collected 2008/2010 | reverse complement strand
TTGTCTGTCTTGCGACAGCTTGTTTACTTTATCACATCTCTTTTTCTTTGTCAAGAACTTTTTTCAAGTTTTTTCAAAGTTTTTCGAACTCTTCCGGATTTCGGAACTGTTCTTCTGATCTGTGATTGTCGGCTCTGTTCAAGCGACTTGACTACTTTAACATATTTATTTTAAGTTGTCAAGCACTTTTTTTAATTTCTTTTTTCTTTCAGAAATTATCTTAAATTGTCTCTTTTCAAGAAACAATTATTTCCGACAGCTCAACTAATATAACACCGAAAGCAGCCCCTGTCAACAGTTAATTTCATAATTTGACAAACTTTTTATATTTTCACCCTAAGCTCCACTAAATTCCCAACAGCCATCCAGTCTATCTGACACCGGAATTCCAACCATCCTCCCCATCTATCCTTCCTATATTGCAGCACCCACATACCATATATACACAACACCCCAGCTTTTCCGTCCCATTCATACTATATATAGGAAACTTTTCTATTCCACAAAACTAACAGACCACCATCTCTCTTCTCTTTCAGCCACCAGTCACAGCCAGCAGCCCCAAACAATTCTCTTCGGCGACATTTGCAGGGCCTTTAGAAAATCTTAGCCCGGGAAGATCAGCGTTATTCGCAGATCACTCACTGTCTGAGCCGCTTCGCGGCGAGTTTGAGTTATCTGCGAATGCTTTTAGCTGATCTTCCCGGGCTTAGTTTTTCTTAAGACCCGAAACCGAGCCGAAGAGAATTGTTTGGGGCTGCGTCCCCCTTTAGCAGATTTTCCGGGGCTTAGCTTTTCTTAAGGCCCGAAACCGAGCCGAAGAGAATGATTTGAGCTTGCGTCCCTTTCATCTGGAATAAAACCCACTCTCAACCTCCACCGGAATCACCCTCTCCTCAATCCCCTCAATCTCAATAAACCTCTGTCTCCCCAACATCTCCACCATCTGCGCAAGCAGCTCCCTGCTCCCCTGCGCCTCCATCTCCACGCGGTCATCCCAGTTATTTCTCACCCAACCGGTAACCCCCAGAGAACTGGCAATATAACAGGCCCGATAGCGAAATCCAACTCCCTGCACTCTCCCCGAAAACCAATAATGCTTCCTTATCAGATCCTCTCTCATCTCCGAACCCTTCCCATCCTGAACATCATGCTTTTTCCAGACTCCCCGGCCTTTCTCATACTCCTCAGCAATCTCCTCACCTGTCTCAGAATCCTGCAGAAACGTTCTGTACTTCTTTCTCTTAAAATCAAATATACTCAACAGCAACCCTCTCTCACAGCTACTGTGCCGGCAACTTGATTTCCCGAACATTCTCACATCTTTCCTTCCAGCCTGTTTCAGGAATCACTCTGCCGCCACACTACAATCACACCCTGATCACAAATCCGTCTTTTCTCGCTTTCGCTTTCGGATATTCCCCGGAGCGATAACCAAGCACACAATGACCAATTCCAACATAAGACTCCGGCACACCCCACTCTGCCTTCAATGCCTTTCCTTCTTCAGAAGCAAACACCTCTCTTGCACGATGAATCCAGCAGGAATCAACCCCAAGGGCATGAGCAGCATTCATCAGATTTCCCATAACCAGACTTCCATTTTCCACACATGTAGGCATATTACTGTCTGCAAAGACCACAACAACTGTCGGTGCCCCATAGAACGGATCACTCTCAGTCCCCATCACATCCGCATTCATTTTAGAAAGCTTCGCAACAAGTTCCGGATTCTGTGTTACTACCATAAGTGTACCCTGTTGTCCCATTCCGCTTGGTGCGTATTCCCCTGCTTCAAGAATTTCATTCAACACTTCTTCCGGCACCAGATCTTCTTTATAACCACGTACACTTCTTCGCTCCAAAAGATTTTTTATTGTCTCATTCATGTCTCATATCCTCCTGTATTTATTTTCATCACTGTCAAAGCAACATTACTGTCCACCACGTTCTCAGCAACACAGTCAGGCAACAATATCTTCCTATATTATAGCACTACATCTACCAAAACTCACCTGTATTTCCCATAATTTTCAGGCAATTTTCCTTGCCCCTGCATCACAACTAGTCTATAATAAAGAACAGACTAACATGAGGTATAAACTATATGAACAAAAAAGAAATTTCTGAAATCAAGAAACAGTTCACTCCCGAGAACTGTTCTCTCACCCGCATCTGCGGATGTTACGTTGACGGAGAAAAGAATAAAAAAACCGAACTGAAAGAAGCATTTCTCTCTTTATCAGAAGAAGAAATGTTCAAATACTTTGAAATTTTCCGCAAATCCCTTTCCGGAACAATAGGAAAAAATCTGATGAACATGGAATTTCCTCTCGAGCAGGAAACTGAGGGTGGAACTCAACATTTTCTTATGAAACTGAGAGAAAGCAAACTGACCGATGATGCACTGGTAGAAAGTTTCTACGATAAGATCATTGAAAACTATGATTATCCCGAAAACTACTACATCATCCTGATCCATGGAGTATATGATATCCCCGGAAAGTCTTCCGACGGTGCAGAAATGTTTGATGCATCTGATGAGATTTATGAGCACATCATGTGCTGTATCTGTCCTGTAAAACTCTCTAAGGCAGGTCTTTGCTACAATGCCGAAACCAACAGCATCCAGGACCGTATCCGCGACTGGATCGTGGAACTTCCGGATGTTGCTTTCCTTTTCCCGCAGTTTAACGACCGCAGCACTGACATCCATGGTGTCCTTTATTATAGTAAAAATGCAAACGAACTTCGGGATATTTTTATCGATGAACTGCTTGGATGTACAGCACCTCTTTCTGCAGGAGGACAGCGTGATTCCTTTAACGCACTGGTTGAAGATACTCTGGGCGACGACTGCAGATATGACACTGTATTAAGCATTCACGAGAAATTAAACGACCTGATCGAATCACAGAAGGATGAGCCGGAACCTGTAGTTCTGACCAAATCTGAGGTAAAACGCCTCTTTGAAGAATGCGGCGTAGAAGATGAAAAACTACAGTCATTTGATGAACAATACGAGATCACAGCCGGGGAAAAATCCTCTCTGGTTGCTTCCAACATCACCAATACAAAAAGATTCGAGATCAAAACCCCGGATGTTGTAGTCCACGTAGATCCTGAACGTGCCGATCTTGTGGAAACACGCGTAATTGACGGACGCAAGTGCCTTGTGATTCCAATGGAAGGCGAAGTTGAACTGAACGGAATCCGCGTACATACAGGAAATGAAAATCCTTCTGATGACGAATTTTATGACAATACAGATACTGAGACAGAGGAGACATCTGATGGAGAATAATCGTAAACTCTTATTTTTTGACATTGACAAAACCCTGTTAACCCCTTACCCATGGACAGTTCCGGACAGTGCGAAACAGGCTTTAAAAGAAGCCCGCTATAATGGTCATCTCCTTTTCATCAATTCCGGACGTACCTATACAATGATTCCGGAAATCATTAAAGAAATGGGATTCGACGGCTATGTATGCGGATGCGGCAGCCAGATTTATATGAATGAAGAGCTTTTGTTTTCCAGTTCTATTCCAAATCCGCTTTGCCGTAAAACAACAGAATTACTGCGGGAATGCAGAATTCCTGCGTTTTTTGAACGCCCGGATAAGATTTTATATGACAGCAGTTCATGTGCTGTTCCTGAAACTGTTCAGAAGCTGAAAGCAGAAGTTATAGTAGAAGATCTGGCTCTCTACCCGCCCGAAACATACAACCATTTTACATTTGACAAGTTTCTGGCTTTTCCGTCTGCTGATTCTGATATGGAAACTTTCCGCAAATTTACAGATGAACATTTTCTGTGTTTCATACATGAAGACAAGGCCTGGGAACTGACTCAGAAAAATCTCAGCAAAGCAACCGGAATCCGGTTTCTGGCAGACCGCCTTGGGGTTCCGGTCAAAGACACCTATGCATTCGGCGACAGCACGAACGATCTTCTTATGCTGCAGTTCGCCGGAAACAGCATCGCAATGGGCAACTCGGATCCCCTGATCCTGCCTCACTGCACTTACCAGACAACCAATATCGAAGATAACGGAATTGCCAATGCTTTGAAGCATTTCCATCTCATTTAGCAGAACATACAAAATAACGTATTATCATATCTCTATTTATCTGTGTTATTTTTGCATATTTAGGAGAATGATTTCGGATTTATTTAAACTTAAAAACAGCTATGTGAAAACACTCAGGTTTTCATCATAGCTGTTTTAATTTACAATACTCAATTCCTATCAGCAGGCTACTGACAGTTCGGATTTTCTTATTTAGCTGCTTCTGTCGGTGTTGCTTCCGGTGTTTCAGTAGTTTCTGCTGCTTCTTCCTCTGCCGCAGGTGTCTCAGTCACATCTGTATCTTCTGCTGCAGGTGTTTCTGTAACTTCCTCTGTTTCCGGTGTTGGAGTTGCCTCTTCTGTCACTTCAGGTGTCGGTGTTTCCGGAACCGGGGTAGGAGTCGGTGCCATGAAGGTATGTTTGTCAGTGATCTTAAGTGTCTTAATGACTTTCTTAACTGCCTTTACATCTGCCTCATCCAGCCATTTAGCAGTTGTATCTGTAAAATAGGTACTTTCTTTGGAATTCTGAAGAGATTCTCGCTTGGAAGCTGTGGCATCTTCATCATTGATCTTGTCAAGTCTTACTACATAGTATCCTGTGTCAGTCTCAATAATATTGTCTGCAACTTCTCCGTCCTTCAGTCCTCTCAGAACCTTCAGAACCTCATCCGGATATGCCTCGCTGCCGGAATCTTCATCCTCGTCTTCGCTCTCTTTTGTTGTAAAATTACCCTGTACTGCAGAATAACTGTCATCTACACCTTTGGCAATCTCACTCATGTCTGCTGTAGGATCCTCTTTCATCTTATCCAGAATCTCCTGAGCCTGTTCTTTCTTAGTCTTTTTCTCCTCATCAGTTATATCATCACCGCTTGTAGAGATACTTACATAAGTGAAGGTTGTCTGATTCGCTTCATCATCAGAAACTGTGATCTTTCCTTCTGCTACAACCGGATCATACATCTTCTTCTGAATTGTCTGAAGCTCCAGAAGTGTTTTTACCTGATCTTCCGTTACCGCAAGTTCCTTAATTGTCTCTTCACTGTTTGCAGCCATAAACTGTGATGCTGCATCTGCGATCGCTGCTTCATCATCATCTGTAAGCTCTACGTTATAATCCGCAGCCTTCTCTTTGAGAATATACATCTTCTCAACAGACTCCAGACTGCTTGTCACTGCCTGATCACCATAAGTCTCATCTGAATCATCACCTGCTGTCTGATCCCAGATATTATCTGCACTTCCCATATAATTTAAATACATGGTTGTTGTCTGCTGTTGTTGTTCGCGGGCATAAAGACTTACAACTCCAAGCGGAATATCTGTTCCGTCAACAGTAGCCACTGTCTTTGTTCCATCTAATGTTTTACTTCCACAGCCGGAAAGCATACCAACTGACATCACACCTGCCAGTGTCACAACGGCTGTTCTCTTTACCATTTTTTTCATTTCTTCCTCCATATTATCAATCTGGTCTTTCTTCCATACCACTTTCCCAGAATGTACTGTTATTAGAGTATAAACTTTTTTCCTGCGAAGGGCAAGGCAAATCGAAAAATATGTAGTATATTTCACATATTTTCCGCCATGCTCTTAAGCTCCTCTGCAAATTCCGTCAATGCCAGGATCAGATTCCCCTGTGGTTCCAGGATAAATTTCGGTTCCTGCTCATTCTTAAACTGCAGACCTCTTCTGTATTTCTGCATAAGAGCCGGAAAGCCTTCTGTATTCAGCCTTGCTTTCTCATAAAGGGTAAACCGGACTGTTTTTCCAGTCTGCTTTATTTCCGTTACGTACCCCTGATGAGCAATCGCCTTTAACTTCGCAATCGCCAGAAGATTCAGCACTGCCTTTCCGGGTTCTCCGAAACGGTCCAGAAGTTCTTCCAGCATATCATCATAATCCTGTTGTGTCTCAATCCCCGCAATTCTTTTATAAATATCCAGCTTCTGAAATTCATTACTGATGTAGGAATCAGGAATATACGCATCAACATTCAGATCAACCGATGTCTCGAAATCCTCCATTGTATGAATACCCTTCGCCTCTTTCACTGCTTCATTGAGCATCTTACAATAAAGATCATATCCAACCGCATTCATATGTCCATGTTGCTGCGCACCCAGCAGATTTCCGGCACCTCGAAGTTCCAGATCTCTCATTGCAATCTTAAATCCGCTTCCCAGATCCGTATACTCGCGGATCGCAGCCAGACGCTTCTCAGCCGTCTCCTTCAGCATCACATTCTTTCTGTACATCAGAAACGCATAGGCAGTTCTGTTGGAACGCCCGATCCTTCCCCGAAGCTGATAAAGCTGAGAAAGCCCGTATCTGTCTGAATCATGGATAATCATAGTATTTACATTGGAAATATCCAGCCCTGTCTCAATGATCGTGGTGGAAACCAGCACATCAATATCCCCGTTTACAAAGGAATACATCACATTCTCCAGTTCCCTCTCACTCATCTGGCCATGAGCAAAATCCACCCTTGCGTCCGGCACCAGCTTCGCAATACGCAGGGCAACATCTGCAATATCCGTCACTCGATTATAAACATAATAAACCTGTCCGCCTCTGCGCAATTCCCTGTTGATAGCCTCTCGGACTGTCTCTTCATCATATTCCATAACATATGTCTGGATCGGCATTCTGTCCATAGGAGGTTCCTCCAGGACACTCATATCCCGGATTCCGATCAGGCTCATATGAAGAGTACGGGGAATGGGCGTTGCAGTCAGTGTAAGGACATCCACATCCTTCTTTAACTGCTTGATTTTTTCCTTATGCGTAACTCCAAACCGCTGTTCCTCATCAACGATCAACAGGCCAAGATTTTTGAACTGTACGTCTTTGGAAAGGATTCTGTGCGTTCCAATGATCACATCCACCTGACCTTTTTTCAGATCTTCGATTGCCTTCTTCTGTTGTGCCGGGGTCCGGAATCTGCACAACAGTTCCACACGTACCGGAAATTCCTTCATCCTCTGCACAAAGGTATTATAAATCTGCTGCGCAAGGATCGTTGTAGGTGCAAGATAAGCTACCTGTCTGCTCTCCTGTACTTCCTTAAATGCGGCACGCAGCGCCACTTCTGTTTTGCCGTATCCCACATCCCCGCAGATAAGCCGGTCCATAATCCTGGTACTCTCCATATCACGTTTGGCATCCTCAATAGCACTGAGCTGATCCTCTGTCTCTTCATATGGAAACATTTCTTCAAATTCTCTCTGCCATACAGTATCAGGACCACAGACATATCCTTCCTTTTCCTGACGCACTGCATAAAGCTCTACCAGTTCTTTTGCAATATTTTTAACTGCCCCACGAACCTTGCTCTTTGTTTTATTCCACTCCTGAGTACCAAGTTTGTTCAGCTTCGGAGCCTTTGAAGCATCTGCCCCTGAATATTTCTGCAGACAGTCAAGCTGAGTAGCAGGAATATAGAGATTGCTTCCGCCTCTGTATTCAATTTTAATATAATCTTTAACGATCCTGTCTACTTCAACTTTTTCAATTCCTCGGTAAATACCAAGACCATGCTTTTCATGGACAACAAAATCGCCGATAGAAAGCTCCGCAAAATCCTGAATACGGCTTCCACTGTAATTTTTTTTCTTCTTTTTTTTCTGTTCCTGTCCAAAAATGTCAGATTCTGTCATTACCGCAAACTTGATCAACGGGTATTCAAAGCCCTTCTTTGCATGGCCATAAACCACCATGATCTCGCCCGGACAGATCTCCCTGTCATAATCTTGTCCATAAAAGGCTGCCAGTCCCTCTTCCTGAAGATCCTTTGCCAGCCTCTCGGCCCTTGTGCGGGAACCGGAAAGCAACGCGATCCTGTATCCCTGTTTCTTATACTGATGAAGATCTTTTACCAGAAGTTCAAAACTGTTGTTATAAGCGCTGATTGATTTTACCTCCAGGTAAAATTTCTCCCTCACTTTCCAGCCTGCCTGTTTCGGTTCCAGCGCACATACAGAAATACAGTTGCGTTTATTCAGTTCTTTTTGAAGCTGTTCAAAAGAACAAAGCCAGTTTTCCGGCAGATTCCGGCTGCCTTTTTCCTCTCTGTGCATACGGCTCTGTCTGTACTCTTCTTCTACAGCCCCGCCTTTCTCAGTCAGTCGGTTTGGTTCATCCAGAAAGATTATGGTTCTTTCCTCCGGAAAATAATCCAGGAAGGAAACCATATCCTTGTCCCCTATATGCTCCACCGCCGGATAGATCGTAAGTTCTTCCAGATTTTCCAGGGAACGCTGACTCTCCGGATCAAAACTCCGGATAGAATCAATCTCATCTCCCCAAAGCTCGATTCTCCATGGATTTTCCTCAGTGAGACAGTAAATATCCACAATACCGCCACGCACAGAGAACTGCCCCGGCATTTCCACCTGTCCTACCCGCTCGTAACCTAAAGCCACCAGCTGGTTCTTCAGCTGTTCTATGTCTACGGTGCTGTCACTTTCGTAATGAATCAGCTGTTCTTTTATCTTTTCCAGAGATTCCAGAAAATCCATACATCCGTCAATACTTGTAACAACTGTCAGTTCTTTCTCTTCCAGTAACGCCTTAATGACCTTCATCCTCTGACGTATCAGCAGATTTCCATGGATATCTGCCTGAAAGAACAGAAGATCTTTCGCAGGATAAGAATACACTTTTCTGTCATAAAATCTGTAATCTTCATAAATTTCTCTGGCGCGGCGTTCGTCCTCCGCCAGGATCAGACGATAAGGCGCAATCCCGGAAAGTCCGTACATCAGATGAGATTTCTGCGATTCCATACACCCCGAAACCTGCAGGATTCCCTTATTCATTTTGCTTTTTTCTTTAATCTGTTCAAACTCTGCAAGCCCCTGCAGAGGTGTTAAAAATGCTTTCATCTTCACCCCTCATGATCCTTCGACGTAATAAAAGCGGCTTCTGTTTCCAGTTACCGCTTTCTATACCTTTTGCTGAACAATCATCTGTTTCCTGTCTGCTTATTTCTGTACAGGTACTTTTCTGTTATATTCGTTCATGGCTGCATCTGTACCCTGTGAGATTATGATATCCACAGCCTTTGCCGCCTTTGCTATTGCTTCATCCACAAGTTTCCTGTCTTCTGTGGAAAATCTGCCAAGTACATGATCTGCCAGATCCCATCCCTTCGGCTTTGCACCAACTCCTACTTTGATACGGAGAAATTTCTCTGTGCCAAGCTGGCGGATAATATCTTTGATCCCGTTATGTCCACCCGCACTTCCCTGCTTGCGGATGCGAAGCTGCCCGGGCTCCAGATCAATATCATCATAAATAACAATAAGCTCTGATTCCGGATCAATTTTAAAATAATTCGCCATCTCACGAACAGGACCGCCACTCAGGTTCATAAAAGAAAGCGGCTTCATAAGAATCACTTTCTCTCCGCCGATCATGGTTTTACCGTACATGGCATTAAATTTCACACCACCCTGAGGGACATTGTAATCCTCTACCAGACGGTCAACGGTATCAAATCCCATATTGTGGCGTGTTGCTTCATACTGTTTCCCGGGATTTCCCAGGCCAACTACTAAATACATATATGTGTCTCCTGCTTAATTTAACACCATTTTCCGGAATTACCATACCTGTCCTGATGTCAAATTTATTTTTTTACATCCTCTAAAGTGTGTTCAAAAACCAATCCTGCAAATTGTAACGCACGTCTTGCGGAAAGCATTTTTCAAACACACGCTAAGATAATTAATTAAAATATACCATCTCTTCCTTAAGCGGCTCGCATTCTTTCACATCACTTGCATAAAGAACAATGCCCTCACCCTGATATTCTGTACGGTTCTCAAATGCGACCTTCGCTGTTACTTCTACCCAGCTGCCCTCTTTGATATGCGGTGCATAATCGCTTCTGCACACGTATCCAAGGAAAGTGGTATCATCTGCGCAGCAGGTCATGATCTGTCTTCCCGGAATCAGCATATTTGCCGGCATTCCCTTCGGACGGAAAAGCTGTGCAAGGAAGGTGATCTTCTTGTGCTCGTAGCGCTCCGGATGCTCATATGCATCCACATACCAGGTACCAAAGTCCACATCATCAATGAAGATATGGTCTGCTTTCAGATCATATGGCAGATCCTCTTCTGTCTGTGGGATAATATTGCCATCCACGCCTTCAAAGATCAGCTGCGCCTGTGGGTTCTGGATCTTAAGGGCACGTCTGAACGCACTTCGGTCTGTATTTTCCCCACAACGGTTGATGATGATCAACTCAGATTCTGTAAGCTGGTTCATCAGCATATTCCGCATATTCTTCAGGTACATGTCCAGCGTCTCACCGCTAACCGTTGAGTACACACCCTGAATCTCCCAGTTGCGTGGAAAATCTTCATCCAGGATTTCCTGCAGATCCCAGGTTCCATTGTACTCAATAATCACCTGGACCGGATGATAGATCTTCTCACAGTTTTCAAAGAAAGTTTTATTTAACTTTTCTCTTTCTTCTATATTGAAGAGGAACAGTCCGTTCTCATCCAGATATTTTTCCGAGTACTCTTCCTCTCCCTCTTCGCAGAGAATGAGAAGTGTTTTTCCATCGATCTGAAAGTAATCCTGCTGCAGGGTAAAGTTCAGGAAAGAGGTCTTGCCGCTTTCCAGAAATCCTGTACAGATATATACCGGTGTTGTCATCGCCGCTTGCTCCTCCTAGATATGGAATAACTTAATCAGATCCTCTTCTTTGAGATCTGTTCCGATCACGCATACACGTCCTGTGTAATCAGCCTGTCCCTCACGGACTTCATATTCTTCCGGAACCATATCAAACTGCTTCCAGGAACCGTCTGCCATCTGGATAATTCCTTTGGAACGAAG
>OGOM01002454.1_pt1 | contig 10937 bp, 15 predicted proteins | sample 1552681 | NCBI WGS metagenome assembly OGOM01 (sample SAMEA2580188, study PRJEB22360) | human gut metagenome | biome: human gut; feature: human-associated habitat; material: faeces | place: Denmark | collected 2008/2010 | reverse complement strand
AGCCCGCCTGCCGGTAATGGTCAAGCCGGATATCGCGGCCATGGACATCGTAAGGGCGCTTCCCCAGTCGTACATTTTTTGGGCGAACCGGGACCACAACGACTCATGTTCTTTCATCGAACCCTTTACGGAGTTCAATTCCCTTTGCACCGCTTTGATTTTTTCTATCTGGGCATTCCATGCGGCCGATCCCCGCTCGATATTGTCGAGCTGCTTCCGGAGGGTAGATAGCGTTTTAGAGAGCTCTCTCGGGGTAGCCCTGTCGAGACGGCGCATGACGCTCTCGGCTTGCTGAGCCGACGACGACATCTCCCTAATCTCCTTATTCGTCTTTTTCAGCTCCTTTTGGAGCTTGTTCATCTCGATTTTGTCTCCGGTGTTCCGGGCACGGGCCAAAGCGTTTTCCAGATCCTCGGCTCTCTGCCGAAGAGCCTTCAAGCGATCCTCCGCGTTCTTGCCGTTCACCTCCAAGGTGATGGAGGCCGATGTTTCGTAGTTGCTCATATTCGTTCAATTTTTCACGAATATGGGTACTCCTGGCGACACCATAAAAGACACAAAAAAAGCCTCGGGGAGAGATTTCCTGAGGCTCTGACAAGAAGTCTATTTCGATAATCGACTTACGAATGACGATATTTCCTTTTGATAAAACGAAGGAAACGGGTACAAAGAGCAACTATCGCCGTTATCACGAAAGCTGCTACCACAATCCAATATATGTACCAGAATACAACGCTAACCGCCGTGAGTGCTCCAAGAGCCATAATTATCACGAACAAAAGCACAAATCCAAAGGCAATCAATATAGACATATTCCCTCCTTTTTTTCGAAGATAGTGAAAATTTTCGGCATTCGCAAGCCTATCACACAAATTGTCGCGGCTTCATGAGCCAACCATGTCGCCCATCAGGATAATAGGCCGAGCGGAAACCGAGCGAAAGCATGGTCATCGCAACATCGTTGGGCTCTAAATCGGCCATATCGTCCAGGTCGCGCAAAATATCGTCGGTGGTACGAACGACGGCCCCCTCGTCGGTGAGAGCGGCGGCCGGCACCCACTCCTGTAAATACTGTTCTACGAGGTTCTGCAACGAAACCTCCTTCTCTTGCTTATTCATGATTCTCTCCTTCCTCCGTTAGGTGAAACATTTCGATATATTCCTCGATCATCTCCTTGAATACGGGCACCTGGGACTCTCGGTCTAACCAAACGAGCGAGCGAGGGAGAGCAGAAGATTCTACCTCTATCTCTACCGACGGTTCTTTCGCCGGCTCTTCGGCCGGGTAACGGGTAATCCTAACAATCAGGTCGTCGTTGGTGAACTTTATCGTGTGAACTTTCATCGCTCACCTCCTTTCTCCAAAAACCGGGCCGTAATACCGGCCACACCCCGATAGGCGTAGGCTGCTAGTGCGAGCGCCGGCAAGGCCAGCAAAGGCTCGCCGGTGGCCAGGGTGAGCAACAAGATAAACAACGAAGCGACGAAACGGACGCTTCGCCACATTTCACGGCGGGTGAGTTTGACCTCGAGCTCCCGCTCAAAAAATCGGATTAGGTAATTTTCGAGGGCCGATGTTTTTCGCCCTTCCCTTGCCTGCGATACAGGCAATGCGACTGGATTTTTCATTTTTACAACGCATTTAAAATGAAACAATATGTTGACTGATGACGGGGAAGGAACAAAAAAAGTTCCGCTCCCCGTTGCGTTACACCTAATAAGGGCAGTGGGCGCATTAACGCTCCACACGGGACGGAACTATATATTGACCGACAAGCACAAAAAATGCTCGCAGCATAACTATTGGCGAGCCTTCTCGCCCTTATCAAATGTAACGCACTACAAAGATGAGATATTTTTTTGAAACGAACAAGAGATAATACAAAAAAGCATCGGATTTTGTCCGATGCTTAAAAATACGGGATAGAATCATAGCACCTAATAGAGTCGACCGTTTCTCTATGCCTTTTCAACGATATCGGAATCTATGTATTTTACAAAACATCGGTGTTATATTTAATAATCGTATTTTAGATGTAACATATCTATAAATTCTCTCAGATTTCAAAATTCTGAGGTATAAAGTATGTATAAGGGGGAAAAATATATTACATTTGTAATCATCTAATGATACCTATATGAGTACTGAATGCCTAACTATCAAAAACTTTGGCCCAATAAAAAAAGCCAAGCTACGCATAAGGAAATATAATATTTTCATAGGAGATACAGCTTGTGGAAAAAGTATAGCGGCTAAATTAATCTCTATATTCAATAGCGAAGAATTTTTATTGTTAAAAACGGGAGATTATGAAAATTTCATTGCTCTTTTATCAAAATATAATATAGATTTCCCATTTCACCAAGATACATTGATCTCATATAAATACTGGAATATTTCGTATCGATCTTTCATAACCGATAATAATAGATATGAATTGGTAAAAGCCATACAAAATAACGACCAAGAAGTTATTACAAAAATACTAGGAAAAAATTTTATTCAACCTGACACTCATAAAAAAGATTTATTCAAGAAAATCTTAGACTTATTGGAACATACGAAAGATGATAAACAAATTCAATCATTCGCATTCCAATACATAAAAGATATTTTGTTTGATGAGTTCGATATAAATAATCCAATCTATATCCCAGCAGAACGAATTTTAATATCAATGTTCTCTAACAACATATTTTCTTTATTAGAAGCCAATATAAATATTCCAGAATGCATAAAACGATTTGGAAGTCAGTATGAGAAAGCCAAAAACTCAAAAATCCAAAATCAGGAAATCGATTTCATGAATATCAAAGTTTCTTTCGAAAAAAGTGACGATGTTATCGTTCATGAGGTGAATAAGGAAACGGTAAAATTAACACAAGCTTCGAGTGGAATCCAATCGATAATACCTTTGTGGGTAGTTATTGAAAATAATTTTAACTCCATAAGGAATAATATTCTCATTGTAGAAGAACCTGAGTTGAATTTGTATCCGACAATGCAAGTAAAGCTTATGGAATCAATCTTATCTAAAATAGAAAATAGTTTAGGAACTTTGGTCGTGACGACTCATAGCCCATATATTCTATCTGTATTCGATAATCTAATATTAGCCAATGAGATTCTTAAAAAATCACGCTATGATAAAGCTGTCAAAGAAAATATTAAACAAATAACTAAAACAGATTTAACCATTCATTTTAATGATGTATCATCTTATTTATTTAAAAATGATGGTAATGTGGTAAATATACGAGATAATGACTTAAAGACAGTAGGAGCAGAGCAAATCGATCAAGCCTCCAATTATTTAAGCGATATTTTTGAAGACCTTTGTAACATCGATACTTATGAGTAGTTGTAATTGTTTCGATAATCCTCCGGCATTCCTACAAACAGATTCTTTTCAAGACAAAATAGAAAAATCACTATGTAGATGTTCTTGCCGATTCTCTGTGGCCGAAAATCAATCAAAATTTTCAATTGAGCAGGCAACTATCGATGAACTAAAAAAAATTAAGATCGATGGATTTCTCGATTGTTCGAAAACGGCATCAAAATGTGACTATCTATTTATATATCATAGTGATTTGAACGACTCGTGTCATATATTCGTAGAGCTAAAAGGTTCCGACATAGTACATGCTATCGAACAATTAGGGAATACTATTAAAACATTTTATGTCAATGGATATTTGAAAAATACTAGAGTTCGAGCTGCTATCGTCAGTTCTCGATTTCCCAAAGCAGATGGTTGTTACAGAGCTGCATCATTAAAACTCCATAACAGTATAAAATCCAAATTAAAAGATTTCAAGCTGTTTCAAAAAAATAGACAAATGATCTACAACCCACAAAACGACTCTTATAAATAATTATTTCGTTATACTAGGATTATATTCCTCAATAGAAATCTGATAACTCAACTTATAATATAATTTTTCTAGTTCTGTTATTATGTCCACACCTATCATCTAAAATGATAACCTAAGGCTTACTAATTATTATAGTCAGACAATAAGAGATTACCCCTACATGAGAATAAAGGAAAAGATTAAATTCATAATAAATTTTATCTCCCATTTCTTGATCATACTCATCTTCAAGTCTTTTTATTAAGTTCTTTCTAAAGAAAACCTCTTTTATTGTAGTATGATTAACAAATCGTAAGCCAAATGTTGGTAAGATAAAAAGGAATAAAGATATAACAGTCGAAATTAGACAATTCAGACTATTACTATAAAAACTATTTATAAGCCATAATGCAATAATTGCTAAACAAAACAGAATATATCCACAAGTATATACTCCTACTTTCTTTAATTTTTTTCTCACATACTTTTCTTTTTTACTATTATAAGAATCTAATTTTAATTGTTCTAATTCTTGTTTTATCAAATTTTGTTCCTTCTTCATTGAGTCTTTTTCTTCCTTATGCTGAGATACTATTTCCTCCAATTCTTTAATTTTAGCTTGATAATTAAGTATTTGTTTTTCCTTTTCTACTTTATATCTATCGGCTTCTTCTGAAAAAGATTTTAGATTCAAAACAAACTGATCATCACTTACTTCTTCGCTTATTAATTGAGTATCTACCTGCGTTGACGTTATATATCCTTCCGCCATTCTTATAGATAAATTATAGGTATCTTTTTCAGATATTTTCCCAAATTTTACCGCTTGATCAGCTCTTTTTTTAATTTTCTTCAGCACCTCAATCGAAGGCATTTTAGCTCTCCGGTATTTTGTAATATATGAAGCTAATCCTCCTCTTGTTAAATTGTTAATTTTAACATCTTTCCCTTGAGCAGGACTTGACAACCATAATAAAACAAGTAACTCATTTGCACTAATAGAATATCTATCTTGAATTTTATGTCCAGCATCATCATCACTTAACGAAAAAGAATTATGCAAAAACCAGCACTTTACATCTGCAAACTCTTGTATACGGGAACCTCTTTTCTGTTTAACATAAAATTTCGCCACGCAATCATTTAACGCACTTTCCTCATTATTCTGACGTTTTTTCATTAGGACTTTATAATCTTCACTTTTTTTTGCCAAATCAATAATATATCGTATTTGAGCTTCCTGTATAACTACAATTCCCAATTCATCTATTTTATAATCAACAGAATCTCTTATCCTTTCTAATGCGGTTTTATCAATCTCTCTTCTTATACAAGCATTGAATATATCAGCAGTCCGAATTGTACCAATATATTCCTTACTTCCAAAATCATTAATTCTATTTCCCAGTAAAACTTTTATCTGCTCAACTGTACTACCCAACATAGTCAAACGAAAACCTAATTGGACACATAAATTGTACAATTGATTACAGATATAATAAGAGTCTTCTGTATTTAAATCTATCAAACTAATAAAAAAATTAGTATCTAACAATAATTCTGCATCCGTAACTTTTTTAGTTATATTTAATTCCAAATATGATGCTATTATTCCTCCCAAATAAATATTGCTCATTATTTTGAAGATAACTTCATCGTCAAATTTTTCTGCAACAAATTTAGGGACATAACAATCTAAATTTAACAGATCCATGCGTTTATCTGTAAACAAATCTATTTGCGATGCTAATATAAAATTCTTTAACTCTTCAAAATCGAATTTACAATTATTACTTTCACAAAAATCCTTATAACTATTCTCTAACAATCGGATATTATCTTTTTCTATCTGCAATATATCTCCTATTCCATCAAAAACCATACTTTTTATAATGAAAGCTCCGTCATTATATAATGCAAAGACCTTGTCATCACCAATTTCATCTCGAATAAATTCCATTATCTTCGATAAAATAGGAATAGGAATATTAAGACCAAAAATAGATTTTATTTTTTCTGATAGCTCGACAAAGGATCGTCCTTTATACTCCTCAATATTATTTTCCATAGCGTACTCTCGTAACGCTTTTTTGACAATAGGAACGTATAGTTCTATAATTGGAGCTTTTGATAAAGATGTTTCTTTCAAATAACCTAAAAGGGCATATGTCACTAATAATTTTTCCATATCTATAACTTGTTAAGTTCTTATAATAATTACAAATATATACGTTTTGCTATATATTTAACAATATTGTTATAAATAAAATTATCAACACTTATTTCTTGTGTTTACTTAATTTAATAAAAGGTCTATTCCCCTCAAATTCAAATCCACATAAATAACTCATATACGTATATTTATAAATAAAATTATCGCATACTATTCAATAAATTCCACACTTTTTCCAGCCTTCAAAAACTTAATACCCTAAAAAATAAGCTCTTAGGGGTTCAAAAAGGAAATTTTTTTCCTTCTTTCAGTCGGAAGTGCCCCCTACTGCCCTGAAAAACAAAAGCAGATTCCGTATTTCGAAATAGCGGAATATGTACAAAAGCCCGGTATCGAGGCGTATCTATAAAAAAATGCAGCCCGCTTTCACAAGCAGACTGCATCGCTCATTCTAACTAAAAACAACTATCAGAACGCCCAAAGAGTATAGCTAACCGTCACCCCGACGAATGGCTGGAAACCTCGCGGGGTAAGGCCATAACCGGCTCCGACTCCGATATTCCACCTGCGGGGTTTCTCCCGAACGGTGATAATCTGCGTCCTCGGAAAGAGAAACAGACTGTCGAGTCTCGGACGATACCCCGACACATAGGCTCGGTAGGTACTGTCTTCATAGACTTTTTGCGTAATGGGAATAGCGACCGCAACACTATCGCTCCGATGTACGGTGTCGACTGCATGGCTCCCGACACTATCATCGACAGCGGACGGAAGTCGCGCAATGACATATTTCACTACTACGCTATCCCGGGGAACCGGGACGAAGTAGGGAATCGTATCGACAAACGTCGCAGTGTCTTTCTCCCGATTCCCCCCGGGAGCGGTATCGATGGGGCGTAACCAGCCCCAAAAAGCGACAACGAGAAGCATACCGACGAGAAGCCAGGGCAATGTTTTCATAACGAGTTCAAATAATCGATAATTCCTTTTACGTGCAAACGGACTATCGCCTGCTTGCCCGCATCGCTCAAAAGATAATCCACGTCCTCCCGGTTATCTTGGAAAAGATTCTCTGTCAATACGGCCGGGCAATTCGTGTGTTTGCAGATGTAAAGGCTACTTACCCAATAATTGCGGCCGCCCGTCTCCCTGCGTACCGTCAGGCCGATGTTCGTCGGTATGGCGCTGGCGGTTGTGGCCGCCGAACGCCGCTCGCTGTCTTGCGATGCCGCCGGATCGACGAACACGCTCCACCCTCTGGCCGAAAACCATGTAGAACCGTTACCGGCGGCATTGACATGTATCGATACGAGTATAGCCTGCTTGCCAGTTTCCGCATAAATTCGGTTCGCTCGTTCCACACGCTCCTTCAAGGGAACGTCTGTATCTTCGGGAACGAGCAAGGATACATCGATACCCTGCCGTTTCAAATCCTGCGCTATCCTGCGGGCCATCTCACGTGTGTAGGCATACTCCCTTAACCTTCCGTCCGGGCTTCTCTTTCCCGCTGTGTCCCGACCATGTCCGTTGTCTAGAATCACCTTCATTTTCTTTTAGATTTTATATAATGAACGGTCTTTCGAAAGACGATTACTCGTCTCTATTCTCCGGTTCGATCACATCGCCGCTCTTATTCTTGAACAGTTTGAAGATATTGATGCGTAACTTACTTCCCCGAGCTTCGAAGTAATTGTTGAAACACGAATTGATCTCGCAACCGTAAACCACCAACAGCACCAATGCCGGGAGTATCGGCAATCCGAAAGGTTCGCCGAACACTTTCCCGAAACTCATGGCCACCAATATCCAGCAAATATAATCCACCAATTTGTTCACGCTCCGCCGAGTCGCCCGACTCGTCCGTATCTTCTCCCCTCGCTTCCGAGCTGCCTCGATGCCGAATTTCAAGTCCGCCACGATCAAGCACACGGCCGCGAGAATAAACCACTTCACCGGTTCCAACAGATCGGTAAACAGCGTCAGCGTAGCTGTAAATACTTCTTGCAATACGTTTCTCTCCTGCATATCAATTCGTCCGTCTCTCGTTAAATACTCGTTCCAATTCTCTCGCCTCCGTTTCGGGGAGTTCCTCCCAATAAGCACAAGGATTGTAATTCTCCGGATAATTTATTTCCGAGACTATGGTTACACCATTATTCCTATCCTTATGGACAAATACGTATTTGTCTTTTGCTCTCAGTCTTTTCATACCGTCAGTATCCAATTTTTATCCGTAGCGATTTTTTTCTCGTCGTCTGTTAATTCCGAAACTCCTACACAACCGGTCAGTTTAATGGTCTTAGGACTCATTCCTGTAAAATCGGGCAATCGATCGAGTATGCTCACGATATTGTCATGCCCCAACGGTGAATTGGTTATTTCCAAGTTCGTAGCAGTCGAATATGAAAATTTCGACTCTTTCGAGAAGATTAAATTTTGCAGGCCTACATTACCCTCTGCAACTATTCCGTTGTAAACGAACCAGTCCAATTTAACGTCCGGCCAATCCAACGAAAAGGTCTTATTAAAGCCTGACATTTGTATTCTAAGTCCGTTTCCCTTCGTTGCAAATCCTTCCGGGAATTCAAAGTCATAAAGGGAATAGCAACCGACAAAAGCACCGTTGGCCTTCTCTATATAATCCATTTTGGGCGGGAAAACTATTCTTTTTAGATTTCTGCAATTGTTAAAACAGTTCGTCATATCGTTACCGGTATATTCTACTTGGGGTAAAATCACTTCTTCAACACTTCGTCCGATCCCATAGAAACAGTGAGAAAGATTGCCGAAAGTCATTTTCGACAAATCGGCTTTACCGAAAGCCATGTTGTCGTTCCCCCAAATATATTCTCCGATAGTTCCTCCCGACACTTCAATGTTATCCATATTTTCGGCTATGATATTCCTGAATCTATAACCGCTCAGTTTCCTAATTTTAAGAGTCCCGTCCGTCAAAATATGCCTTAGAGGAGTTCTGCCATAAGAAAAAGAAGGAAAGTCTCTAATACTCCTGTCTTTACCTTTAAATCTTATCGCCTCCAAATGATCCCACCCTTGATTAAATTCAAAATTATAGTCCGGGTCTATGTCCTCTCCGACTACCACATATTTTATGGGCGATATATTCCATGCCAATTTTACGCCGACTTTTACATACACATATCCGTTAGGGGCAATATCGCTTTGCGCCGGATTACTGAATTTTGCCTTCATTATCCAGAACTCTCTGCCTTTGCTGTCTATATTGCCGGTTCCTTTGGCATAAGTATGATTTATAAAGTCCAAAGTATTGGTTCTCATCGGAGAAGCATAAGATTCTCCGTCCCCCCAATCTATGAAATATTGGTCATAGAAGGAACTGAATTGAACATGCGGCCTACCGATGGCCGACGGTAATTCGTCTGTGACGACAAACCATACACTATCTTTCGGACATTCTTCCAAATCTCCCCATTCGATATCAGGAATACACCTCGGTTTTTGAACAATAGCCGGCACGCTGACCGTCGCTTTCACCGTAACAGTGTCTGGAACGACGATCTGTTCTTTTACTGTGACGGCCTCCGGCACGATTACTCGCTCTTGGACTACTGCACAGTCGCATGTTCCCATACCATTATATAATTTTGATGTTTGTAGCTTCTTGTTTTCCGTACGGGCAATATCCTTTTTCGAAATCAGGATCCTCCCGACAGAAACGTCGCTCTACGGTGAGAATCCCCCGACGGAATGTATTCGGTTCGAATATGCCTATCAGTTTACCGTCGCGAAAGACGCAATTAATGCGTTCATCGCCATTCTGCGATATTATACAAGACTGTCCGGCTTCATCGCGATAGATGAAGCGGAAAACCATATTTTCGGCATCTAGGGGATTACCTTGCGAATCTTCGAATACGATTTCGAATTTTATTCCTTCCCATGAATATTTTTCATGCATTCCTGTCATATTTTATATATAATAAGTATCTTTGTCCTAGCCCGACTGAATAGTCTTCGGGCAGTCCAGAGTGAAAAATCCTTTTGTAGGCCCGGCGGAATAGTCTTTGGGCCTTTTTTCATATCTTCTCCTTTAACATTTCCCCTTTTTCAAAAGTGAATGAGAAATCAACGCCATTGGGAATTTCATTACCGACTACTCGAAGCGAGAACCTTGCGATATTCGAAATTCGAGTTCTCCCGTCGAACACAGCCAGGCCAAACTGTCGAACTACAATCTGTTCTCGACTTGCACCACGCGGTGTTTCTGTAAAGATGAATTCTTGTTTATATCGGCCATAATGGACAATGACTCTCGGGAATTTGTCTTCCACAACTTGTCCTCCAATCTCATCAGGTGTATTCGAAATTATGGTTGCGGCTCCGGGCGTATAGGGCCACCGATAGAACTGGAACCTTGATTCCGGGTTGTTTACGTTCTGCGGGATTCGCCAGCCAGCCACTTTTCGATATCCTTTTTTATCAAAATTCCTGTCTCGCGTAGAGATATGGCGCATGAGGCGAATTTCAAACGTCGAGGCGTCCGCCCCAGTCGGTAGGTATTCGACCGGATACAGGACAAGATTCCCCTGTTCTATTTTCAGCGTGATGTCGATGTATGGTGATGCTACTCCGATAGGGCCAGAATTTTGGCTGCCAATCAAAGAAGCCATATCGTCAAGAATAAGCCCGAGACTGTCGGGGGTGATGCTGTTCGCTTCGGTTTCTGCACGGAGAGCTTTGATTTTCGATTTGATTTCGTCGATTTGAGCCATAGTATTTCTGTTTTTCCTCAAAAATATGGACGAATGACGAATCGTAAAAAGACAAAAAAACCCCGCATCTCGAAGATACGGGGTCGGATATTCCATAACAAATTATCGTTCGGGCTTCATGAACCGCCAATGTCGTCTTTCATCGGCCGGAA
>OGOM01002448.1_pt1 | contig 10959 bp, 12 predicted proteins | sample 1552681 | NCBI WGS metagenome assembly OGOM01 (sample SAMEA2580188, study PRJEB22360) | human gut metagenome | biome: human gut; feature: human-associated habitat; material: faeces | place: Denmark | collected 2008/2010 | reverse complement strand
CCAGTGCCAGCGCCGGGGCAGCCCTGCACGCGGCGGCCAAGCTGGTGGCCAACGGCATCAGCCGCTCGGCCCTGGCCGTGTTCAGCGGCCGACAGAATCTCTTATAAATCGGAAAGGACTTCGCATTCACCATGACCAAAGATATGACCAGTGGCAAGATCACGCCGCTGCTGATCAACTTTACCATCCCGCTGGTGCTGGGCAATCTGTTCCAGCTCACCTACAATGCCGCCGACAGCATCATCGTGGGCAAGTTCGTGGGGGAGGATGCGTTGGCTGCCGTGGGCACCGCCAACCCGCTGATGACTCTGGCCATCCTGTTCATCAACGGCATATGTCTGGGTGCCGGCATTCTGGTCAGCACCGCCTTTGGCGCGGGAGATACCAAGCTGGTGGAGCGTCTGCTGGAAGGCATCGAAGTGCGGCTGGATAGAGACTATCTCGCAGACAAATCAAACTGGGATGCCATGGCGCGCAAAGTCGTTTATACCGGAGCAATTGACGCATATTTTAATTTTCAGCTTGGTAATCTCGAATACCGCAGCGTGCGGTTTGAAACGGAAGTATTAAACATTCCCAATTTCCAAGGCAATGCTGCTGTGAATTATACGGATCGGGAAACGCCGTGGACACGCATTATCGAGCACAAATGGTTCGAATTTGGCAAGGATGAACACGGAAACGAGTTGCCCAAGACGGTCATCAGCCGAGAGTATGCATCGGAATGGAAGCCGGGAGACGAGCCGTATTATCCGGTGAACGATGAAAAAAACAGCGTGCGGTATCAAGCATATCAGGCGCTGGCACAGCGGGAATCACATGTGCTGTTCGGCGGAAGATTGGGAGAATATACATATTACGACATGGATCAGGTCATAGCGGCGGCTCTGGAGAGAAGCAAACAGGAATTGGCTTGACAGATAGAAAAAAGCAGATTTTCCGTTTTTGGAAAATCTGCTTTTTCTATACCATAAACTTATTTTGCGTTTTCGGATTGTGCCGGATGCTCCGCTTCCATATTTTGCGGAAGAATCAGATTCAAAACAATGGCGACGACAAAGACAACCGCAACACAGTTCTGTGCAAAGACGGTTTGAACCATCTGCGGGAAAATCGCAAACAGATCTGCGCACTGAGTAAAGCCGAGACCGATGCTGAGTGAGAGCGCCGCAATCACAGTGTTGCGCTGCGAAAAGCCGCACTTGCTTATCATCTGCAGGCCGCTGACGACAATGGTGCCGAACATCATAATGGTGCAGCCGCCGAGCACTGCATCCGGCAGCGTTGCGAGCAATGCGCCGAACATCGGGAACACGCCGGCAAGAATCATGATCACTGCACCGGTTGCAATGGTGAAGCGATTGACAACCTTGGTCATCGCAACCAGACCGACGTTTTGGCTGAACGATGTAATCGGCAGGCCAAAGACAGAGGACAGCGAGCTGATAAAGCCGTCACGGTTGCAGATACCAAGAAGATGAGCACGACAGACACAATCGCATCCGGACGGAATTCCATGCGGAATGGCATCAGCTGCGGAATGGCGATAAGAAATGTGCCTGCCAGCGAAGAAAAATCCACCATGTGCATGCATACGGCGAGAATACAGCCGACAATCAAGCCGAACAGCACAGAGAGCTGCTTCCAAGCCGAGAACGCCTTCAATCATGCCACCGATGAGCACTGCGCCCATAATCGCGCCGTACCCGTACTGCGCACCGACAAAGCTGAGAATCGACACAAAGGTAAAGCTGATGCCCATGACGATGGGCAGATCGGAGCCGATCTTGCCAAACAGCGGAAACAGCTGTATCAGTGTGCCGATGCCGGCAATGAGCATGGCGCTCTGAATGAGCAGAGCGGTTTCCTTGCTGTCCAGTCCGCAGGCACCGCCGACAATCAAAATCGGCGCAATGTTGGATACGAACATCGCCAAAATGTGCTGCAAGCCGAACGGAATGGCATTGAGAAGCGGCACTTTGCCGTCCAACGTGTAAATATGATTGACAGAAGCGGATTCTGTCGATGTTTTTGTAGCGTGCATGAAATCTCCTTACTGTTCGCGGAACTGAACCGTACCGTTTGCAGCGTCCATGCCCTCAACAATTGCGAGAGATTCCAGTTGATAGCCAAAATTACGAATGATGCGGCCGCCCTGCTGGAAGCCCTTCTCGACAGCGATGCCGATGCCTTCCACGGTACCGCCTGCCTGTGCAACGATGGACAGCAGACCCTGTAAAGCACAGCCGTTTGCAAGGAAATCATCAATAATCAGCACATGATCGTTCTCATCCAGAAATTTCTTGGATACAATCACCTGATTCTTGCACTTGTGCGTAAAGGACTCTACCTCTGCCACATAAACGTCACCGTCGATGTTGATGCTCTGAGACTTCTTTGCAAAAACAACCGGAACATGAAAATGACTTGCTACGATACAGGCGATGCCGATGCCGGAAGCCTCGATGGTGAGAATTTTGTTGATCGGCTTGCCTTCAAAACGGCGCTTAAATTCCTCGCCCATCTGGTTGAACAGATCAATATCCATCTGATGGTTGAGAAAACTGTCTACCTTCAGAATATTTCCTTCCTTAACGATACCGTCTTTTACGATACGCTCTTCTAAAAAATTCATAATGATCCTTCCTTCGTATGTATTCAATGTGATATACACTTCAGTGTACCAAAAAAATCGACAAATATATACTGGTATTATATCAGAAAAACCATGGAATGCATACAATTCTTTTGAATTTTTTTACAGAGGGGAGGAAGAACAGAAATATGAGGTTTGCATCAGAGATTTCCAAAATTCTTTACTTTTTCGGAGGCTGCGGTATAATGAAATCAAGAGATTGGGAAGATATGCCGGATTCTCCGTTCCGTTTGGATTTTGTGGTTATATAATTTAAGAATAGTGATTATGTTTCCCTGCATTGTCCGTTGACAGAGAGTACAAAACATAATATAGGGAAGGAAAACAAATGAAAAATATATTGATTATTTCGAGCTCGCCGAGAAAAAAAGGAAATTCGCAGCTCTTGTGTGAGCAGTTCAAAAAAGGGGCAGAAGAAAAAGGCCATCAGGTGAAAATCGTACGCATCATGGAGCAGAATATAGGCTTTTGCAAAGCCTGTGACGGCTGTATGAGAAATGGCGGCACCTGCGTATTACAAGATGACATGGCTGAAATACTCAAAATGTTTCAGAAGGCAGATGTACTTGTGCTGGCCACTCCGGTATATTTTTATGGAATCAGTGCCCAAATGAAGACCTTTATTGACCGCACGTATCCTATCTGGCAGCATCTTGGCAAAAAAGAGGTTTACTATATTATATCAGCTGGTCTGGGTGAAGACATTATTGAACGATCGCTCGGTGATCTGGATGGTTTTGTAGAGCATCTGGAAGAATACAAGATTGCAGGAAAGATATATGCGGCAAATGTGATGGAGGCAGGATTGGTTAAGAATCAACGTGTTTTCCAGACGGCCTATGATATGGGATGTTCTGTTTAACATGCTGTTTGAGGGAATCGGTTGGGTTTCAAAAACTGACGATTATACAGGCTGAAATGCGGTTCGTGAGACATTGGCGAGCTTCTAATCTTGACGCTCCGGCGGAGCGGAGATTCAGAAGCTCGCTTTTTTGTGCAATGCCTGCGGATAATATTGATTTGATTCACAGCCTGACATATAATGTAACTGTGAAAATGCGTCGGATAAAGAAAATAAGAGGTGAAATGGTTCATGTTTAATCCTGACTTAGAAATCGGGCAAATACTGAAAAATAGTGAAATTGTCGAAATCTTTAAGTGTGGTAATATGGGTGGTATGCGCCGATCAAAAACTACAAATACTTTGGTGATTGTTTCCGATTATACAAAGGGCATTTATCATGATAAATGGATTGGCGGTGTCCTCCACTATACAGGCATGGGAAAGTCTGGTGATCAGGATATTCATTGGGCACAAAATGCTACACTTGCAGCATGTGGTCAAAATGGCGTTGACGTTCATCTTTTTGAAGTTATAGATGCCGGCGACTATATTTATTGCGGCAGAATTGAACTTGTTTCAAAGCCTTATGTTGATGTACAGCCCAATATAGATGGAAATGACCGCAAGGTTTGGATGTTTCCGATACGTCCAGTGCCGGAAAATAATGTAAAGAAACCGGAGGTGTTCGTATTTAAGGATATGGATGACTATAAGGCACGCGGCAAGAATGTCGATGCAGAGTACGTAACGCTGCTTGCCAAGAAGAAAAAGGTCAGAAAAAAAGCAGCTTCCAAATTGTCAACACCGATTCCTATGGTTGCGCCTGCTTCACCAAAGCCAGCAGTCGTTGTTCCGGCAAGTATACTTGGCAAGCGGGTCAAACATAAATCTTATGGTGAAGGAATAATTACCGGAATTTCAAATGCCATTATCACTGTTTCATTCGATGACGTAGGCGAAAAGAAGCTGGGATATGAGGTTTGTATCAAAAATAAGCTGATTGAGATTATATAAAGAAAGTTGCAGTTGAATTTTCGTTTGCACAAGTCGAAAACTATCGAATATATGGAAGTTTTGAACTTGCATTTCCGAAGTTTAAAAGAAAATTATAGTCCAAAACAGTTGAAAAGAAAGCGGTATGGAATATATAATGAAGTAGTGCCCGCCCAAAACAGCGCAAAACACGGCACTTTAGGGTATTGCAGAAAGGAAATTTCCAATGATTAAAATACTTTTCGTCTGCCACGGCAACACGTTGTGACGTTTTCTTTGTGTGCGGAATTACGGCGCATAATGGGGATATTCTGCGGCAGTGCGTGCCCATTTTTCAAAAACAAGACTACCCTTTGACTACGAATGAGGAAAGATAGAAACAATAGTGTAGAACTATAGCCTCGGGCTTGATCCATCCGGATTTTAAGCGCCGAGGCTTGTTCGTTTTATAGACAAATGCAGACGGTTTTCTTCGGAAATCTTCTACAGATCGGAACTATGATATTTCTGCAATAGCAGTTGACTTTCAGGGCGTTGTACGGGAATATATGATGACCCTTGAGGTACTATTTTGCAGGAGAATTCAGCAATGGAAAATGAAAAATTCACACCTACTACACGGGGACGGGAGCAAGCAGTCCCGATCCAAGAGAAGTTCTTGATCACGATTTCAGAGGCCGCTAAATACTTTGGAATTGGCACAAAACAGATGCGTCGTCTGGCAGAGAATCATCTCAGTGATTTTGCTATTTTTATGGGTAATCGTTATCTTATTGTCAGACCCCGGTTTGAAGAATATGTGATTGCATTTATGGAAAGTGGTGAAAAACAGTTCAGATAATTGATAACGACAAGATTTACGATTCAGATGGGCATAAAAATCGGCAGCGGAACCATATAGGAACCGCTGCCGAAGTTGTACTACTTATCCCGGTTATCTATACAGATCTTCTCGGGAAACGATACGTTGTGCTTCAAGTTTGGCCTTTCGGATCAGATCCTGCGTAGTGGAGTTAGGCTTGCCAAGGGCGGCTGCAATGGCTCTCTGGCTGAGACCATCATAGAGCATCTTGATGACGCTTCCGTAGATCGGATTGATGGAATTCAGCTTTGTAATCAGATCTTCCAGGGTGGCGAGTGCAAGGATAATCTTGGACTTATCGTCGGCCGGTTCGTTAAACTCCAGATTGTTTTCTTCGTAGAAACGATCCAGAGAGAGCGCATTGCCGTTCTTCAGACGATCGCATTTCTTGCAGTCGCCTTCGCAGCGCTTGAGACCACCGCGGCCATTGGATACCATGCATCTGCGGGAACGTTCCTCACGCTGCATTTCTGCCCAGATCGGGCGCATGTAAGCGTAGTACTGCGCCTTGGTACAGGGTACCATGATGGCGCTAACGATTTTGTTGCCAATCTTGGAAGGAACGATATCAGCTCGTTTGATATCAAAATCACGGATTGTCTCGGCAGTTACCTCCAGCGGGATGGAATACTGCTCATTTTCATTGAAATAAATATTTTCGGAAGTTGCCATTTGATTGTCTCCTTTCGGCTTTTGAACCGAAGCGGAGATAACCGATATGGCTGCCAGTCATGTTTTTCATTAGATGGTCACCTCATGCGGATTTCTCCGCTTCACTTGGTGACCAGCCGTTCGCAGCTGGCACGATGTTTAATTGTGAGACCTTCCTATCAACTGCGAACGCACCCCGTGGCCACAGAAGGTGAGTCGATATTCGGGTCAGACAGTTTAACGTCTTGTCCGGGACATTTTTTAGTTGTCGTTGATAATTTGTTCTAAAGCAGAAATTGCTTCACTGTAGTAACGAAAAGTTAAATCGTAAAAGCTATGTGCATTGTACCGTGTAAAAACGGAATCGATAACTACGGGACCAAACTCGGCTGTCACTCTTGGCGCGGCGTTGGTTCTGATGTTAAGGTTTCGAGAAGGCGGATTTACTCACCGTCCTTGTTCTCAAAGGCATGGTATAAAGAGAGGGTGCGGCTCTGAATGAACAGCCAGGCAATCATCGTTGCAGAGCCAAAGCTTTGACTTTGAGTACATACACTGAATTTACTTGTGCCGCCGGACACCATTGAGCCATCAATGATAAAATGATGCGATATCTAGTGATGAGTAGTTTTTCGTCTTGCTCAGGACGATTGGATTTAACCGAGGTCGGCTTCAATGGCATATAATTCGCTGAAAACTTCGGGCAGATCGCTCGGATTTAAGTCTTCAATGTCATGTGCGCCGTATCTTTCGAACACAGATTTGACTACACTGCTGTCGATCTTAGTGCCTATTACAGAAATAGACTGTTCGATGCTTGCTATGTAGTCAGCATTACTTACAACTGACATCATTGCCTCCTATGTTCGGCTCCTCTCCAGCAGGAGACCGTGGTATTCCGTAAGACTCACTGGATTGCCGCTGATCATATGGCTTTTGTCTAACGGTGCATTTAGAGAGAAATATAAGCGAAAACGCAAACATTCGTCTAAAAACATTGATTTCTGCTTGGTGACAGGGTATAATAAGATATCAATGTAATGCTGGCTTGGTTTGGCTGAGTTCTCTCTGAACTACAATCAAATTTTAACGGATTACGACCCGAAAGTATTTGCCACCGCTTTGCCACTGTTTTGCCAGCGTTTTTCCGTGGTATGTGAAAGGAGAAGCAAGAAGATGAACGAACTGAACATGTCTTCATATATCCGAATTATGCAGCCAGGATTTAAAATACACGATAAACAGGAGGCGGCGGGCGTATTTCTTCTTAGTTCTATCAATGATCAGGAATATGTCGCCAATAATGGGTATGGGACGAGCAATCTTAGCTCTAAAAAAATCAGTCGTCTTGTAAGTCAAGATGACCCAGTCCCCGATGGACTCCGGCAAGCATCAATGGAGCAAACGGTTATTGATGGCACTGTTGCGTATTTCCAAAAAGAAGTGATGCCGGATCTGAATCCACATTTGAAGGACGACACAATTGATAAAATGGTCAAGCTGATAAGTGTGGATACGACCATACCTGATAGCAAAAAGAAAAGTCTCATGGCATTTCATGAGACCGGTGATGATGCTACATTTTTGGCAGAAGTATTTTTATATGCCCTCAACAGGCCAAACAAAGAGCAGAGCAATACTGTTGAATATCAGGATGCTCCCTTGCTTGCTGAGGCAAACTACGAATGTCCACTTTGCCACAAAAAGCTGGTAGACACTATAAAAGGGCAGGCAGTAAAAAAGTATAGAATTACACAGGTTTTTCCCGCGGAGCTGAAAGAAGAGACTGCGGCAGAGTTTGCGGACATCTATCCCATGCCGATAAAGCTCGATGCGCCGGACAATCTCATCGCCCTTGATGAGGATTGTGCAGAGCGATACCTTCTGAATCCTACTGCCGAGGAGTACGCTAAACTTCATGAAATCAAAATACAGCTTACGAAGAATTATGCGGCGAAGCTGGCTGTAAACGGTGTGCAGCTTGAAGATGATATCCGAACTATACTCAATGCCCTGGGCACAATAAAAAACGCATCGGAACTTGTTGAACTTGAGTATGAGGCTTTGCGAATAGACGAGAAGTTTGACGCTGAAAACTTCATCTTAAAAAACGAGACACAGATGCAAGTGGTAACTTATTACCGGTACATAGAGAAAGTTTTCTCAAATTCAAATGCTGATTTTGACATGATAGCATCTGAAATTAAAGTCAGTTCTATGAAACTGGAAAGAGCTGGCTTGTCACAATCAGATGTAATCAGGCAGCTATCAGAGTGGATAAGAAACAAAGCTGGACTCGGAACGGAGAGCCTCTTAGCTTGCAACATCGTTGTATCCTTTTTTATACAGAACTGTGAGGTGTTTCACAAATGAAAATGCCGAATAAGGTAACACCTTATAAAGAGAGCAGCATCGCAAAATTTCCGGTGATTCTCGAACTCCTCGAAAAGAAAAACATGACGCCATCAGAACTGTTTTCTAAGGTAAGAAAGAACAAAATACAGAGTATCGACGAGTTTGTAGAGATTATAGATTGTCTCTATGCCATGCATAAAATAGAAATGGACGAGGAGGTGCTTCACTATGTTGGTTGAAGTAAGGTGCGATAAATTTGTTAGCAACGGAAAAACCAGAGGAACGATCCGTTTTCATGCCGGACTTAACGCTGTTCTTGGAGATGACAACGGTTCAAACTCCATAGGGAAATCCACTTTTCTCATGATTTTGGACTTTGTATTTGGCGGTTCCGACTATGTTAAAAAATGTGTGGATGTTCAGGAGAATGTCAAGGAGCATACCATTTGTTTTGCCTTCAGCTTTGACGGACAGATGTATTACTTTTCGAGAAATACGGTCGACTATAACAATGTTGTGAAGTGCGATGATAAATATCGAGCATTGCCGGATGAAGATCCGCTATCACTTCAGCAGTACGGAGAATTTCTCTGCGAACACTATGCCCTGTCAGCTGAAGGGATAACTTGGCGTGGAGCAATCGCAAGGTTTATACGAGTTTATAAAAGAGACACTTTGGATGAAGAGCGCCCTTTGCGATCCTCTAAGGACGAGAAGACGGCCGACGCTATCAAAGGATATCTGCGCCTGTTTGACAGATACTCATCTGTCGAGGCGCAGATAAAGCAGGCGGCTGCAGCTAAAGATGAAAAAGAAGCATTTCGTAAGTCTACGCAGGAATACAATCATATCCGCGCCGCAAAAAATGATAAGGAAAAAAAGGCAAACGAAGCACGGATTACTGAACTTGAGCAGCAGGAACGAGTTCTGATTGATGACAATAATCGTGGGCTTCTTGACCTTGATAGTATAACTGCACAGAGACTCTCGGAGCTGAATGAAGACCTTATAAATTACCGAAGACAGAGAGCGTTGATTCAAACGCAGTTAAATTCTGTACGCCGTGATATGACAGGCGAACGACGTAGCTTCAAGAGAACATTTACCGATTTGCAGCGTTTCTTCCCCAATGAGGAATTCCACACATTGGAAGAGATAGAAAGATTTCATCAGAAGCTGACTAAAATCCTGACACGGGAATTTGCAGAAACAGAGCAAAGCCTTGCCGCTACCTATGTGTTGCTGGGCAATGAAATAGCCGCAATTAAGGAGCAGATTACTGAGATCAAAAATGTTCCGAATGTCTCGCAGGCCATCCTACGGGAATATGCGCAGATCACCACTGAACTAAACAACTTAAGAAAGGCAAACGAAAACTATGATGAATTGCAGCGTTTGAAGCAGGTTGCCAGCGATTATGCTGCAACGAGAGACTCCATAATAGCTGACGAACTTCTCAAGATTGAAAATACTGTTAATCAGGAGATGGCCAGCATAACCCTGGAGATTTTAGGCGATGTAACTCATATGCCACCATTCCTCAGACTTGAAAAGCTGAACAAATACACATTCAATACACCAAATGACGGTGGCACCGGAGCCCAGTACCGCGGTCTCATTACCTTTGACCTTGCAAACATGGCAGTTGCCCCTGTTCCGTTTGTTATTCACGATTCTGTGTTGCTTAAGAACATAGAAAGAGCGGTATTCTCTGCTATTATTAGGGTATATCACAATCAGAAAGATCAAAATAAACAGGTGTTTATGGCATATGATACCCTTGATGCTTATGATAAGGAGACTCGTAAATTGGTGGAAGAAAATGCTGTACTGCAATTATCTCCAGGAGGCAATGAGCTTTTTGGATGGGCATGGAACAAGGAGAAACAAGATGAAACAGAGCAAGAGTAAAAAAGAATTTAAATCTGAATTTTCTTATAACCGACTTTGGAAAATGCTGATTGATCGCAACATGAAAAAAGGAGAGTTGCAAGAAATAAGCAATGTTTCCGCTGCTTCAATTGCCAAAATGGGACGTTGTGAAAATGTCACGACAGATGTCCTTCTCCGAATTTGTGAAGCCCTTGATTGCAATATTGAAGACATTATGGAACGAATTCCCCTCCAACAGGATAAAGAGAAGAATGCATAAAAGGAGGAGTTTCCTCTTGTGGAAAAACTGATCGACATCAACAGCTATCCGGTTGCGCAAGTGCTGGATGTGCTGCTTCAAGATAAAACGACAAAAAAGAATATCATATGGGCGACCGACACTTATGCGGAGTTTGGCGAAGAATTCACAGACAAGGTGCAGCTGGACGCAAACGCCATCCTGCGCCGAACCGATCTCATCCGCCCCCGCATCCAGAAGTCGCAGGAGGCGCAGGCGCAGCGAACACGGAAAAAGGCGGAGGTGTTCACGCCCGCATGGCTTTGCAATCAGATGAACAATCATTGCGATGAGGACTGGTTCGGATATAACTGTGTGTTTAACACAGAAAATGCCGATCATACCTGGACGGTGTCAGAGGGGAAGGTTGAATTCCCGAAAAAAAAGAAGTGGCAGCACTATGTGGACTCCCGCCGACTTGAAATCAC
>OGOM01002436.1_pt1 | contig 11016 bp, 8 predicted proteins | sample 1552681 | NCBI WGS metagenome assembly OGOM01 (sample SAMEA2580188, study PRJEB22360) | human gut metagenome | biome: human gut; feature: human-associated habitat; material: faeces | place: Denmark | collected 2008/2010 | reverse complement strand
ATCATGCATAATATTTCAAAAAATATTAAAGTCCGCTTCATGCAAAGATACTCCTCATAAAAATATCCCTCTGACTCCGGAACACAGGGTGTGAATATCTGTGTCAGAATGAAAGAGACAGCAGGTGGCAGATGTAATCATTACAGTATATGAAAAAAAGAAAGCAATTCATACCGATTTATTGTATAATAGATTCTGCAAAATATAGAAGAAAGAATTTACGGGGAATGAGATGAAAAGGAAACGGACCAAATTGCTGGTTTTCTTTGCACTGGCAGGAATTTTAGCGCTTTTTTATATGACAGGAGAGTCCTATTATGAGGGATTATACGGTGGAAGTAGTCTGGAAGAGAAGAATGATGTGGTGTGTAGATATAAATACGATATGATCGTAGACAGTCCGAATTCTTCTTTCTGGCAAGCGGTTTATGATTGTGCACAGGAATGGGCGCAGAAGAATGATGCAATTCTTGAACTGAGAGGCAGTGGAAGAGAGAGCGATTACAGTAAGCTTGATTATATGAATATGAGTATTGCTTCAAATTCAGATGGGATTATCCTGCAGTACAGTGGGGAGCAGGGACTGGAAGAGAAGATAAATGAGGCTGTTCAGAAAGGAATTCCGGTTGTTACTGTAATGGGAGATGCAGTTCACAGCAAGCGTCAGAGTTTCGTGGGTGTCAGTGATTATCAGCTTGGAAGTGTCTATGGCGAAAAGGTAGCGGAATATGTGACTGAGGATACGGAAAGTATTCTTATTCTGTTGAAGAAAAATATTGATGATATGAACCAGAGCCAGATATATACACAGATTAGCAACGCAGTCCAGGCAAAGGCGGGTCCTTCGCAAAATATCCAGATAACAGGAAAAAATCTTCGCTTAACAGGGACTTTTGAGACAGAAGAAGCGGTAACAGATATTTTTCAGCAGAGAGATAAAGTACCGGATATTCTTGTGTGTATGGATGAGGAAACTACAGAATGCGCACGTCAGGCAGTACTGGACTTTAATCTTGCAGGAAAGGTTACGATCATAGGATATTACAGCTCTGAAGATATTCTTACAGCAGTGGAAAAGGGAGTGATCTCTGTTACCTGTGATGTGGATACAGAGCAGCTTGGCAGATACAGTATAGAGGCTCTGACAGCATATCAGAAAGATGGAAGGACCAATTCTTATTATAATGTGGATATTAATTTTCTGGACAAGGATGTAGTACGGGAAATGAGAAGGAAGGGGGTGTCTGGATGAAGCAGCTGCGCTGGAAAGATTTTTCACTGGTCAGTAAAATCGTTATAGAGGTTGGTATGATCGCAGTCCTTCTTTTTGCCATGAATATGCTTTTTTATGTGCGGATCAATAATTCCATGCAGAAGATGGATAATGTTTATGCCAGTAATGCAGAGCTTACCGAACTTTCACAGGTATTTGAGAAAGTACAGGATAATATGTATAAGTATCTTAAGGTTAAGAGTTCTCAGACACTTCTTGATTATTATCAGAATGAGGCAAAATACAGAAATGAACTTGAGAAACTCAATGAAGATAATATCAATGATCCGGTAAAGCTTCTGGAACGGAATATCCGGAAAATGTCGGAAACATATCTGGACTGTACTGCGGAAACGGTAGCTGCCAAACGAGGAAGGAACGTTGAGCAGTATAAGCGTAAATATGATGATGCAACAAAGCTTTACAGATATATCCAGTCATCTATTGACGAACTGAATAACCTGATGTTTCAGGAGAACTCCAGTACTTATGCAGTACTTCGTGCAGTGATGAGATATCTGGAGATAAGTAATTCAGTTATTATGATCATAATTGTAGCCGGTGGAATGCTTCTGCTCATCCAGGCCACCAGAAATATGTTTGTTCCCCTTTCCAATATGGCAGAGACAGCACAACTGGTAGGTCAGGGAAATTTCCATGTAAAGATGCACGATACAGATGCACAGGATGAACTGGGAACAGTAACCAGAGCGTTTAATACAATGGTAGAGAATCTTGATCTGTATATGGCAAGGACGAAAGCAAGTATGGAGAAAGAGCAGCAGATGATGGAGAGGGAACTTCTTATGGAAAATCATCTGAAAGAAGCACAGCTGAAATATCTTCAGTCACAGATCAATCCGCACTTTCTGTTTAATTCCCTGAATGCAGGAGCACAGCTTGCAATGATGGAGGATGCAGAGCGGACCGGGATTTTTGTAGAGAAAATGGCGGATTTTTTTCGCTATAATGTAAAAAAAGGACAGGAAGACGCCACATTGGGAGAAGAACTGGAGGCTGTTGATAACTATATTTATATTCTGAATGTCCGGTTCGCCGGAGATATCCATTTCAGCAAGGAGGTGGATGAATCACTGGAGAATGTGCGTATGCCAAGTATGATCTTGCAGCCGGTTGTGGAAAATGCAGTCAATCATGGAATACGTGACATTGAATGGGAAGGAAAAATACATCTCACAGTTACAGGAGATGCAGATTATATACGTATCAGCGTGAAAGATAATGGAAAGGGAATGACGCAGGAACAGATAGAGGGTGTTCTGTCAGGAAACAGAGAGCACAGAAATGAAGAAGGTGATTCTACAGGAATCGGTATGAATAATGTGATCAGCCGTCTGGAGCTTTATTATGAGGAATCAGGGCTCATGGAGATCAATAGTGAAGGTAAAGGAAAAGGCACGGAAACAGTGATCTATATACCTGTGCAGGAAAACTAAGAGAAGTGGTATTGGAGTGAGAGAAAATGTATAGAATTTTGCTGGCAGATGATGAAGGTATCATGCTGGAGTCATTGAAGAAAATTATTGAAACAGAATATGGAAATGAATGTGAGATCCACTGTGCAAAGTCAGGCAGAGTTGTGGTGGAGATGGCACAGGCATATCCGCCGGATATCTGTTTTATGGATATCCAGATGCCGGGAATAAGCGGGATACAGGCAATCAGGGAAATTCAGAAATTTAACAGTTCAGCAGTTTTTGTGATCATAACTGCATATGATAAGTTCAATTATGCAAAAGAAGCGGTGAACCTGGGAGTTCAGGAGTTTCTCACAAAGCCTGTAAATAAGAAAGTAATTCTGGAAACCTGTGCGAAGATGATGGCAAAGGTAGATCAGATACGGCAGAAGAGAAGCGATGATCTCCTGATCAGAGAGAAACTGGAGACAGTGGTACCTATGATCGAGAGCGGATATATCAATAATATTCTTCTGCAGGATGATTTTGTTACTTATCAGGATAATTATACACAGCTTCTTGATATCCGTCAGAAATACGGTTATATGATGGTCATAGAATTTGGAGATTCTATGGAAAATGGAGTACTCAGTAATGCGGTAGGTGCAAGTGTAAAGGCAAATAAATTTTATTCTACTTTTCGTGAAATAGCGCAGGGATTCTTTGAATGCCTTGTAGGTCCTATTATGGGAAACAGAATCGTACTGCTTGTTCCTTATGAAAATGCGAAAGAAGATTACGAAGACAGAGTTGCAATTGTCACAAGAGCCAGAAATATGGTACATAAATTTGAAAACCGGATCGACAGTATGTTCCGCTGTGGAATCGGAAGAGTCAAAGAGCTTGGAAGTGTGAAGGAATCTTTTAAGGAAGCGGTGGTCGCACTGAGAGAGAGCACCAGTCATGTAGTGCATATCGAGGATGTACCGGCGGCACAGAAATATGACGCGGAATATCCAAGAGACCTGGAAATCAGATATCAGAAGAGGATCCTTGAGAAGGATGCTGCGGGAGCGATGAACTGCGCAGAGGGATTTTTTGAATGGATGCACAGTCAGCAGGCCGTCACAAGAGAAGACATTGAGATTAAAATTTTGGAGATGGTGATGGATGCGGAACGCAGGGCCTTCTTTGCGGGAACTTTGAAATATAATGTTAACAGCAGGAGAAGCTATATCCGGGAGCTTCAGTCCTGTACGGATATAGAAAATCTGAAGAAGTGGTTTCTGGATAAGACGAGAGAAATCTGTACGAAACTGGAGAATTCCAAGGAAAAAGAAGCTAGCAGTATTATTGACAGAGCAAAGGAATATATCAATGAAAATTTCCGCAGGGATATTTCTCTGGATGATGTTTCAAGAGAGGTAGATATCAGTCCGTATTATTTCAGTAAACTTTTTAAACAGGAAACAGGTAAGAACTTTATTGAATATCTTACAGAAATACGTCTGAAAAATGCCAGGGAACTTCTGCAGGATTCCAGACTTTCCATTAAGGAAATATGTGCACAGTCAGGATACGGTGATCCCAATTATTTCAGCAGGATTTTCAAGAAATATGAAGGAGTTACGCCTAGTGAGTTCAGAGAGAGGTTGGGCTGATGAAATTACATAAGACAAAAAAGAATTGCGGAAAGCTGCTGCTTGGAATACTGGCATTTTGTACAGGGATGATACTGCTGACAGGATGTGGTTCCTCTTCAGAACAAAAACAGAATAAGAATGAAGAAACAGCAGAAGAGAATAAGGAAGAGGATAAGGTTCAGATCGGACTTACAGTGGATTCTTTTGTTATAGAAAGATGGATCCGCGACAGAGATGTATTTGTGGCGACTGCCAGGGAACTGGGAGCAGAGGTAAATGTGCAGGATGCAGGTGCAGATGTCAAAGAGCAGATCAGTCAGATTGAATACTTTATAAATAAGCAGGTGGATGTGATCGTTGTGATCGCAAGAGACTGTGGAGCACTTTCAGATGCCATACAGAAGGCACAGAGTGCGGGAATTTCAGTTATTTCCTATGACAGAATGGTCAATAATGCCAATACAGATTTGTACATTTCCTTTGATAACCGTAAGGTGGGTGAGATCATGGCACAGGCACTTGTCAATGCACTTCCTCAAGGAGGAGATGTCTTTATGATACAGGGATCCTCTTCAGATAATAATGTCCAGATGGTGAAACAGGGGTTTGATGATATGCTTGCAGACACAGATCTGCATGTGGTTTATGAAGCTAACTGTGATGGCTGGACAGCAGAACTGGCTGCCGGATATGTGGAGGAAGCCCTGGAAAAATATCCTCATGTTAAGGGAATTATGTGCGGAAATGATGACATTGCCAGTCAGGTCGTACAGGTACTGGCAGAGAATCAGCTTGCCGGAAATGTGGTTGTTGTAGGTCAGGATGGAGATCTTGCAGCCTGTCAGAGAATAGTAGAAGGAACACAGTATATGACTGCTTTTAAACCAATTGAAGATCTGGCAAGAAAAGCAGCGAAATATGCAGTGGAAATCGGCAGCGGAAAGGGAGTTTCAGAGCTGGAAGATGTGACAGAAACAGTAAATGACGGAACTTATGAGATTCCTTCCTGCATTCTTGAACCAACTGCAGTGACAAAAGAGAATATAGATAAGGTGATTATTGAAGGAGGTTTCCACCGCAGAGATGAAGTTTATCTGAATGCGGATTACAGTTAAATAAAATATTCAGAGATTATCCGGCTGCCTTTGCAGATGTAGGAGTAAATCAGCATATAGCATTATTTTGCAACAAAAATGTCCTGTCCTGTGCAGGGCATTTTTTGTTTTTCTTAAAATGTCTTGCTTCTTGCCAACCATGTCCAGATATCTCTGTGCTATAGTAACATCATCAAGAAAACGTGAGAAACGTAAAAAGAAATGGAGGATTTTTACAATGAGAAAGAAAGTCGTATCAGCAATTCTTTGTGCATCAATGGTAGCAGGAATGGTAGTTATCCCGGGTGTAGCTGTTAAAGCGGATGATAAGAAACTGATCGGTGTTACAATGCCTACAAAAGATCTTCAGAGATGGAATCAGGATGGCGAGAACATGAAGAAAGAGCTGGAAGCAGCAGGCTACGAAGTAGACCTTCAGTATGCATCTAACGATGTAAGCACACAGGTTTCACAGCTTGAGAACCAGGTAGCCAACGGATGTGATCTTCTGGTTGTTGCATCTATCGACGGAAGCAGCCTTGGAGAGCCTCTGAAACAGGCAAAAGAAGCAGGAATCCCGGTTATCTCCTATGACCGTCTGCTTATGAACTCCGATGCAGTTACATACTATGCAACATTTGATAACTACAAAGTAGGCCAGAAACAGGGCGAATACTTAGTAGATGCACTTGATCTTGACAATCAGGACGGACCGTTCAACATCGAGCTGTTCACAGGTGATCCTGGTGACAACAACTGTAACTTCTTCTTCGGCGGAGCAATGGATGTCCTTCAGAAATACATCGACGAAGGCAAACTGGTAGTTAAATCCGGACAGACAGAGTTCGAGCAGGTTGCAACTGCTAACTGGGACAGTGCAAAAGCTCAGGACAGAATGGATACAATCATCGCTGGTAACTACTCTGACGGAACAAACCTTGACGCAGTTCTCTGCTCCAACGACTCCACAGCACTTGGTGTAGAAAACGCACTTGCAGCTTCCTACACAGGAGAGTATCCGATCATCACTGGTCAGGACTGTGATACACCAAACGTTAAGAACCTTGTAGCAGGAAAACAGGCTATGTCCGTATTCAAAGATACACGTGCTCTTGCATCTGCAGTAGTTAACATGGTTGACGCTATCATGAAAGGCGAAGAACCGGAGATCAACGATACAGAATCTTATGACAACGGCACAGGCGTTATCCCGACATACCTTTGCGATCCGGTTGTTGTAACTGTTGATAATTACAAAGAAATGCTGATTGATTCCGGATATTATACAGAGGATCAGATTAAATAATAAGAATTAACAAACTGTACAGGCGGGCGCAGTTCCCGCCTGTATTAATCAGTAATAAGTATTTATCTTACAAGAAGAACTATCTTAGAGAAATCTATCTTGGAAGAAATTTCCGTTTCTTTCCAAGACGTACTTAAATGCTTTGTTATGGAAAGGGAGGGAAATAGAAATTGGCTAAGATACTTTTGGAAATGAAGAATATCACCAAAACTTTCCCGGGTGTAAAGGCACTGGATAACGTAAATCTTCAGGTAGAAGAAGGCGAGATCCACGCACTGGTAGGTGAGAACGGTGCCGGAAAATCTACCCTGATGAATGTATTAAGTGGTATTTATCCGTATGGAACCTATGAAGGCAACATCATTTATAACGGTGAAATCTGTAAATTCAATACAATCAAAGACAGTGAAGAAAAAGGAATTGTAATCATTCACCAGGAACTTGCGCTGATTCCCTATATGACCATCGGCGAGAACATGTACCTGGGTAATGAAAGAGGTAAATCCTTCTCCATCAACTGGAATGAAACCTATGGAGAAGCAGACAAATATTTGAAAATAGTAGGACTGGAGGAATCCTCCAGAACTTTGATCAAGGATATTGGTGTAGGTAAACAGCAGCTGGTAGAAATCGCGAAAGCACTGGCGAAACATGCGAAACTCCTGATCCTGGATGAGCCGACAGCATCTCTGAATGAAGATGACTCTCAGGCACTGCTGGATCTGCTGTTGAAATTTAAAGAACAGGGAATGACATCGATTATCATTTCCCATAAATTAAATGAAATCTCTTATGTAGCGGATAAGATCACAGTTATCCGTGACGGCTCTACCATTGAGACTCTGGATAAGAAAGTAGATGACTTTTCAGAGCAGCGTATCATTCAGGGTATGGTTGGCCGTGAGATGACAGACCGATTCCCGAAACGCCCAGATGTAAGAGTCGGAGCTGTTTCCATGGAAGTGAAGAACTGGACTGTTTATCATCCGTTGTACTCAGAACGTAAAGTAGTAGACAATGTATCATTTAAGATCCATAAAGGGGAAGTAGTGGGTATTTCCGGACTGATGGGTGCAGGACGTACAGAGCTTGCCATGAGTATCTTCGGAAAGAGCTATGGAACCAAGATTTCCGGTCAGATCTTTATGAACGGAAAAGAAGTGAAACTGAACACTGTACAGGAAGCAATCGATAATAAACTTGCTTATGTTACAGAGGACAGAAAAGGAAACGGACTGATCCTTTCCAAATCCATCAAAATGAACACATCACTTGCAAATATGAAAGGCATCAGCAATGGACAGGTGATCGATGCAGATAAAGAGTATGCAGTAGCCGAAGAATACAGGAAAAAGCTGAAAACAAAATGTCCATCTGTTGAGCAGAATGTAGGTAACTTAAGTGGTGGTAACCAGCAGAAAGTCCTTCTTGCGAAATGGATGTTCGCAGAACCGGATATTCTGATCCTGGATGAGCCTACCCGTGGTATCGACGTAGGTGCGAAGTACGAAATTTACTGTATTATCAACGATCTGGTTGCAGCAGGCAAATCTGTTATCATGATCTCTTCTGAACTTCCGGAAGTACTGGGAATGTCAGACAGAATCTATATCATGAATGAAGGCAAGTTCGTAGGAGAAGTCAGCAAAGAAGAGGCAACCTCCGAACTGATCATGTCAAAGATCGTAAAATCAGGAAAAGGAGCGTAAAGAAGATGGAGAAAAAGCTTAGTTTTTCAGAAGTATTAAAGAAATATACCATGGTGATCGTTCTGGTTCTGGTAGTCATCATGTTTACAGCAAACACCAAAGGTGTTATGCTTCTGCCGCAGAACGTAAATAACCTTGTAGCTCAGAACGCATATGTATTTATCCTTGCAACAGGTATGTTGTTCTGTATCTTAACTGGTGGTAACATCGACCTTTCTGTTGGTTCTGTTGTATGTTTCGTTGCAGCAGTCGGCGGTAAGATGATGGTTCTCAATAATATGAATCCATATCTTACAATGCTTGTTATGCTGATCACAGGTATTGCAATCGGTGCATGGCAGGGATTCTGGATTGCTTATGTACGAATCCCACCGTTTATCGTAACTCTGGCAGGTATGCTTGCGTTCCGTGGTTTATCAAACGTAGTCCTTCAGGGACAGACACTGGCTCCAATGCCTGATTCTTATCTGGCACTGTTTAACAATTACATTCCTGATTTTGTTGGCAAAGAAGGATTTAATGTTACATGTTTTGCAGTTGGTATCATTGTTTGTATTGTTTATGTTTTACTTGTAATGAAAAATCGTGCAGACCGTGCGAAAAAGGGTTACAGTGTGGAAGCTTTTGGCGGTGCGGCAGTTAAGATGGTCCTGATCTGTGCAGTTGTTCTGGCATTTATGTTCCGTCTGGCTCAGTATAAAGGTATTCCGAACTCTCTGGTTTGGGTTGCTGTGATTATTGCGATTTATACATATATTGCTTCCAAAACTACTACAGGTCGTTATTTCTATGCAGTTGGTGGTAATGAGAAGGCTACGAAACTTTCCGGTATCAATACTAATAAAGTTTATTTTCTGGCTTATTTAAACATGGGTCTTCTGGCAGCTATCGCAGGTATGGTTACCATGGCGCGTCTGAATTCAGCTAACCCGCAGGCAGGTACAAACTTTGAGATGGATGCGATTGGTTCCTGTTTCATTGGTGGTGCTTCTGCCTATGGTGGAACCGGTACTGTTCCCGGAGTTATCATTGGTGCTCTTCTGATGGGTGTTCTGAACTTAGGTATGAGTATTATGGGTATTGACCAGAATATTCAGAAGGTTGTTAAGGGACTTGTACTTCTGGCAGCGGTTATCTTTGATGTTGTCAGCAAGAGAAAATCTTTTATCGTAAAATAAAAAATTGAATTTCTCCTTGAAATGGAATCTTTTTGCAGGGCTTGCCAAGATGCAGGCTCTGTTTTTTTTATTAAGGGACGCGCAGAAAAATAGTTTGTTTCGTGTGCGGTTTCGGACACTAAGATATTCTAGGCCACAAAAAATCTGCTAAAAGCATGAGAAAACAGAGCCAAACTCGCCTGCGGCTCAGACAGTGTCTCTGTTTTCTCATAACGCAGATTTTTTCTGACCAAGAATATCTAAGTATCCTGCAAATGCACGCGAAACAAACTATTTTTCTGTGCTGGTTACTGGCTGGGGAGGAGAGGTGTGTCTTATAGCAATCCTCTGAAATAATAAATGTGCTTGAGAAATGGGTGGGGGTGGAAGTATAATGTGGGGGAAGATTTTTTACGAAATGAGGAGAGAGTTGTTATGAGATATAATTCAGTGTTGGATCTGCATACACATACTTTGGTGAGTGGACATGCATATTGTTCACTTAGGGAGATGGCGAAGGCAGCTTCTAAGAAAGGACTGGAGGTTCTGGGGATTACGGAGCATGCGCCTGCTATGCCGGGAACCTGTCATAAGTATTATTTTGAGAATCTGAAAATTGTGCCCAGGGAGATGTATGGGATTCAGTTGCTTCTGGGGTCCGAGGTGAATATTCTGGATGCGCAGGGAACTGTGGATCTGGCGCAGCGGACGTTGGAGAGGATGGATGTGGTGATCGCCAGTCTGCATATGCCATGCATGAAGCCGGGGTCTAAGCTGGAGAATACAGAAAGCTATCTGAATGTGATGAAGAATCCCTATGTGAATATTATCGGACATCCGGATGACGGGAGATATGAGATTGATTATGAGGCACTGGTTCAGGGGGCGAAAGAATATGGGAAGGTTCTGGAACTGAATAATCATTCTATGGATCCGGACTGTAATCGACAGAATGCGGTGGAGAATGATACTGTGGTGCTGAATCTGTGTAAGAAATATCATGTTCCGGTGGTGATGGACAGTGATGCCCATTTTGATCTGCTGATAGGGGAGTTTGATCTGGCGAGAGATTTGCTGGAGAAACTGGATTTTCCGGAGGAACTGGTCCTTAATCGGTCTACGGATGCAATCAGGGAGTATGTGAATCGTAAATTCTGATAAACTGAGAAGCAGTTATTTGGTGTAGAGCTGCGTTGCGAAAAAGATGATTTTATTTGCCTTACTCTTCGAAAAAGGCTTTTGTGAGAAAAATAAAAAATCTGTGATTTCTTTTGGGTTAAAGGCTTGCTTCCTATAATTTAACGTGGTAAAATATCACTGTTAGAAACATAACACGGACAGTTTAAAAACAAATGTCCGCAAGTGAAGTACAGAGTTCTAAAAGGAGCATGAAAATGAGTAAAAAAATCAGAACAG
>OGOM01002432.1_pt1 | contig 11047 bp, 10 predicted proteins | sample 1552681 | NCBI WGS metagenome assembly OGOM01 (sample SAMEA2580188, study PRJEB22360) | human gut metagenome | biome: human gut; feature: human-associated habitat; material: faeces | place: Denmark | collected 2008/2010 | reverse complement strand
GGCTTTAGGGCGCTGGTCTCCCTCCACCGCTACACCCCGGATACCATCGGCACCCTGCGTGTGGACTACCTGCACAAGATGCAGCGTGTGTACGAATCCGAGATCAACCGGATGCAAGATATGATGGACCACACCACCAACGCCCGGGAAGCCGCTGCCGCCTCCAAGCGCAAGGACAAGCTGACCAAGCAGTTGAAGGAGTGCCGGGACTACGACGAAAAGATCAGCCATCTGGCACTTTCCCGCATTGCGCTGGACCTCGATGACGGCGTAAAGGTGAACTACCGCAAGCTCCAGACCGCCACCGATGGCAAGTTCTACGAGGTGCTGGCGGATAGTAAGAACATCATGGCGAAAGAGAAGAATATTAAGTGAAAGTAGTAGCACTATGAACGGAAAGAATTGGAAGCCTGAGTACGTAGAACTTGTTCAGAAAGGCCAAAAAGAAAAGGCAAAAGAACTTGTCCTCTCCCAAATAACAGATGATAGAATTATATACAAATACTTCAGAGGTCTAAATCGCGATTTCAGAACAATAAAAAAACCTGAACTCTGGTTATGTAATGCATATCGCTTAAACGATCCATTTGACTGTGCGTTTATTAAAAGCTTTGATAATGAAGCTGAAAAATGTCAAAGTAGAGAGGATTCAATAAATAAGCAAAATGAGACATTTATTTCGTGCTTTTCAGAACGGTCAGATTCAATGGTGATGTGGGGAACCTATGCGAATTGTCATCGAGGAATCTGCGTAGGGTATTCGCTAAAGGAAATAGTAGAAAAATACGATTGCTTGCCAGTTATTTATGAGAAAACACTTCCACGATATACAGACGACACAAGTATTTTAATAAATACATTGACAAAGTATATTGACTGGGAGTACGAACACGAGTGGAGAATTGTAAACTTTAACGATGGGCATCGAATGAGCGATGGATATTTAATGGATTTTGTAAGGCCGAAAGAAATTATTCTGGGCTATAAAAATCAGGATCTGTTGTGGAAAGTTGATGGTGCAGACAAAAAAACAAGCAAAGATGAGGATGATAGTTTGGAAGAAGTAGGTGCCAATCAGCTGATAAGGTACTCGGAAGATGTTTTGGGAACACAGTGTTTTCAGTATACTATGAGTGACAACGGTTTTATGCTGGAGAAAATTATTAGATTTTGAAAAGCATAATAAAAAACGAATGAGGATGGGCTAATGGCCGAATTAAACCTGAAACAGATCATTGACCGCCTGAATGCGGAATTTGTGGGCGATACCCGCAAGCTGGTGTTCTGGTACGATGACAAGGCAGACTTTGCCGAGGATCTGGAAAACGTGGAGCTGGAAAATGCAAAGATTTACCGCCTCCAGCCCGATAACCAGTTCTATACCAAATACTTTCTGGAACGGGTGGACACCACCACCAATTACCTTGTCTACGCCCCGTTCCCCAAGCCCGATGTGCGGGAAAACCACTTGGAGGACACCCTGCTGTACTCCCGGCGGTTCTCCGGCCCCATCAACGAGGTGGCCAACATCATCAGCGAGCTGCATGAGCTGGGACGTTCGGATGCCTGGATCTCCAGGCATCTGGGCATGGACAAAGATGAAATATTGCGGTTGAAGCAAATTACCGGGCTGACAGCTCTCTTTAAAGAAGTAGAGTTCGGCAGAGCCTGGAAAGCGATTGAAAATGACTTGCAGGACGAGTGGGAAGAAGTTGAGAAATAAGTAGCAGCATGGTGTTTCAATATTTAACGAAAAACAGACATTCAGAATGAATGTCTGTTTTTTTATGCCTGGATTTATAACGTTATCTAAAAACATAGTTACTATGAAACAGAGCGAGAACGGGCAGCAGGAAGTAAGACGCTCAAAGCGTTCCGTCTAAAATCTTCTGTGCTAACAGCTGACGCTCCGATTCGCAAATATCGACCTTACCTGTTTCGATCGCTTTTTTATAAAAATCGCATTTGTAATTTATTGTTGCAAGTATTTTCTGCATTTGTGCTATTTGTTCTTCTACGATAGCTTTGCGCTCTAAAAATAATTCATAACGCTGCGGTACTGTCGGCATACCTTCGACACACCATTCGATATATTGTTTTATTTCCTTCAAAGGCATACCGGTAGATTTTAAACATTCGATGGTATTAAGAAAAATCAAATCGCGATGGGTAAAGATGCGCTGGCCGTTCGGTTTGCGCTGTACGAAGGGAAGCAGTCCTTCATTATCATAATAACGCAGGGTATGGATAGAAACATTCATTATTTTGGATAATTCGCCGATAGTATAATTCATGATTTACCTCCTTAAAAGAGCCGTGATAAAGCAAACAAGCCAACAGAGTTTTATTTTACAAATAGTTCACAAACAACACCCTTGACCTCGAGCTAGCTCGAGGATTTATGCTGATTATAACAAATGAAAACAAAAAAGTAAATTGCTTTATCAGGTTTAGACAAAAATAAAAAGAGGTGAAGAAATGTTAAAAAGCAAAACTAAAAAAATCATGGCAGCGGCTGTCGGAATGCTGCTGGTGTGCAATGTCGCCGCTGCGGAAACCGCTGAGCTGCAGACAGTTACGAAAGCCGGTAGTAATGCGACGGTACAGGCGAACCCTAAAAATTTTACAGGTACAGCCTGGGTCACCAGTCTGTTCAGTGCCAACAGCCCTTCGAAAACTTACGCTGCGGTAGTAAGCTTTACGCCTGGCGCAAGAACTAACTGGCATATTCATTCTACAGGTCAGTCGCTGATCGTTACAGAAGGTTTTGGCTATACGCAGGAATGGGGCAGGGAAATAGTTGTCCTGTACCCGGGCGACGTTGTCTGGTGTCCGCCGGGCGTCAAACATTGGCACGGGGCTTCTTCCAATACATCGATGTCGCATATTGCGGTATCTGAAGTCAGTGACAAAGGAGTGACCTGGCTGGAACCGGTAACTGACAGACAGTATCCTAAATAAAAAGAGGTGAGGAAATGTTAAAAAAAAGTTTATTGTTATTGACTTTGGCAGTGTGCATAGCAGGTTTTAACGGCAATAGTGAAGCGTCCGCTTCGGAAGCGCTGACTGCTAAGCAGGCCAGTATCGTTACTGTAGCCGCCTTTACCGCCCAGGGCGACCTGCCTAATCTAAAAACGGCGCTTAATGAGGCTCTGGATAATGGAATGACGGTCAATGAAGTGAAAGAGGTTTTAGTACAAATGTATGCCTATTGCGGTTTCCCGCGCAGTTTGAACGGCATCAATACCTTGATCGCCGTTTTAGATGAACGTAAGGCTGCCGGCATCGTCGATGAAATCGGCCGTGACGCAACACCGGTCGATCCTAAACGTGACCGCTATGCTATTGGTGAAAAAACTCAAACCGAATTGGTAGGCCGCCCCGTGGCAGGCAGAACCTATGATTTTGCTCCGGTGATCGGCGTCTTTCTGAAAGAACATCTATTTGGCGATATTTTTGAACGTGATATTTTGAACCGCCAGGAAAGAGAACTGGCAACAGTTGGCGCGCTGGCAGGTATCGGCAATGTCAATGCCCAGCTGACTTCGCATATGCGCGTCAGTATGAATACTGGCATAAGCGCAGAGCAGCTGCAGGAAACAGTAAGGCTGCTCGGTAAAAAAGCAGGCCCTGCAGCAGGCAGCAACGCACAGCGGGTTTTGGACAGTTTATTACTGCAAAAATAAAGAAAGAAGGAATGGGTTATTATGAGATTTACTAAAAAATTACTATTATCGGGTTTGGTATTGGCATTAGGTATTGGCTTCAGCGGGGCAGCTTCTGCAGAAGAAAGCAATAGATACGGTTTGGTCTATCAGGGCGCGATAACTAAAAACGTGGCCGGACAGGTAAATATTCATCCGGTAAAGTATAAGCTGCACGGCTTAAAAATTGCCGCTAATGTGTATACTCCAGCAGATTACAGCAGCGATAAAAAATATGCCGCGATAGTAGTAGCGCATCCCAATGGCGGGGTAAAGGAACAGGTAGCGGGGCTTTACGCTCAGCGTTTAGCCGAGCTCGGTTACGTTACGATCACTGCCGATGCTGCCTATCAGGGAGCAAGTGGCGGCACGCCCCGTAATATAGATAAACCCTATTTTCGGACAGAGGATATTCATGGTATGGCAGATTTTATCTCCGCATATGCCGGGGTAGATAAGGACCGTCTGGGAGTTTTGGGTATCTGCGGCGGAGGCGGTTATACTTTGAATGCGGCCAAATCAGACAAACGTTTTAAAGCAGTCGCGACCTTAAGTATGTTCAATTCCGGACAGGTAAGAAGGAACGGCTATATGAACAGCCAGCTGGATACAGTTCAGGAACGTCTGCAGCAGGCTTCTGACGCGCGGGCAGAAGAAATAGCCACCGGTAAAATTGCTTATTCAGGCACGGTTGATTTTGACGCACTGACGGAAGAAAGCATCAATAAAATAACTAATGACCTTTATCGTGAAGGGATGATGTATTATGGCAAAACTCACAGACATCCCAATTCTACCTTTGCTTATACAACCAGCAGTTTAATGGAACTGATGTCGTGGGATGCGACCGATAATATAGAGCTGATTGACCAGCCGCTGCTGATGATGGCCGGCAGCAAAGCAGATTCGCTGTATATGTCGCAGGAAGCCTTCCAAAAAGCAACCGGCACCCAGGACAAAGAACTGTTTTTAGTAGACGGAGCGACCCATATCCAAACTTATTATCAGCCGCAGTATGTAAATCAGTTTGTTGCCAAATTACAGGATTTTTACGGCGCACATCTGTAACCAGCAGCATTCAGCAGTAAAATAAATTGTATCAGCATGTTGAAGAAAGGAGTTTTTGTATATGCAGGACGTAATACTTTTAACTGGTGCTGGACAAATTGGCCTAGCGATCGCCAGAAGAATGGGTCATGGTAAAAAAATTGTAGTTAGTGATAAAAATATAAACAACGCCCAAACCGTAACTAAAATAATGACTGAGGCCGGATTTGACGCTGTAGCGGTAGAAGCGGATATTTCCTCGCGCAAATCAATTTTAAATATGATAGCTGCAGCGCAGAAATATGGTGAGATCGCAATGCTTATCAATGCTGCCGGGGTTTCACCCAGTCAGGCCTCTGTCGAAACTATTTTAAAAGTGGATCTATACGGTACAGCAGTTTTGTTGGAAGAAGTAGGAAAAGTGATCAAAGCCGGTGGTACTGGTGTTACGATATCCAGCCAGTCTGGGCACAGAATGGCTGCCTTAGGTGCGGAAACAGACGAACAGCTTGCTGTTACACCGGCAGAAGAACTGCTGCAGCTGGAAGTATTAAAGCCGGCCAATATCAAAGACACACTGCATGCGTATCAAATGGCTAAACGCTGTAATGTAAAACGCGTAATGGCAGAAGCTATCAAATGGGGCGTAAAAGGTGCTCGTATAAACTCTATCTCACCCGGCATTATCGTAACGCCGCTTGCGCTTGATGAATTTAACGGCCCCAGAGGAGAGTTTTATAAAAATATGTTTGCAAAATGCCCGGCAGGCCGCCCCGGGACGGCGGATGAAGTTGCCAACGTAGCCGAATTGCTGCTGAGCCAGCAGGGAGCATTTATCACCGGTGCAGATTTTTTGATTGATGGCGGCGCAACAGCAGCTTATTTCTATGGACCGTTAAAACCAGATAAGTGAGGTGAGAGAGGTGCTTAAAGCAAAAGCGGCTAAAGTTTTAGCGCTGATGGTATTGACGTTTGCCGCAGCAACATCAGTTCAGGCCTTTGAAAAACCAGTTTTAATAGCCGAGCAGGGCAGTTTTGCCGCCGGCGGCACGGTAGTAAGATCTGACGGAAGTTTTAATTACAGGGTTCCGAGCGATCAGTCCGGCCAGTCGCTGCACGGAGATCACGCATATGTTTTTTATCAAAAGCCGGCTAAAGCTCATAAATATCCGTTAGTTTTTCTGCATGGTGCCGGGCAATCGGCTAAAACCTGGGAAACTACTCCTGATGGCAGAGATGGGTTTCAAAATATTTTTTTAGGCAAAGGCTACAGCACCTATCTTATTGATCAGCCTCGCCGCGGTAGAGCGGGGCAGTCAACGGCGGCAGAAAATATCAGTGCCGCCACCTATGACCAGTTATGGTTCAGCAATTTCAGGTTGGGGAACTGGCCCGATTTTTTTGAGGGAGTACAGTTTTCAAAAAATCAGGAAGCGTTAAATCAGTTTTTCAGACAAATGACTCCCAATACGGGTGCATTTGATGAAAATATTATCAGTGCTGCTGTAGCTGCAGTATTTGATAAATCTGGACCGGGAATTTTGGTTACCCATTCACAGGGGGGCGGTCCGGGCTGGCTGGCAGCTATAAAAAATCCTGAAATCCGTGCGGTCGTTGCCTATGAACCGGGCAGCGGGTTTATTTTTCCCGCAGGAGAGGTACCTGAACCGCTGGAAACCACAAGTCCTTTCGGAGCTTTAGCGGGAAGGGAAATAGCGTTAGAAGATTTTCAGAAGCTGACTAAAATACCAATAGTCATCTATTATGGTGATAACATTCCTGCTGTGCCTACAGCGGAATGGAACAAGGATAATTGGCGCGTGCGCTTACAGATGGCGCGCTTATTTGCAGATGCTGTCAACCGTCACGGCGGCGACGCTGCCGTGGTTCATTTACCGGAAATAGGAATAAAAGGCAACACGCATTTTCCGTTTTCGGATATGAATAATCAGGAAATAGCAGTGTTACTGGAAAAGTGGCTGCATGAAAAAAAACTGGATATTTAAAGTTAGCTAAAACACGCACAAATAACTTGTGCGTGTTTTATTTTTGCAGTGCCTGCTTTCAAAGCAGGCGTTTTTATTATGGTGATAAACTGTTGCAGGCTTGCACAGGCAGCCGCTGCACGTGAATTTTAGGCAATAGTTTTAGGCAGCTTTTAAAACATGCGGGTAATAATGCCATTATAAAAGCGCAGACGCCGACAGTTTTAAAGCCGCTGGCGTAATGCGCCACAAGACTCGAAAAAGTGATACACAGGTAAAAAGTAAGTGTCTTGCGGGGGGGTACAGATGTGCTATAATGCATATAAATATTATTAAAACAAATATTTTTGATGCTGAACAAATGAAAACGCTCCTGTTTAAATGTTTTGACCCAAAGTGTGCAAGAGACATAGAAGGTGGAGGTGGAAGATGTACGATGAAAAATGCCTGCTGCGTATCGGCAGCAATATCAAGCTGCTGCGTAGTGTTCGTCAGCTTAATCAGCACCAGCTGGCCGAGCGGCTTGGTATCAGCCAGACGCATCTGAGCAATATTGAGCATAATAACGTGCTGGTGAGCTTGAAGCTGCTGGTACGCAGCGCCAATGTTTTAGGATGTTCGCTCGAAGCACTGCTGGACAGGGCTGCTGCGGTCGAGTGGGCTGGAGCGCATTGTACAGATGGAGGTGAAGAGGCAGAAAACAAAGGCAAAAGTGAGTGTAAAAGCAGGTGCGGTACTGATGCTGAGGGGCAGGAGCAGTATTCGCTTGAGGAAGTGCGGTTGCTGCTGAAGCTGCTGCAGATACAGCGAAATATTTGCTCTTACAGATAACTGTTTAAGTAAAAATTGACTGGCAACAAGGGAAAGGGATGGAAACAGTGACAAGAAAAAGGTTAGGGAAAGCGGTGCTTTTGAGTTTATTGCTGATGAATGTCTGTAAAGAGGGCGGTGCTACAGAGTATAATGCTGCAATTACAGGCAATGAAACAGATTATGACAGTATTAAAGAGGTCGATATTGTCAGCGGCGAAGTGAAGTATACCTTTACAGGGGAGAACACAGTTGAGAATAAAGGGAGCAACTCTTTTCAACCAATCAAAGTGAGCGGCAAGACCGTGACGGTAGCTGTTGGTGACAAGCTGACGCTGACAGGCAAGGGTACTGGCGTGAGCCCTTTAAATACCGGTAATATTTTGGCGACTGGTTCGACCGGCAGCCTGACTTTTACCGGCGGGACGCTGGATGTGACAGATCTGACAGAATATCCAAAAAGTAACTATACAATTCATGCTAATAGCGGCGCCAGTATCGTGTTTGACAATGCAGTGACTAATATCGGCGAAGGTAATCTTACACAGTCAAGCATGGGTATAATGGTTACTGGTGCGGCAAGTAAAGTTATTTTTACTGAAAATGCCGACAGTTTGAAGATCAATTCGGCTACGGGGATCTATGTCAATGGCGGCAGTTTCAGTTTTGATAATACTGAGGGCAGTGTACTGATCGAAAATAATCCCGAGGATAGAAAGCGGGATACAGGTGGTCCGGGAATCGAGGTAGCTGGCGGCAGTCTGACGCTGAAAGGCAGGGAAACCGTCATCAAAACTACAGATGCTGATGGCACTGTTGGCGGCGCTGCTGTTTCGGTGACAGAGCGTGATAAAGATAATATATTGAATTTTGAGGCGGATAAGACTATTTTAACAGGCGGTGCTTTTGGCATTTATGTTGATGGCAGCCTTGTAAATCCAGCGGACACCATTAAGACGAATATCAATTTCAGCGGTGAGACCCAGATCACAGCCTATAATAATGATGGTTTAGATGATTATGTTGGTTGTGTTGCTGTATGTGCATATTTTCCTGATGCCAAAATAAATTTTGCCAAGCAGGCAGTTTTAACGGCGGAGACTAATAATAACACTAAAAATGTGGGGGCCGGAGCATGTATTCAAAGCGGTTCATCTTTGACGGCGGAGCAGGGGTTGCAGGTCAACGTCAAAACCGCAGGTGACTATGGGTATGGACTTTTTGCTTCTGGCAGCGGCAGTCTGATTGATGTAACTGGTCTGACAGCTGTTGATGTAGTCAGCGGCAGCGGAGAAATCAGAGGCGTGCAGGGCTTTAGCGGCGCTGAAGTAAAGATGAACGGAGCTGTAAAGGTTGCTGGTAAAAGTGATGGCGGTGCAGTGACAGGACTTTGGAGCTGGAACGGCGGTAAGGTTGAGGTTGTGGAAGATGCGCAGATCAAAGCCGTTTCTGATACCGGGAACGTTATAGGTATCAACAGCAATAATAATGGCGGGATATCGTCTGATCGTGCTTTGACGCAGATCGGCGGTAATACCGTTATAGAAGTTGCCGGTGCTGGCAGCGCTGCAGGTATCAGCTGCTTCAGTAACGGCGATGTTGAGCTTAAGGGAGCAGCGGCTATAAAAGCGACCAGTACTAAAGGTACGTCTATGGGTATCAGTGCTAATACCGGCGGTAAGGTTACAGTAGATAAAGCTGTTACCGTACATGCGCAAAGCGGCAGCGGGTCGGCGTATGGGGTCTATAGTGCAGGTAGTGCGGAAATCGTTTTTAAAGAAACAGCGCAGATCGTTGCCGAGACTGGTGTAAGTAATGCCAAAGAAACTTATGCTGTCGGTCAAGGCGTAGGTGTTTATACTGCTGGCGGCAAAGTTGACTTTCAAAAAGGACTTATTTTGGATAATAAGGGGCAAAGCTATGCTTTGAGAGCATATAAGAGCGGCGCCAGTATTGCCGTCAACAGCGAAGGCAGCGGCAGTGTTTATCTGACCGGCAACATCCAAGCTCATACCAGTGGGCTGCTGGATCTAAATCTGCTGACTGACGACTCTTATTACGAAGGAGCGGCGGCCATTGTAAGTAACGGACAAATCAATATGAAGCTGCGTAACGGTGCTTTTTGGAAAGTGACAGGCAATAGTGATCTGACCAGGCTCGACTTCGGTGATAATGCTGTTATTGATATGGAGCAGGCAGCGGGTTACCAAAAATTACAAACCGGGACGCTGAATGGTGACAGAGGTACTTTTGTGCTGGGAGCCGATATTAGCACGGGGCAAAGCGATACCGTGTCTATCGGCAGCAGTGATGCAAAAGGCACGTATAATATACTGGTCAGCGAAGTCGGCAGAAGGCAGGGTGACGACTTGCATTTGCTGCTGGTAAATGATGCCAGTGGTGAGCATACTTTTATAGCGAGTGATATTTATAGAGGAGGGATCTATGTTTATAAAACAGAGATCTCCAATGAAAATGATGGCGGTATCAAGTGGTATCTTGAGAGTCTGCATAATGAAACGACAGAAGATGCCCGTAGCATCCTGCAAACGGCAGACAGCATGTATTCCAGCTGGGTGTTGAGCAGTGATATGCTGCAGGGCCGGCTGGACGAGCTGAAGGAAACACGGGCAGAACATGGCTTATGGGCTCGTATCAACAACGGCAAACTGCGCGGCGAAGCCTTCAAAAATAATTATCAGACTTATCAGATCGGTTATGACACTGCATTTAAAGACAGAGATGGCGGCAGTATGAATGAGTGGCTCGGTGGTGCTGCGTTTGAATATGCCAAAGGAAATATGAGCTATGGCAACGGCAGCGGCGAACAGCAGACAGCTGCTGTAATGCTGTATGGCAGTAAATACAGCCAGTTGGGCGACAGAGTAGATATCGTGCTCAAGCACGGTCAGATGAAAGGCGATATCGATACCTTTGGTATCGCCGCTGACAGACGCGATTATAAGTCCAGGGCCACGGCTTTGAGCTTGGAATATGGTAAACGATTTCAGCGTGAGCAGGGCGTGTATTTAGAACCACAGGCACAGCTGCTGGTCAGTCATATCAATGGAGAGGCCGCTGTTACTGATTATGGAATCAGAGTTGAGTCAGAAGGCATTAACAGCGCCGTAGGTCGTATAGGCCTGGAAGTGGGCCAAAAGTATCAGCGCAGCAGTGCTTATATTAAGGCTTCCCTGCTGCATGAATTTGGCGGCAGAGCAGACACAGTGCTGACGTTGGGGGACGAAACCTTGTGCGACTGTAGAGATTACAGCGGCAGTTGGTGGGAACTGAATTTAGGCGGCGAGCTGGAGCTGGGCAAAAATAATGACCTTTATTTTGATGTGGCGCGTTCTTTCGGCGGTGCTTTTCAAAAACAGTGGCAGATCAATGCCGGCGTGAGATTTAGTTTTTAAATAAGTAAAAACACAGCTGGTTAGATTTTATCTTGATTTTTAAAATTATAATATTTTTTACTTCCTCGGCAGTGATCACGGCGTG
>OGOM01002426.1_pt1 | contig 11068 bp, 8 predicted proteins | sample 1552681 | NCBI WGS metagenome assembly OGOM01 (sample SAMEA2580188, study PRJEB22360) | human gut metagenome | biome: human gut; feature: human-associated habitat; material: faeces | place: Denmark | collected 2008/2010 | reverse complement strand
AAAAGCCCTAAAGTTAACGAAATTATTTTGGTCAGATTTACACCTCTTCCACGGAGAAGAGTTCGGAAAGTGTAGTACAATTGTCTCATATCAGCCCTGTTTGTATTTTAGAATTTTAATAAATATAAGGTGTCTCTTTCATGCAGATCACCTGAAATTCTTAATTGCACAAAGCGTGCCAAAAGAGGTAACAAACAATATAACAACGGATTACATAATTCATAGTGCGAGAATATTGTCTAATTATTAGACACAGTCGTCTATTAATTAGACAGCAACATTTTGTTTTTCATAAAGAAAACTTTATCTTTGCATCGAGTTTTCATGCACTAAAATAAAAATTATGAGACAAATAAAAGGAATTACCGCAATCTTTCTTTGTTGTCTGCTAGTTTCCGGATGTGACTTGATAGATTATCATCCATATGACGTCGACATAAAAGGAGAAAGAGACATTAATGCGAAAAATATTCAAAAGATCGAGGCCAAATGCCTGGGAAAGTCTACTATACGCTTTATCGCCATGGGTGACTCGCAACGCTGGTATGACGAAACCGTTGACTTTGTAAACGCTGTCAACAAAAGAGACGACATCGACTTTGTAGTTCATGGAGGCGACTTCAGTGACTTCGGACTTACCGATGAATTTCTTTGGCAAAGGGATATAATGAATAAACTAAAGGTTCCTTATGTAGGACTTATCGGAAACCATGATTGTTTGGGAACCGGAGAAGATGCATTCCGGCAAATATTCGGCGATACAAACTTTTCGTTCATAGCCGGAGGTGTGAAATTTGTATGCCTCAATACCAACGCAATGGAATATGATTATTCGGAACCGATCCCTGATTTTGACTATATTGAAAGACAACTCACAGAACGTGCCGACGAATTTAATAAAACCGTATTCTGTATGCATGCCCGTCCCCTTTGTGATCAGTTCAATAACAATGTGGCCAAAGTGTTTCAAATGTATGTTCGCCAATTTCCCGGTTTGCAATTTTGCACTGTAGCTCACGAACATCGGATCAGTGCGTCAGATGTGTTTGACGATGGCGTGATGTATTATGGAAGCAATTGTATGAAAAATCGCAGTTATTTAGTATTCACGATAAAACCTGATGGTTATGATTATGAAGTGGTTGAATTTTAATTCCATTATTGGCATGGCAGTACTATCGCTGCTGTTTTACACAGAAAACGTCGCTGCACAAACCGACAAAAACGATACCAAACAAAAGATAGATACCATCCAGACAACACAGCCGGAATACAGCAAATATGACAAACGTATTCACCGTTTTCGTAAAGGATGGAATTCACTTATACCTACACACAACAAAATACAATATGCGGGTAACATGGGAATGTTCTCGTTCGGAACCGGTTGGGATTACGGAAAAAGAGATCAGTGGGAAACGGATCTGTTCTTCGGCTTCATACCCAAACATGACTCCCATCGGGCTAAGATGACCATGACCTTAAAACAAAATTACATGCCTTGGAGCCTGGAGCTTGGGAAAGGATTTTCAACCGAACCTTTGGCATGTGGTATCTATTTTAATACTGTTTTCGGACACGAATTCTGGGTACACGAGCCTAGCCGTTATCCGGAAGGATACTACGGATTCTCGTCCAAGATACGCACACACATCTTTCTGGGACAACGGCTGACATACGATATAGATAGAGAACGCCGGTTCTTTGCAAAATCTGTGACTCTCTTTTATGAGCTGAGTACCTGTGACCTGTTATTGATCAGCCGCGTAACCAACAGTTACCTGCGGGCTCGGGATTATCTGAGTTTATCCTTCGGACTTAAATTCCAATGGCTTTAGTTGATACGGAAGTAAAATAGGTGTATAAAGACAAAGACACCTTATTTAAACTCTTTCGAAATTCATAAGAATAAGGAAATGTTGCTAACTTTGTTGCCGACAAATTATTATTCGTATTTAATATTCTATTGACCAAAATGGGAACTATCATCATTGTTGACGATAACAAAGGAGTGCTGACAGCCGTACAATTACTATTGAAAAATCATTTTTCGAAAGTCATTACCTTATCCTCTCCTGTCAGTCTGTCCACAGTGCTTAGAGAAGAAAACCCGGAAGTTGTCTTATTGGACATGAATTTCACTTCCGGAATCAATAATGGTAACGAAGGTCTGTTTTGGTTACATGAAATCAAACGGCAATACAGAGACCTTCCGGTAGTACTATTCACAGCTTATGCTGATATTGCTCTTGCCGTACGGGGGATAAAAGAAGGAGCATCTGATTTTGTAGTGAAACCATGGGATAATCAAAAGCTGTTGGAAACTCTTTTAAATGCCGCTTCACAAGCAAAAGACGGAAAGAAAAAGAATCGCAAAAAGGAATCATCTCCGGTTTCTGCCATGTATTGGGGTGAAAGCAGTGCTATGCAGCAGCTCCGCACGTTGATTGAGAAAGTAGCAACGACCAATGCGAATATACTGATAACAGGTGAAAACGGAACGGGAAAGGAAATGCTCGCACGTGAGATTCATGCTTTATCACCACGCTCTGCCGAGAGCATGATATCCGTTGATATGGGTGCTATCACCGAATCCTTGTTTGAGAGTGAGCTGTTCGGACATGTGAAAGGTTCTTTTACTGACGCCCATGCCGACCGTACAGGTAAGTTTGAAGCAGCAGACCGAAGTTCCCTGTTTCTTGACGAAATAGGAAACCTTCCCTTTCATTTGCAGGCTAAGCTACTGACAGCCATTCAGCAGAAAAGCATAGTTCGTGTAGGTAGTAACCAATCTATCCCCGTAGACATTCGCCTAATCTGCGCAACTAACCGAAACTTGCAGGAGATGGTAGACAAAGGCTTATTCCGTGAAGATTTATTATACCGTATCAACACCATTCATGTAGAAATTCCTCCACTTCGCAAACGTAAAGAAGATATTGTTCCGCTAGCTGAGCGTTTTATAGCCCGCTTTTGTAAACAGTATGACAAAGCCTCTATCAGCCTGAGTCCGGCCGCTTGCGAGAAACTGACCGCACATGCTTGGTATGGCAATATCCGCGAATTGGAACATTCCATTGAGAAAGCAGTCATTATTAGCGATGGTGAAACCATCCCCGCTGAAATGTTCCAATTAGTGCAGAAAACGGAGAACCCGGAAACAGAGACCTCTACTCTTGAAGATATGGAGAAAGCCATGATTCGCAAGGCTCTCGACAAATGTGGAGGCAACCTTTCGGCTGTAGCCGCTCAATTAGGCATTACTCGCCAAACATTATATAATAAGATGAAAAAGTTTGGTTTATGAAAATCCATTTAAAGTTACTCACAGAGCGCTATTGGTTTCGTCTCGGACTAAGCCTCTGTTTCGCCATAACTGCGGCTCTGTCTTATGCCGACAGAGACTTCATTTGGATGGGATTGAGCCTCTGTTTGCTACTATTCAGCATTTGGTGGCAACTTTCACTTTACCGTATTCATACCAAACGAGTTCTTTTCATGATTGACGCCCTCGAGAACAATGACAGCGCCATTCACTTCCCAGAAGAGCAGATAATGCCTGAGACCCGAGAGGTCAACCGTGCACTCAACCGGGTCGGACGCATATTATATAATGTAAAGTCGGAAACGGTACAGCAAGAAAAGTATTACGAACTGATAATGGACTGTGTAAACACCGGTGTACTCGTTCTCAATGAAAATGGAGCGGTTTATCAAAAAAATAATGAAGCGCTTCGCCTGCTCGGATTAAATGTGTTTACCCATATCCGCCAACTGAACAAAGTGGATATACAGCTGATGAAGAAAATAGAATTCTGCCGTCCGGGAGATAAAATACAAACTATTTTCAACAATGAACGGGGTACAATCAATTTATCCATTCGTGTATCAGGCATCACTGTTCGTGAAGAACAATTGCGCATTCTCGCTTTTAACGACATCAACAGTGAATTGGATGAAAAAGAAATCGATTCGTGGATACGACTGACACGTGTATTGACTCATGAAATCATGAATTCGGTTACTCCCATCACCTCTCTTAGCGAAACACTACTATCGTTGGCCGATACCCGGGATGAAGAAATACGCCGGGGCTTACAAACAATCAGTACTACGGGAAAAGGCCTGCTCTCCTTCGTAGAATCCTACCGCCGTTTTACCCGTATCCCGACCCCGGAACCATCCTTATTTTATGTAAAAGCTTTTATTGACCGAATGGTAGAACTGGCACGCCATCAAAACAAATGTGACAACATAACGTTCCATATAGATATTGCTCCTGCTGATCTGATTGTGTATGCCGACGAAAATCTGATTTCGCAAGTAGTAATTAATCTATTGAAGAATGCCATACAAGCTATCGATACACAGGCCGATGGAAAGATTGAAATACAAGGACGATGTAATGCTGCTGAAGAAATATTGATTGAAATAAAAAATAATGGCCCTGCCATTCCTTCAGATATAGCAGATCATATATTCATTCCTTTTTTTACCACCAAAGAAGGAGGTAGTGGTATCGGATTGAGCATTTCACGTCAGATCATGCTCCTGTCAGGTGGAAGCATCACTCTGCTGCAAGGCAAAGAAACTAAATTTATTCTGAAATTTAAATAAGTACATAGATTCATAGTGTAATTACTTGCATCATTAACAATGTAATAGCAAGGATATCCGGCAAACAATAAGAAAAGATTTCTGTTATTAATAATATCATTTCAATCTTAAAATTATGACCTACCTCGCTACCAACCCCCTATTCCATGGAATCTCTCCAGAAACGCTTTCCCGTGATTTTGACGGAATCGTATCTCACCTCCGCATGTTCCGTAAAGGAGACATTCTTGCCAGGCAAGGTGATGTATGCAATCGGCTGATGATATTGCTGAAAGGCAGTGTCCGGGGAGAAATGATCGATTACTCGGGCAGATTGATTAAAGTGGAAGATATTATTGCTCCTCGTGCAATTGCCCCTCTTTTCTTATTTGGTGCAGACAATCGCTACCCGGTAGAAGTTACAGCAAACGAAGCTACCGAAGTTTTCGAAATTCCGAAAGAAAGCGTACTGAAATTATTTCGACGGAATGAGAAATTCTTAGAGAACTACATGAATCTTTCTGCCAATTATGCCCGAACACTTGCTGACAAACTGTTTTTTATGTCCTTTAAGACGATTCGGCAGAAACTTGCTTCCTATCTGCTACGGATGTTGAAACAACAAGGAGACAGTCCGATACAACTTGACCGCTCGCAACAGGAACTGGCTGATTATTTCGGAGTATCTCGTCCCTCTCTGGCACGCGAGCTGGCTCATATGCAGGATGACGGCCTGATCAAAACGGACAGGAAATTAGTGCATATCTTGAGAAAAGAAGATATGATGCAACTGATACAATAAGTTTGAGCAAAATTTAAAGCCTGTTTAAGTATCAGACAGATGGAACGGTAACAGAGTGAGAATCGGACCTTTTTCGCTAAAGACACGGAGGAAAACAAAATGCTTTTATAGGCATAAACAGATAGAATAATAGATACATCACACTATATATCAAACCATTGCGCTTGCTTTCTCTACCAAAACAGAAGGTGGAAGATGGAAGATCGAAATGCATTTTTGTAGGAAGAGTGTACAAAAGCTCCTCTTTGTATCAGTCACTCAAGCGTCCGGATCTTTGATACCTGTCTGTATCACCCGGACAGAAGGTCCGCTTATGGAGCAACGTTCGGTTGCCACATCCTCGTTATCGAAATAACGGTCTGAAATGATTCCGGAGGAAAATTAAAACAGTCTCTTAAACAAACTCTAAAATTTCCAATCTTTTTTCTCTTGTTTGTAACATTGGTTACAGAATTACCCCAAATCCTCCTCCTATCTTTGCATCCAGAAAAGAAACCTATTAATACGTAAAAATTATGAGTATGTTCTGTTTTCAGTGTCAGGAAACCGCAAAAGGTACAGGTTGTATCTTAAGCGGAGTATGCGGGAAAACTCCCGAAGTAGCCAATATGCAAGACTTGCTGCTTTTTGTAGTACGCGGAATCGCAGTCTACAATCAGGCGTTACGCAAAGATGGACGTTCTTCTGCCCGGGCAGATAAGTTTATCTTTGACGCATTGTTCACTACCATTACAAATGCCAACTTTGACAAACACGCCATTATCAAGAAAATAAAGAAAGGACTGGAGCTAAAGAAAGATCTAAGTAACCAAGTCACAATAGAACATGCGCCCGACGAATGTACTTGGTATGGTGACGAAACAGAGTTTGAAGAGAAAGCCCAAACGGTGGGGGTGCTGCGAACTTCTGACGAAGACATTCGATCATTGAAGGAGTTGGTTCACTATGGTATCAAAGGAATGGCTGCTTATGTGGAGCATGCCTATAATTTAGGATATGAGAATCCGGAGATATTTGCATTCATGCAATATGCTTTGGCTGAATTGACCCGCGAAGATATTACTGTGGACGAACTGATAACCCTCACACTCGCTACGGGTAACCATGGTGTGCAGGCTATGGCCCAACTCGATACTGCCAATACCAGCCATTACGGAAATCCGGAAATCTCCGAAGTAAACATTGGTGTTCGAAACAATCCGGGTATCCTTGTCAGTGGACATGACTTGAAAGATATTGAAGAACTTTTGCAACAGACTGAAGGTACCGGTATCGACATATACACACACAGTGAAATGCTACCGGCTCATTATTATCCTCAGTTGAAGAAATATAAACACCTGGTAGGAAACTACGGTAATGCCTGGTGGAAACAGAAAGAGGAATTTGAAAGTTTCAACGGTCCTATTCTCTTCACTACTAATTGCATTGTTCCACCACGCCCGAATGCGACTTATAAAGATCGCATCTATACGACAGGCGCAACCGGCTTGGAAGGTGCTACCTACATACCCGAACGAAAAGACGGAAAGCAGAAAGATTTCTCCGTTATTATTGAGCATGCACGGCGTTGCCAACCACCAGTGGCAATAGAAAGTGGTAAGATTGTAGGTGGATTTGCCCATGCGCAAGTAATCGCACTGGCCGATAAGGTGGTTGAAGCAGTAAAAAGCGGTGCTATCCGTAAATTTTTTGTTATGGCCGGATGTGACGGGCGAATGAAAAGTCGCAGTTACTACACAGAGTTTGCAGAAAAGCTACCGGCAGATACGGTAATCCTGACAGCAGGGTGCGCCAAATACCGATATAATAAATTACCTCTGGGGGATATTAATGGCATTCCTCGTGTACTGGATGCAGGACAGTGTAATGACAGTTACTCATTGGCTATAATTGCTATGAAGTTGCAGGAAGTCTTCGGACTAAAAGACATCAATGATCTTCCGATTGTATATAACATTGCGTGGTACGAACAAAAAGCCGTTATTGTTCTGCTGGCTCTGTTGGCACTTGGAGTGAAAAAGATTCATTTAGGGCCGACGCTTCCTGCATTCTTATCTCCTAACGTGAAGCAGGTACTGATCGATAATTTTGGAATTGGCGGTATCAGTACAGCAGACGAAGATATTGCAAAATTTTTAGCATGATAATGTACAAGTAAGTAAGAGGAGCGTTATAATTCACCACAGAGTAACACAGAGTGAACTTAATCTATTTATTTGTGTAATCCTGTGGTGAATATGAGTACTGACACCTCTTCTTACTTTTTTCATTCATCTCTCTTCTCTTGGCAGTACCAGATTCAAGCCTACCCCTACCAATGCGGCAAGACCGATTCCCGACAGTGAAAATTCGCCCCATGCCAATACGGCACCACCGATACCAATAGTCAGAGTCAGTGAGACAATTATGATATTACGTGTCCGGCTCAAGTCAATACAATTATTGACAAGGTTAGCAATTCCCGCGCAAGCGATCGTACCGAATAAGAGTAACATGATTCCTCCTAATACAGCCGAAGGAATAGACTTCAATAAAGCGCTGACTTTACCGATTACGGAAAACAGAATGGCCGTAATCGCCGCTATTCTTATTACTTGAGGATTCGTCACTTTAGTAAGCGACATGGCTCCTGTAACTTCCGAATAGGTAGTTACAGGAGGTCCTCCCAATAAACCGGCACAAAGACATGCCAAGCCATCACCTAATAGTGTGCGATGCAACCCGGGATCTTTTACATAGTCTTTTCCCGTCACAGTGTTTACCACATACACATCCCCAATGTGTTCTATCACCGGAGCAATAGCCACCGGCATCATAAACAAAATAGGTTCCCACGAAAACTGTGGAAACACAAACTGTGGAAAACCCAAGCACGCAGCGTTTCTGACTCCCGACATATCAACATCATAAAAGATCAGCGCAGCAATATATCCCACAATAATTCCACAAAAAATAGGTATTAACTTCAATAGTCCCTTCGCCCGAATAGATACAATCACGGCAGTAAACAACGAAAGCAACGCCAATGTCCAGTTTTCCTTTGCCATATTCACTCCAGTCCCGGCAAGTGAAAGCCCTATCAATATAATTACCGGACCAATAACTACCGGTGGAAACAGGCGCTCGATCAACCTGATACCCTGCCATTTAACTAAAGCACTCATAACAAAGTAGACCATTGCAACGCCTACCATTCCCGAAAGTGTGCCGGCAAGTCCATACAGTTCGGTTGCTTTAATAATAGGAGCAATAAATGCAAAACTACTACCTAAAAAAATAGGGACCTTCCCTTTTGTTACCAGATGAAAAAGAAGTGTTCCGATACCGGCAGTAAACAAAGCTGTAGAAGGATCGAGCCCGACCAATAAGGGGACAAGTACAGTAGCTCCAAAAGCCACAAAAAGGAACTGTACTCCTACTACTCCTTTGCGTAAAGGAGAAAGATGATTTGAATCCATATAGAATAGAATGATATTATTTAAGCTGCAAAAATAACATTTTTAAACTATTTTACAGCTATTTGGAACATAAATACATCCAAAGAGCGTTTCTATTTGTTACATAATTTAAGTAACTTCGCACAGTGAAATGTAAAATAACAAATTAACAACCCTTAGTACTCATTGCTTATGATTTTTACCGCTGAAAACATTCTACTCATTGGTTCTATTTTACTATTTGTCAGCATTGTTGTCGGAAAAACCGGATATCGCTTCGGAGTGCCGGCCTTATTATTATTCCTTCTTGTAGGTATGCTTTTCGGAAGCGACGGATTGGGATTACAATTTCATAATGCCAAGATAGCCCAATTTATAGGTATGGTTGCCCTTAGCGTCATTCTGTTCTCCGGAGGTATGGATACTAAATTCAAAGAAATTCGTCCTATTCTTTCTCCGGGAATCGTACTTTCAACAGTGGGAGTATTTCTCACGGCACTTTTTACCGGATTATTCATTTGGTATCTTTCGGGAATGAGTTGGACCAATATCCACTTTCCATTGATCACTTCCCTATTACTTGCATCTACCATGTCGTCAACGGATTCTGCTTCAGTATTCGCCATCCTCCGTTCGCAAAAGATGAATCTGAAACATAACCTACGTCCTATGCTTGAACTGGAGAGCGGAAGCAACGATCCAATGGCCTATATGCTTACCATAGTCCTGATACAATTCATTCAATCAGATGGCATGGGTACAGGCAACATAATCGGTTCATTCATCATCCAATTCTTGGTAGGTGCTGCTGCCGGATATATCTTGGGAAAACTGGCGATATTGATACTCAACAAAATAAATATCGATAACCAATCACTTTATCCCATTCTGTTATTGTCTTTTGTATTCTTCACTTTTGCCATCACCGATCTGCTTCGCGGTAATGGGTATTTGGCTGTATACATTGCCGGCATGATGGTAGGTAACCATAAAATAACTTTCCGAAAGGAAATTGCAACATTCATGGATGGTCTGACCTGGCTGTTCCAAATCATTATGTTCCTTATGTTAGGACTGCTTGTCAATCCTCACGAAATGATTGAAGTTGCCGTTGTAGCATTGCTTATCGGAGTATTCATGATCGTTATCGGACGACCATTAAGCGTATTCCTTTGTCTTTTACCATTTAGGAAGATTACTTTAAAATCCCGTCTGTTTGTCTCGTGGGTAGGGCTACGAGGAGCTGTACCCATCATTTTCGCAACTTATCCGGTAGTGGCAAACGTGGAAGGATCGAATATGATTTTCAATATCGTGTTTTTTATTACGATTGTTTCATTGATTGTACAAGGAACAAGTGTTTCGTTTGTGGCACGCTTGTTACACTTGTCCACTCCACTCGAAAAGACCGGAAATGACTTCGGTGTAGAACTTCCGGAAGAGATAGATACTGATCTTTCGGATATGACCATTACTATGGAAATGCTGAATGAGGCAGACACCCTGAAAGATATGAATTTGCCAAAAGGTACTTTAGTAATGATCGTCAAACGTGGTGATGAATTTCTTATCCCCAACGGCACACTAAAATTACATGTAGGAGACAAACTACTGCTGATCTCAGAGAAAAATAAGCAGGAAACGGTTAAGAATGAATAGAAAATCATGATAAAAACACAGAGAACGTGAAATCCACATATCATTTTCGATATTGGCAGAACGTGTCTCTGTGTTCATTCTATCTTAGATAATCGATAAATAGAATAATCTACCCTCCGTTAATTTAACGTAAAACTTTACGAGAGAATTCGGTTTCCGTTAATAGAATATTAATTTTGCGCAGTTTTTAACTGAATGTGCAGAAATTACAAAATGGAACAAGAACAACGGTTCATTGGTTATATTGAACAAAGCATCATAAACAACTGGGATGCAAACGCCCTGACAGACTACAAAGGAATCACCCTTCAATATAAGGATGTAGCCCGCAAAATAGCCAAATTTCACATTATATTAGAAATGGCCGGTATTCAACCGGGTGATAAGATCGCTGTCTGTGGCCGCAATAGTGCCCATTGGGCTGTAACCTTTTTGGCCACCGTGACTTATGGTGCTGTAATTGTTCCCATTTTACATGAATTTAAGGCTGACAATATCCATAATATCGTCAATCACTCTGAGGCAAAACTCCTCTTTGTAGGTGATCAGGTATGGGAAAACCTTAATGAAG
>OGOM01002424.1_pt1 | contig 11083 bp, 5 predicted proteins | sample 1552681 | NCBI WGS metagenome assembly OGOM01 (sample SAMEA2580188, study PRJEB22360) | human gut metagenome | biome: human gut; feature: human-associated habitat; material: faeces | place: Denmark | collected 2008/2010 | reverse complement strand
AGTTTGGTCTATATCAAAAGGAAGTTAGCTATTAATAGCCAACAGGGCAAGTAGGTATATATTGTAAATCAACTACGCCCAACAGAAAAAGATATCGCCGGTAATTAATCTGCAACATTCACTGATGTAGCTAATTACCGGCGAGCAATAGAAATCTATAATCAACTCATACCTATTCTACCATTCCTGGAAGCGTAAATCAGCTTCCGGATTCTGACGACGAATCAGTTCCTCGTCAACCTGATAAGTGACGCCACCTTTCGTGTACTTATAAGAAAGGGTAAACTTAGGCTGTTTCCCTACAAATTCCAATGATTCGGCTGCAGGATCTAATGTGGCGGATGCATCTGTGATAGCGACGCTTCCTCCGGCTTCAATATTGACGCTTCCATCCGGATTGACTGTCAGATTCACCGACTCATTGTTTTCCAATGTGTTTCCGAAACCCGGTCTGCGTACTTTGTTTCTACCTAACGAAACAAAGTCGCGGGTCATATTCTGACTCAAATCCTTGTTACTGTATTCAGTAACCTGCTGGGTAGACAAATTGGTAACTTTTCCTTTCACAAAGTAGGTACCATGATACTGGCTGACAAATTTGACAACTACAATACTGTAATCCTTCAAATTACCATTCACATCAGTACTAATTTCATCCTGATTATGATCGACCAACCGGAAAGGGATTGCATAGTGCTTGTTCAAAGCAGCATTGTCTTCATAGAAAGCATCGGAGAAAGTCACTTTCACATCTGCTATTGCCAGATTCGGATTGCTAATTGTCATCTTGTTCGGATTAGCCAACTGATAATAGTTTTCCGGCATTAGTGTCAAGCCCGTACCATCCAATAAAGACGGATCGATCTCGAATGTAGCCCAATCATCGGTATGCACCTCTCTTTTACCGCCAATAGCCACTCCTACCTTTATCGACATATCTGTATCGGCTACCAGTGTCCGCAAAGGTTTTTGCGAAGCAAAGTACACAGAACTCTCATCGTAGTCCTTTTCATAATCGTCATAACAAGCAGTCATCAGAACGCTTATCAGCCCTATCCATAATATATTTAGTCTTTTCATTGTAAATAAGTATTTATATCAACAGCACGTTATTCCCAACCCTGATTATTCATTAGATTCTTATTCTTTTCCAGCTCTGCATACGGTAATGGCATGAAATAGTTTTTCACTTCATATTTCCGTTGTTCCACTTTCTGTACTTTGAAGCTGAATGTGCCATCTTCATTGCGGGTAACGGCAACACCCTCCACCTCTTCGTTCAACGGTAATACCCAACGACGCATATCAAAATAACGATGATTCTCAAAAGCCAATTCAAGACGACGCTCGTTCAAAATCACTTTTCGAAATTCCGGAATTCCTCCTAGTTTCACTTCATCCAAATACTTACCAGGATTCAAAATTCCTGCACTTTGTCTTACTTTGTTTATAATATCACGAACGGATTGTTTTCAATATTTCGTATGCAGAATACAGGCATCCTTCGGCTTTCACCGTCGGGTTGCCCCAAGCCTCATTGGCAGCTTCGGCAAAGTTAAGAAGAACTTCCGATTTCCGTAACAAAGGATTGTAATGAACCGAGTTTAACGTCTGAATCGGATTCAGCATAGCCGATTTCTTGGAAACGAATTTAGCCAGATAATAACCCGTACGTGTAGCATTCTCACTAAACGAAGGAGAATCTTTTCCACCCTCGGACATATCCAACGGCTGACCGGAATCGCCAAATGTAGCACTATGATAGTAGACATTCAGCGCAAAGCGATTATCCAGTACGGCATAAAGCTGCGTCAGATCGAAATCAGGATCAGACAGATCGACACCGGAACGAACATCGGTTGCCGGATAACCATTCTTCGCATAAAAAGCCTTTACCAGATTATGAGAAGGAGTGGCACGGGCACTTCCGTAGTAGAACGGCGGGAAATGAAGGCCTTCCAACAGGTTATTATTAAAATATCTGCGGAAAGCATAATCGGAACTTTCCGTCTGAACATCGGCAATGGAGGAAGCCGTAACAGGAACATAAGTTCCGAAACCTTCCATGCCCAGAATCTTATTGATCTCTTTGGCCACCGCTTCCCATTTTGCCTGGTAAACCGTAGGGTTCAGAATTTCGAATTGTCCCATGCCGGTGATCTTCGTCACGTCATCATCCTGCATGGCAGGGCTTGCGCTATATAAAAGCGCACGACTTTTCAGAACAGCTGCTGCCGCTTTCGTGGCACGACCGATTTGTGTATTACCGAACTCCAAGTCATCTCCCTGATACACGTTCGGCAATAACTCGATGGCATTATTCAAATCGTTGACGATAAAATCGACTGTTGCCTGATAAGTAGGACGAAGAAATTCACCGTTCTGCGCGGCCTCATCCTGCGAAATAAAATGATCTGCCAACGGAATACCCAACGCTTTTCCATTCTTCGCCTTTCCGCCGTACATCTTCAATAGCTCAAAATGCCACCATGCACGCAGGAAATACGATTCACCTTCCAGACGCAGCTTGATTTGCTTGTCCACTTCCGGGTCGGTGCGGTTGTACTGCACTTGGTCGGTTAAGCCGTTTTCGAGGAAAGAGTTTACATAGTTCAGCATGTTGTACGCATTACTCCAGTTTCCGATCGGGTTGTTAAACGCCGTCATCCCACCCATATTTAATTTATAGACAGAAGAGCTGCGCAGATTAGTCACTGCATTATCGGTAGCACAATCCAGAAAGTTATCTTCAAAACAATCCGGACGGTTGGCTATGCCATTATAAGCTTTATATAGTACGCCTTGAGCAAGTTCCGGCACTCTCCAGGTATCAGAGTCTCCGATCTGCCATGTCACCTTTGTATCCAATGTGTCGTCACAAGCACAAAAGAGAAACAGACCTGCTAAAACGCAACTTCCTAATATATGTTTCATATTGCCATCTATTAATTGTTCAAAATTAAAATACAAAAGAGACTCCGCCTGTAAAAGTACGCGTCACCGGGTAGTTTGTCACACCGGCATTCAGCAATTCAGGATCCAAATCTTTCACGGAAGAAAGCACAAACAAATTTGCACCACGAGCGAAAACCTTCATCTTCTTCACGACCGAACTTGGGGAGAACTGATTGAACGTGTAGCTCAATTCAACATTCTTCATACGGAAGAAGCTTGTATTCTTCAACCAGAAAGAAGAATTGCGGAAATTGTTCTCACCGGCAGTGGTTGTCAGGCGCGGATAACTTCCGGTCGGATTGTTTGCCGGATGATAACGATCTAATGCCAGTTTAGAGTATTTACCTTCTCCATTGTTCCAATAATAAGCATTTGTTGCCCAAGTGTGAACGCCCAGTTCGGAATATCCCTGAAGATACAATCCCCAGCCTTTGTAACTTACATTGAAATCGATGCCCAATGTAGTACGTGGGAATGAGTTTCCGAGTTCCTTTACGTCACGACCGTCAATGATCTTATCGCCGTTCAGGTCTTTGTAGGCGATGTCGCCTTCCTGATAATCGGCAAACGTCTGGGGGGCATGTCCGTTGATGGCTACATCTTTGCCAAATAATCCTTCGGCAACCAGTCCCATCATAGCATCGGTAGAACGCCCCACTGTATAACGGTATTCTTCACCATGTTTCACTTGGTTCCATTTCAATACTTTATTCTTAGACCATACGAAATTAGCTCCTACCGAATAAGACCAGTCGTTGATACGGTCGCTCCAGGTGAACATTCCTTCTATACCATGATTCAAGACGGAGCCCATGTTATCCTGGTAGGTAAAGTTGCCTGTATAATCCCCGTAAGAGGCATCGACAGAACCGATGATGTCCGTATGTTTCTCACGGAAATAGTTTATTTCGGTATATAAGCGGTTGTTCAGGAACAGGCCTTCCACACCGATGTTCCATTCTGCTGCCTTTTCCCATTTCAGGTTCGGATTGCCTGCACGGACAAAAGTGGAATAGTAAGCCGTAGCACCGTTGTTCGTTGTTCCGAACCGGAAGCTGCCGTCTTGTGACCAGGCACGTTCATACAATAAATGTTCGGTGCTTCTGTCATATCCCAAGATACCAGCACTGGTTTTCAGTTTCAGGAAGTTCACGTATTCATTGTCTTTCAGGAAATCTTCATTGCTTAGAATCCAGGCAAGGCCGCCCGCTGCCGAGAAGAAGTATTTATTTCCCGATTTGAAACGGTTGCTTCCCATCAATGCCATGTCGGCTTCCACAGCATAACGGCGGTCATACATATAGTTCAGACGCAATGCGTAGTTTGCATTGATGATGTCCTGGGTCACTCCCTGATTCGTTGTTTTCGAGTACATGTAAGTCAGCCGTGCCGATACATCATGCTTTTGGTTGAATGTATTCTCGTATGCGGCAAAGGCATTCCAACCCAATGTCTGTTGTAAGGTAGTCGACTTCCGACTCTGTGAAGTGGCTACATCTGTTTTCTTCATCTGGGTGTACATGATCTGTTCCTCACCGGCAAAGTTACGATATGTTTTGATAGCATACGTCGGATAGACTTTGCTCAAAGAGAGTTGCAGGTAATCATAGTTGTCGAAAGAAAGGAAAGCACCGGCTTTCAACCCTTTTGTCAGCATATCAAGATCGAATTTCAAACCGATATTGGTCTGGCTGCGTGTATAACGCTCATCCGTATATCCTCCGTACATTGTTTCCGCGTATGCATTCATCGGACGCAGCAGACTTGCGCCAAACAAAGGAATTCCGTCCGAGCTGGCTAGTCCGGTTTCTTCCGGTGACATAGTCAGCGGGTATTCATTCGGACGATGCGTAGACAGGGCCGTAAATACCTGACCACAGTCCAATTGCCCCCATTTACGCATTTCCATACGTCCGGCAACGTCTGCGGATATAGTCAGGAAATCCGTTACATTGAAGTCGAGGTTTCCGCGAAGAGTCAGACGGTGCAGTTGCGGAGTATAGGTAACGTCTTCAAATCCGCTACCTCCTACATATCCGGCAATCAGGGCATAACGCACTCTGTCGGTACCTCCCGTCATATCGAACGATACTTTCCGATAGTTGGCATTTTTGTTCAATAACTGATCGTACAAATCGACGTTCGGATACAATAGGTCATTGGCTCCTTTGGAGTTTTTATATCCTTCCAGTTGTTTCTGATTATAGTAAGGAGTCAATCCGTCATTTGCACGCGCTTCATTGTACAGATTAGCATACTGATAAGAATTCAGAAAATCAGGAGTACGCGTCATCTGTACCACACCTGCTTCGGCGGTTGCGTTATAAATGCGGCGGTTGGCCTTTCCTCTGCGGGTAGTCACCCAAAGTACGCCATTCGCAGCACGCGCCCCATAAAGAATCTTGGCAGTGGCATCTTTCAGCAACTCGATACGTTCGATTTCTTCAGGAATCAAATCCGCTGCCGGACGTTCCACACCATCGATGATAACAATAGCTGTATTCTCCGACATGCCATGCTGGCCACGGATAAATAAATCAGGCGTATTATTACCCAATCCGCTGACTGTGGAGCGAACTTGCAGACCTAACATTTTACCTTGCAGCATATTAGTCAGCGTCAAATCAGGGAACGTTCCGAACTGTCCGTTCTCCAGTACGCTCGTTGCGCCTACTTCATTCCCTTTATACGTCTTGCCACCATCGGCTCTATTCACCAACGATTCTTCGGTCAGGAACAGAGGCTCTTTCTTCAGGACAATCTTTTCAGGAACGATATTGCTGCCTGTCAGCTTATACACTTTATCTTCATATCCCAAAGCCTCCACCATGACGGTTGCGTCATTCTCGACCTTCGTCTGAAAACGTCCCTTTGCATCTGTATATAGAACGACTGCGCCTTCTCCACAAATGATAGAAACATTCTTCAACGGGCTACCTTTCTCGTCGGTAACAATAGAAACTACTTCCACCAAAGGCTTCTTCGCCGACTTTCTCTTTGATTTATTTTGTGCGAAAGTCAGGCTAGAGCCAACGATAAGGACAAATATGAGCCCTATCAGTCTTATATATCTAATCTTGTTTCTCATATACTTTTCTTTATTTTAGGTATCACCATCCGGGGTTCTGTTGAAGATTATCCAAAGCCGCCACTTCATCCATCGGCAGCGGATACCAATAATTACGCTTGTTAAACGTCCGCACGGCTGTCCTCACCGGAACATACTCGTAAGTAAAGTCGGTCAACTTATAAGTGCAGGCTTTTTCCACTTTCAACTGGTCGGCCGTATAAGAATGATTGATCGGGGTTGCTTTGACACCCATGATCGGATATTCACCCTTAAACAGGTCTTCAGCAATCATCCAACGGCGGATATCATACCAGCGGTGTCCTTCAAACATCAATTCCACACCACGTTCCCGACGATAAGCTTCTCTAAAGTCAACTCCATCCGGTAGTTCGCCAATTCCGGCTCTTACACGGATTTTATTCAAAGCCTGACGGGCCGACATCGTACAACCCGTAACGACTGCATCCGGATCACCTGTCGCTTCGTATGAAGCCTCTGCCATATCCAGATAAACTTGTGAAACACGAATGTACACAGCCACCAAACGATATAATTGGAAACCAGCTTCACCAAACAAAGGCACACTTGCTTCCGGCCAAATGAACTTCTTGCACATATATCCGGTCTGTTGAGAGCCTCTCGTAAACTGATTGGTAGAAATGAAGTTCTCGGAGTAACCACCCGAATAAGTAGTCAGATAATAGGGAACACCCTGTAAATTCTTCCCCCATTGCTCACCGGGCACGAGGATATTATTCGTGAAGCGAGGGTCTCTATCCGAATAAGGATTGGTAGTCTTTACCGCATCATAACCGGAACGCGGATCAGTAATCGGATAGTATTTACCGTCGGCTCCCTTACGTTCGTACATATCTACCGCATTTTGTGTCGGAGCATTATAAGGAGTACCTTCGGCACCGGTTTTATTATCGTATGGTTGTGTCAGCCATTGCGCTCTGACGAAAGCAGACCAGTTGCCATGATGCCAACGCAGGAACCATAAATATTCCGGCTGTGCGAATTGATTGGAATTAGGCATTAGCTGAATACTACGATATTCGTCATGATTCATCAGGCGATAATATTCGTGACTTTCAATAGCATTGATCGCCTTTTGCGCACTACGGGCAGCTTCAGCAGCCATCTCTTTTCCATATCCTTTGTTTTCAATAGAATTCAAGTCGTTCTGCATCAAAGGGCTGGCAGCATAAAGCTGTGTCATCGCTTTTAATGCCATGGCGCTTACTCTGTCAGGCCGTCCATGTTCCTCGTCAGGCCAGCTTATAGGTAAATATTCAATGGCTTTATCCAGGTCTGTCTGCATCCAAGCATTGGATTCCTGATAAGTTTTACGGGGAAAGTCAAAGTCGTCCGATGCTCCCCAAAGCTGGTCAAAGATGGGCATTCCGCCATATCGCTTGATAATCTCAAAATAGAAGTAGGCACGCAGAAAATGAGCCTGTCCCAACAGTTTTCTCCTTTGGTCGTCTGTGATGGATTTCACTTGATCTACTCCGCTAATTACACGGTTCACGATACGAAGTCCGGTATAAGCACGAGAAATAGCACTTTTGAAATTCTTCCCATCACTTTTACTTCCTATTTCGAAACGTGTACCGGCATTCTCCAGCCAGTTACCTGCATTGACAAACTTCGACGGATCATTATCGCGAACGGATGCATATTCATCCGATAAATTACCTACCGTTACGTATGTATTCGAATAAGAGTTGATACCATGTGTAAAGATTAATATATCATCATTTTGAAAGATGCGGTCCATGAACCCTAACAAACTGCTATAATCTTTATAAACATCATCTTCGGAAAGTCCGTCATCGGGAGAGCGGTCCAGATAGTCCTCACAACTTCCTACAAACAACCCCAATAGAATGATCCATATCCAATTCAACTTATGTCTTCTCATATCAGTAAATTTAAAGTGTCTCATAATCCTAATCTAAAACCAATGTTATAACGTCTCACCACCGGATAAACATTCTGTCCCGAATGTTCGGGGTCACGGCGGGAATCACCTTTCGAGAACGTCAACAAATTGGTACCGTTGACATATACTTGCAGTTTTGTCAGACGTAAAGGCTGCAACCAACGCTTCGGAATCTGATAATTCACTTCCAGGTTCTTCAAGCGAAGATAAGCATGGTTGGTATATGTGTATGTACTAGCCACCGAATTATAACTTCTCTGAACATGAATACTGGGGCGAATCGGACCGCCTTGAATCGGAGCATCGGCTGTCCATGTATTCAACGTATTTGGTTGAGCCTTGATATTACCTTCCGGGAAATCCCATAAATAGGAAGGAATCGCTTCTTTATAAACGTCCATAGCACTGTACCACAACATATTGAATCCGATTCCTTTGTAAGAACCTCCCAATGTAAATCCGAGGGTAGTAGTCGGATAGTTCAGGTTTTTCATCGGAACCATATCCTTAGCATCAATCATGCCGTCACCATTATAATCGATGTAATACAAGTCTCCCGGAATCAATGTATTATGTGTACCATTGGCAATAGTGGACTGCGCCGAGTTATAAATATCATCCAATGACTGGAAGTTTCCTGTTGCCAGGTATTTATTCACATATCCGATTGACTTTCCGGCTTTTTTCAAATATTCGCTCTGATTCTTCGGGTCATCAATAAAGACAACACGGTTCTCACTGGTTGCAAAATTAAACTTCGCGTAATAATTAAACTTTCCAATACGGTCGTTCCAAGCAATATCCAGTTCAAGACCGTGATTTTTAGTCTTACCCAGATTCACCTGCGGAAAAGCAATACCACTATCGGCCCATGACGGAATCGTATTACGTGTCATCAAAATGTTATTACGCTTTTCATCGAACAAGTCCACAGTAAAGTTTAGTTTACCCCACAAACCTATTTCGATACCGATATTCTGCTTAATAGATTCTTCCCAGGTAGCATCGGGGTCGGCCAATTTTCCTTCTTTGTATAAAGGTCCCCAGTTACTGGTCTGATATTTACCAAACTGCGCATTGGCAGATAGTTGCTCAAACTTCTGAATATAGTTGAAACGGGTAGCACCTTTATCATTACCAACTACTCCATACGAATAGCGCACTTTCAGGTTGGTCAGTACACCTTTGGTCAATTTCTTTACCCATGGTTCTTCACTGATACGCCAACCAATAGAGGCAGAGGGGAAGAATCCGAAACGGCGTCCCGGAGCAAATTTTTCCGAACCAGTGTAGGCACCGTTAAATTCAGCAAGATAACGCTCTTTGAAGTTGTAAGTGACACGGCCTACCCAGTCTTCTTCGTAAGCCGGGAAGTTCATCACACCCGAATTAGCAGTATTGGTTGATTCGTTCATCTTACGGTTAAACACAAATAAGGCGCTTACATCGTGATCGCCAAACTGGCGACTATAATTCAATGCTAATTCGTAATAAAGTTTACGTCCGTAAGCCTTGAAACCGTCATAAACACCACCAACAGGCAAATCTCCGGGAGCATTTTCATCCGGATAGCGTTTCTCGGTATAATTATAAGTAATTGTTCCGTCAGCATTATAAATAGGATTGGCGTAATCATACACACGATTAATACGAATATGTGTACGTTGGGCAACCAAATCGTCTTTACCTAAAATCTTACCCGGCATGATCTGGGTAGTCCATGAAGAAGAAGTAGTGTAAGACAATGATGCTTTCAATGACAGTCCCTTTGTAATAAAGTCCAGCTTCTGATTCAAGATTACATCGTAGAAACCTTGATGTTGCTTAATATTACGACTACCTCCTTCGTTCATCAGACAGGCTATATTTTGATCGGAGCTTAACCCGTCTCCCCATATTCCATTACTATATTTAATCGGAAATTCATTACTTGGAGCCGTAAAGAACGTTTTAAAAAAACGTTCATCCGGAGAATCGACATTCTCATAATAAGACGGTTGGTTCTGATAACCCATCTTACCGGCCACATTGAACGAAAGTTTAGTAGTACCTGTGATATTGAAGTCGAAATTACTACGCCAGTTATAACGACGGTAGGAGAAGGAAGGATCGAAATCCTCTTGTTTGGTAGTATTAAAAATATCTCCGTCATGCAAATAACCCAAAGATACGAAATAACTCATTTTCTTCGTACCACCGCGTACATTAAGATTATAAGCCTGTTCATAACCTACATTCTTTACCAGTTCTTTCCACCAGTCCACTTCGGGAAAGACATCGTTATACGGACCGTAATTTCCGGTAGCATACGCATTTTCCCATGCGGTAATGGTAGATTCGGGAACCATTGCTCCCCAGTTACCATCATTAGCCTGGGCTCTGTTATACTGTTTCATAGAGGTCACATAGTCAGACCATTCAGGAGCAGCAGAAGGTTGTTTAAAACCGAAGTTAGCTGTGAATGAGATTTCCGGTTTCTGTTCGAGTCCGCGTTTGGTTGTCAACAAGATAACGCCGTTCGCACCTTTCACACCGTAAACCGCAGTTGCCGAAGCGTCTTTCAGCAAAGTGATCGTCTCCACCTCGCTATCATCCAAATCCATCATGCGTTCTAAAGTTATTTCAAAACCGTCCATGATAATCAAAGGCGTGTTCAATTCTGCTTTTGTATCGCTTTGCAACTGGTCGATATCCGGCATATTGGCCGCTCCGCGGATCTGTACTTCCGGTAAACGGTTCGGGTTAGAACCCCATTCGTTGCTTTCCAGGATATTGAAAGAAGGATCGATATTGCGCAAAGTGGTCAGTATGTTTCGGTTACCGAAACTTTTCAATTCCTTTTCCGTAATCACCGACACAGCGCCAGTATAGCTTTCTTTCGATTTAGAGAAGATTCCGGTCACAACTACCTCGTCCATTTGCTTCACATCTTCTTCCATCACTACATTCAATTCTTTTTCCCCTTTATAGTACACTTCCTGAGTTTTCATCCCGACAAATGAAAACACCAGTACCGTTTCATGATCGGCCGGCAGATCCATTTTAAAGTGGCCGTCCACATCCGTCACTACTCCGACAGAGGTACCTTTTAAAACCACGGTCACTCCAGG
>OGOM01002423.1_pt1 | contig 11092 bp, 8 predicted proteins | sample 1552681 | NCBI WGS metagenome assembly OGOM01 (sample SAMEA2580188, study PRJEB22360) | human gut metagenome | biome: human gut; feature: human-associated habitat; material: faeces | place: Denmark | collected 2008/2010 | reverse complement strand
GGATGGTATCTCTTTACATTATTATACAGTAGGAGATTGGAACAATAAAGGCTCCGCTACCGATTTCAACACGGAGGATTATTACTGGACCTTAGGAAAATGCCTTGAGATAGAGGATGTCGTTAAAAAGCATATCGCTATCATGGATAAATACGACCCGAAGAAAAATATAGCCCTCATGGTAGACGAATGGGGCACTTGGTGGGATGTGGAACCCGGTACGATCCCCGGCCATCTGTTCCAGCAAAACACGATGCGCGACGCTTTCGTGGCCGCTCTTACCCTACATGTCTTCCACAAATATACGGACCGGGTGAAAATGACCAACATCGCACAGATTGTCAATGTATTGCAGTCCATGATCCTCACGAAAGGCAAGGACATGGTGCTTACGCCTACTTACCATGTGTTCGAGATGTACAAAGTTCATCAAGACGCTACCTTTTTGCCGATGGATCTAATCTGCGACAAGGAGAAAGTAAGAGACAACCGGGAAGTGCCGGTCGTAAGCGCCTCCGCATCCCGGGACTCGCAGGGTAAAATCCATATCTCGTTGGCAAACGTAGATCCCCGGCAAAGCGAGAACATCCATATCGACCTGCAAAACGTAACGATAAAGAGCGTGAACGGGCGTATCCTGACAGCGTCCTCCATAAACGACTATAACACATTCGATTCGCCGGAGAAGGTCAAGCCGGAAGTTTTCAAGGGAGCCAAGGTGGAAAAGGGAAAGTTAAGCGTCAGCCTTCCTCCCATGTCGATCGTCGTATTAGAAGTTTTATAAAAAGACGGACAATAACATGGCAATGTTTCTATAATTATTAACTTTGCCCGAAGAATTAAAAAACACATTAAAGAAACGCATTATGAAACCTACATTATTTGTATTGGCAGCCGGAATGGGTAGTCGTTATGGAGGATTAAAACAATTGGACGGCCTAGGTCCCAATGGCGAGACCATCATGGACTATTCTATTTTCGATGCTATTCGTGGCGGGTTCGGTAAACTTGTATTCGTTATCCGCAAATCTTTCGAGAAAGACTTCCGTGAGAAAATCATCTCCAAATATGAGAACCATATCCCGGTTGAAGTCGTATTCCAAGACTTGAACGATCTTCCGGAGGGCTTCACTTGCCCGGAGGGACGTGAGAAACCGTGGGGAACCAACCATGCCGTATTGATGGGCAAGAAGGTTATCAATGAGCCTTTCGCCGTAATCAACGCCGATGATTTCTACGGACGTGACAGCTTCGCCGTATTAGGCAAGCAATTGTCTGAGATGAATGGCAAGAAGAATGATTATTGCATGGTAGGCTACCGTGTAGGTAATACGTTGAGCGAGAGCGGTTCCGTGGCACGTGGTGTTTGCGCCACGAACGAGAAAGGTTATCTGACAGGCGTCGTGGAGCGTACCGCTATCGAACGTATCGACGGAGATATCCAGTTTGTAGACGAGAACGGAAAGAAGGTCGTATTGGAAGAAAACACGCCGGTCTCCATGAATATGTGGGGCTTCACTCCCGATTATTTCGAGTATTCCGAGGAATTCTTCAAAGAGTTCTTGAAAGCGAACATGGGTAATTTAAAGAGTGAATATTTCATCCCGTTGATGGTAAATAAATTGATCACGGAAGGAACAGCCCGTGTGAAAGTATTGGATACAACCTCCAAATGGTTCGGCGTAACTTACGCGGCGGATCGTCAAGGCGTTGTGGATAAGATCCAAGCCTTGGTAGACGCAGGCGAGTATCCAAGCAAATTATTCTGATTATAAGGTTCTTATGGCTGATTCCTCAGCAGGAAGTAACAGCCGTGGCCTAAGACTTTTATCGTATCACCCTTGTGAAGCGATCTTTTCACCTCTGTGAAACGATCTTTTCACGGGGGTGATACGATCTTTTCACCCCTGTGAAAAGATCAATACCTCCTTATCCTAGCGATATTTTAGACGTATCTTTCACCTAAAAGCCCCGGACAAGTATTCTAATTAGCATACTCCTTATCCGTCACAGCCCGAAGTTGTACGGCATGATTATCGATCGCATGTTCCGTAATGGTCATACACACGATAGAGCTACCCGGTGTCGCCCCATTCCAATGGCGTACATTAGGAGGTGTCACGATCACATCACCCTTCCGGATCACACGTTTCTCTCCTCCTTCCTCTTGATAATATCCTTCTCCATCAAGTACTAACAAGGTTTGCTCGGCATCCGGATGGTAATGCCAGAAATTACGACTGTAAGGTTTGAATATAAAATGTGCGATCATCGTATTACCAGACTCCTTCAACAAGGAGACATAGACATCCCCCGTATTATACTCCGACGAAGCCTTTGCGTCGGCAGGGAAAATCAAGGTTTCGGCACATTGTTCACCCTCGCTAGAGCTGAGAGCTACAAGGTCAAAAGCTTCTCCCGGGGCTAAGACATGAACACGTTCCGGATTACGGATACGCCCTTCTAGCATTTTAGGGTCAGCATTAAATGGTTTCATATTGGGAGCATCCACCGTTCCCCAATGAGACAGGAGAAGCTGCGCTTTAGGATAAGCATTTGCGATCTTTATGGCTCCCTCCAATCCTATATGCCATGAATCTTCCGAGAAATCAAAGAAAATCACGTCCGGGGCAGGTAATTCCAAGAACTCAGGAAGAAAGCGGGAATCTCCCGGTGCCCAAATTAAGCCATCCGGTGTTTTCATGAGGAAACCACAATAATCTTCAACCTTAAATTCACGCGTATATCCCGGATACTCATTTTGCCACGTATGGTAAGCCGGGGTTAACTTGATAGAAATCGGACCGACATTAAAAGTCTCCCCGATACGATGTCCGAAAGAGTTCAAACCCTGTGTTTCCATCAAAGAATCCACGTAGAATGTAGAATGATATTCCCGGCATACAGAAGACATTTCCGTACAAGTAGGAACACTGTAATGATCATTGTCGCAATGAGTAATCAATACCGCATCCAAATGGGGAACATCTTTAGGGGCGATCGGCATATTTATTAACAAAGGCATATCAAATCCCCTCAACATAGGATCGACCATCAAACACGTACCACGGCTATTAATCAGAAAGCCAGCGTTCCCCAACCAGCGTATAACCGTATGCCCGGTTGGCTCAAAAGCCTCTTTGCCGAAAGGTTGTGATGCAGGAGGGATGGCTTGACCCTTTTCATTATAAGAAAACTGAGCCTTTATGTTTAAGACAATCCCCCCTAAAATTAAAATAGCTAAGATACTTGCTCTCATAGTATATTGAATTTAGAGTTTTAAATTTCTATGACAAAATTACCTAGATTCAACATAAAACGATGTGCATATATTACAGATGTTTGTAACGCTATTACGGTTTCCTACCAAAGAAATCATGTTTAGACCTATTCCTTTGATCATAGATATCGATATTTATTCTTATTTTTGTCCATCTAAAACTAATAGAAATAAATATGAGACGGATTCTTACGATGTTGTTTGTTTCGGTATTTATGCTTTCGCTATGCCCGCTGCATGCGCAAGAGACTGAGACATTGGTGCTGATTGATACGGATATGGGTAAGATCAAGGTGAAACTGTTCAACGACACGCCGTTGCACAGGGATAATTTTATCAAGAACGTAAAAGAACACCGTTACGATGGATTATTGTTCCATCGGGTTATCAAGCAATTCATGATACAAGGAGGCGATATCAACTCGAAAGACGCTCCTTTGGATGCGCATCTGGGCGACGGAGATTTAGATTATACCATCCCCGCCGAGTTCGTGTATCCGAAATATTTCCATAAGCGGGGAATGCTCTGTGCCGCACGTACCCCGGATGAGGAAAATCCTGAGAAGGCCTCATCTGCAACTCAATTCTATATCGTGACCGGAAAGTTCTTTACGGAGATGGAGCTAGATAAGATGACCAAGGAGAAAGGCATCGAGTTTACTCCGGAGCAAAAAGAAGCCTATATGCTGGAAGGCGGAACGCCTCATCTGGACGGGAACTATACGGTATTCGGAGAGGTTATACAGGGTATGAAAGTCGTGGATAAGATACAGTTCGTCGAGACGAACGCCGATGACAGACCCACGAAGAACATAAAGATCAAGTCAATGAAACTCATAGAAAAATAAGTATAAAATGGAAAATCAAGCAACTGAGACAAGGGTGCTTATGCACACCAACAAAGGAGATATAAAGCTGAAATTATATAACGACACGCCATTACATCGTGATAACTTTATCAAGTTGGTACAAGAAGGGCAATATAACGGCTTGCTGTTCCACCGTGTGATCAAGGATTTCATGATACAAGGAGGTGACGTGACTTCCAAGGATGCCCCGATGAACAAGCAACTGGGAGCGGGCGATCTGGGCTATACCGTTCCCGCCGAATTCCGTTACCCGAAATATTTCCACAAGAAAGGAGCCCTTTGCGCCGCACGTACCGGAGACGAGGTGAACCCGGAAAAGGCCTCTTCCGCCTCCCAATTCTATATCGTAACGGGGAAAAAGTATTCGGAACAAGAGTTGAACCAGATGGAAAAGCAATTGGAAGGCCGTCTGAAACAAGAGATATTCGCCCGCCTGCAAAACGAGAACAAGCCTAAGATCATGGAATTCTATCGCAGTGGTAACAAGGAAGAACTGGCGATCCTTCGTGATACCTTGATTGGCAAGACCGAGCTGGAGGCCGAGAAGCGGAAAGACGAGGTAAAGTTAAACCCGGAACTCCGTGAGGCTTACAAGAACGAAGGTGGCGTACCGTTCCTCGACAATCAATACACGGTTTACGGCGAAGTGGTAGAAGGCATGGATGTCGTAGACGCCATACAGTCCTCCAAGACCAACAAGCAAGATCGTCCGGCCGAGAATATCGTCATTAACTCCGTAGAGATCTTATAATGCGATTATCGGCTTCATAAACAGACGAAGGGTTATCGTAAATACCAGTAATAAAAGAGCTATCTTGAGAAAGATCATACATATCGATATGGATGCCTTTTATGCCTCGGTGGAACAACGAGACAATTCGGAGTTGCGAGGAAAACCCCTAGCGGTCGGGCATGCGGAGCAGCGAGGCGTAGTAGCTGCCGCTAGCTACGAAGCCCGGAAATATGGGGTACGTTCCGCCATGGCGTCTCAAAAAGCCAAACGTTTATGCCCGAACCTGATATTCGTACATGGAAGGATGGACGTATATAAATCTGTCTCACGCCAGATCCACGAGATCTTCCATGATTATACGGATATCATAGAACCCCTTTCCTTGGATGAAGCCTTCTTGGATGTCACCGATAATAAACAAGGCATCTCTCTCGCTGTAGATATCGCCAAGGAGATCAAGAAACGGATCTGGGATAATTTGAACCTGATAGCGTCAGCGGGAGTCTCCTACAACAAATTTCTAGCGAAAATAGCCTCGGATTATCGGAAGCCCAATGGATTATGCACCATCCATCCAAGCCAAGCCCTCGATTTCATAGCACGTCTTCCCATTGAGTCCTTTTGGGGAGTAGGCCCCGTAACAGCCCGGAAAATGCATACACTCGGTATCCACAACGGGCTGCAATTACGGGAATGTTCGGGGGAGATGCTTACCCGCCAGTTCGGAAAGGCGGGAATACTTTATTATGAGTTTGCCAGAGGTATAGACAACCGTCCCGTAGAAGCGGTACGAATCCGGAAGTCGGTAGGTTGCGAGCATACGCTAGAAAAAGATATCTCCCGCAAATCCTCTGTTATCATCGAGCTTTATCACGTAGCGACCGAACTTATCGGCAGGCTGGAACGTTCCGGATTCAAGGGAAATACACTGACCTTAAAGGTCAAGTTCCACGATTTTAACCAAATCACGAGAAGCCTCAGCCGTCCGGAAGAGTTAACAACCTTAGATAAGATCCTTCCCTTGGCCAAGGAATTACTGAAAGAAGTGGAATATACCGAGCATCCCATCCGACTGATCGGCCTATCCGTATCCAATCCCGTAAAAGAGGAGCCTCATACGAAAGACCGTTGGGAACAATTAAGTTTTGAGTTCAGCGACTGGAAATAACACTTGCCCTAGAAGGATAGCTTCATCATAAAACGTATACCCTTTGTCTGGATGCCCGGATGATCCTTATAAGTCAAACGCCATACATAATCCAAACGCAAGAACTTAAAGATATTCTCGATACCGACACCCGCCTCCATATAAGGAGTAGACGGGTCCATCAGGTAAGAGCCCTGCGGGAATAAGAACAAGCCCTCATTCTGCTCACCGATATACGGATTATTCTTATCCGTCAAGTGACCGAACATACCCCGGAAAGAAAAGACCTCCCTCCATTTTAACTTCTTGATAAGCGGAATACGGTTCAATAAGGCTCCGTTCATAAAATAAGTAATATCCCACGAAGCGTACTCATCGTTGATGAACTCCATTGCGTTCATATTCGTATAAGATTCCGGTTGCACCAAATACGACAAGTTTGCGTTCGGCAAGATCAACAAAGGATAAGGAGCCTTTGTCCAAACTTTACCTGCCTTAGCGAGAATATCCACATAACCGAAAGCAGAGAACCAGAAACGTTTCTGAATACCGAGCTCCGTCTTCTGATAATCATACGAACTACCTAATACATCTTGGAAAGCCATCGTATGGTTCAAGGTGAATACCGGTGCGTCAAGCGTAATCGGATAACGGTAATTACGAGTCTGGTAGAATTTCTCATTCGGGGCGAAACGGAACTTAAACTCCACTTCCGACATCCGGTAGGAATCGGTAGCCGTGATCTGGCCATCCGGACCGATACGGTCGAACGCAGCGTAACCGGTTGAGTATTCCTTAAAATTACGAAGTACCGCCCCATAAGCCCAGCCGTTATAATGCTCACGGTAATAGGTCAGTTCCATATTCCTTAAATAGGTGGCACGCGTATCTTTCTGCCGCTTCAAGGCCAAGAACATATTATCCTTGTTGGTATACATATACTGCTGACCTAACTGGTTGATATCATATAGGTACTCGAAGCGAATAGAATGCACGGGAAATTCTTTCCGATAATCCTTCTTATCGATAAAAGAATATTCTACGATACCATCATATTTCAACTTGCGGTCTTTCGATCCATAAGCCAAATAACCATCCAAGAAAAGACGTTTACTGAACGCCGTTGTCGTGGTTCCACCAACACGGAAGCGGGCCCCCTCAATCGCGTTACCACTGATATAGGTGTTCATCGGACCAAACTCGAACTTGCTCTTCTCCGGAATCTTATTCGTTGCGATATAACCGGAGGTAAGGATCGAAACAACCTTCTCCGTCACATAGAAAATAGGAACGGAACGAAGCTTCGCCATTAGCAACTCCACGTTATTCTGCTTGCGAGTTCCCGCCTCAGTAGGACGATTCTCCTCCCAGAAATCCGCCGAACGGCGATAAGCTTCCATCGGTATAATAATAGGTGCGCTCTCCTCGAATACTTTAGGATCATCGGGTCCCTCAAACGCTTGATTCGAATAGATATTCAAACGGCGGGCATACATTCCTTTCGATTTCTCCGTCAATTTGAAGTCCACGTTGATATCATCTTTCGTAATGATACGAGTCCCATCCGGGGCACGGTCGAAAGTCTGCTCGATCGTCATTCCACCGACAAAATTCAAGTTGATCTTCTTCGGGACATTCAACTTAACCTTCTGCACGAAATAAGTAGAATCCAACGTGATAAAAAGATGTCCCGTAAAACCGAACGTCTCCGGAGTAAACGGAGCGAAACCCAAATCCACGCACTTCTGTCCGGCGACCTCCACCGTGTCTAGCAAATAATATTTATAGAAGTTAGGCCCCATCGTAGACATAGGACTAACGAAACGGTTCAAGAACAAAGGAATATCATTCTGGAAGATATTCACTTCCCGGAATACCTCATTCAAGAACTGTTGCATACCGTCTCGTGAGAAGACCTCATCCACACCAGCCGCTTTCGTAGCCAGAACGACCCTCTTTTCCGTCTTCGGGTCTTTACGATAATAAACGGTCTGGATTTTCTCACGTTCAGATACCGGCAAGATCGTCTTTCCCACCTCCAACGTATCGATAAACTCAGTCAAGAAGTCAAACTTTCCCGCCTTTCCATCCTTTTTCGGTTTCGGTTGGTAATCGTTCATAGCGAAGACCATCTTCTCGTATTGATCATACCGAAAATAATCATGATTATGAGGATCGTTGCTCTCCCGACGTGCGATAGCGTTTTTGATAAAGGTAACCGCAGGATTATCCTTCTTTCGATATCTTTCCTTTCCCGGCTTGATAATCACCTCCGACAAATTAATACTTGTCGGAGCTAACTGAATCTTCAAATGTTCCGCTTTACCCGGAACGAATTTCAATTCTTTCTCCGTATAACCCAGATAAGAGACCTGTAAAGTACGTACCTTAGATGAAGAGGAGAGCGTAAAAGCCCCATCCAGATCTGTCGTAGCACCTATCGTAGTTCCCTTCAAAATCACAGCCACATAAGGCAAAGGTTCTCCCGTAATAGAATCAGTCACGATTCCTTTTATCATGTAGTTCTGGCTCTTCGCTACCCAAGCGAACGCCAATAAAAGCCATATAAAAACAATTCTCTTCCCCATCAGATCTGACACCTCATTAAACTCCGCAAAAGTACAACAGGATCATTTATATAAATGTTCCAAAACACATGCAATATATTCCAATTAGCAACAAATGGTCTAAAAAGCCAATCGTACTTTCAAGAACGACTAATCTGAAGCCCCTTATTCGATAAGCTCATCTCCACGAACCGGGCGTTCGAATTGGGTGGAGAAAGAGTCAATATCTTTCGGATTTGCAGGGCTGCACCCGGGTCTTTCGCTACGATATATAAGTAACCACCACCGCCTGCTCCCGGAAGTTTATATCCCAAGGCATAAGCCTGTATCTTGGAGATAATAGCTTCCACCGCCGCCGGATTCGTTCCGGAATCGAGTGCCTTATTTTGCTCCCAAGTCTTTCCGACCCATTTACCATAAGTCACGAAGTCTCCGCATTGGATCGCCTCGTACATATCAAGCGCATGGGCTTTCATCTCAGACAAAATACCTAAATGCGCCTCGCTATTCAAGAACATACCTCGTACGATTTCCGACAAAATATCTTTCGCCGTACGAGTAATTCCCGTATAATAAAGAAGATGACAAGGCCGGTATTCCGGATCAGTAAACAAGTATTCCGGCAGCCAACGTACCAAAGGATTCTGATTAAAACCCTCGTTCGTTTGCAAGAGTTTCAAACCGTGCAATACGCCACCGTATTGATCTTGCCACCCCCCGCCGGTAGTCAGCAATTGTTCTAAAATCAAGGTGCGGTTTCCGATCTCATTCTTATCCCAAGCCAAGCCACAAAAGTCAGAGATAGCGCCCAGCACAGTAGCTGCGAGGATCGAGCTAGTGCCTAAACCGGAACCCGCCGGTATCGCCGCCAACAAGGTAATCTCCAGCCCGCTACCAAAAGCTTCCAACTGGACATCCAAAGAAGCATAAGCCTCCGCCGAGAATTCCGGGATAAATCCCGCCAAGGCCAAAGCCGCTTTCGTAAACGTAGTATCTTCTTGCTCCGGGAAAGTAGCTCGCTGCGACAAGGTACGATCTTTTACACGGTTCCACCAACTATCCGGGACTTGCATCGGACTATGAGGTGTGTTATAAGACAAGAACATAAAGAATGGATGTTCTTTATGATCACGTATATAATCCAAGGCTTTATCGGTCAGATCATCTATGATAAAGCCCTCGCCCGAAATAATCTCTCCGTTATGCTCCAACACCGGGTTCCAATAATTCCCCCAATGCCCGGAACAAAAACCATAGAACTCCTCGAAGCCCCTTGCGTTCGGATGGTAGGGATATTGCGTACCACTATGCCATTTTCCAAATAGAGAGGTAGCGTATCCGGCCTCCCGGAAATATTCCGCGATCGTTTTCTCTCCCAGATTAAAGCGCTCGCCTCCCCCGGTCGTAGAATTAACGCCACTCCGTACATGATAGCGTCCGGTCAAGAACTCCGCCCTCGTCGGGGATGACACCGGACAGACATAAAAATTCTCCAAGATCGTTCCCTCATGAGCGATACGATCTATATTAGGAGTTTGCACGAAGGTATTCCCCGTGAAGCCCAAATCGCCCCAACCTTGGTCATCCGATAACATTACGATGATATTGGGGAGTTGTTTTTGAGCGAAAGCCGGAATACAACCGGCCCCCACTCCCAAAACACTAAACAATACGCCTAACTTTGTCATTCGATTCAACTTTTTGCCTAATCAAGATTACCTTTATTGCGGACGGCTATATCCTTGATCCAACAATTTCTTCAACAACGCAGAAAGCTCATTCGCAATGCCTTTCTCACGCAAGAAGAGATTATTACTCTCCAAAGAATCGGTCCGCATATTATAAAGTTGGCCTTTCGGTCCATTCTTCACCGGGGATAAACGGGCGGGAGCCGTAAAACCACCGGAGCCCAGACAATCGATATATTTCCAATCTCCCTTCTTGATCGCTAATTTGCCGGAGCCGGACAAGTACATGATCTGGTCTCTCGTCGAGGCATTCATATCACCATCCAATACTTTCTTAAAGCTAAAGCTATCCTCTGCCTGTCCTTTAGGAAGGGATTGCCCGGTTAAATCCGCCAATGTAGCCAATATATCTACCAAGCCAACCGTTTGGGAACAAACCCCAGGGCGCTTGATATGATCCGGCCAATGAACAATCAGCGGAACATGATGACCGCCGTCCCACGCATCACCTTTCTGCCCACGGCGGCTCCAGTTACTTTGATGCCCGTATTGCTGGATATCCTCCTCTTCCCATGCGCCTCCGTTATCACTGGCGAAAATGACAATCGTATTCTTCTCCAGACCTAATTCCTTTAGTTTGGCATTCACCCGAGCCACGACATTATCGATATCGCCCATAAAATCGCCATAGGTACCTAACTCAGTAGATCCCTTAAACTGAACGGTGGGCAGCCATGGGGTATGCGGACCGGTTAACGGCATATATAAAAAGAATGGCTTTTCCTTTCGTCCTTCCCGCTCGATAAAA
>OGOM01002415.1_pt1 | contig 11128 bp, 10 predicted proteins | sample 1552681 | NCBI WGS metagenome assembly OGOM01 (sample SAMEA2580188, study PRJEB22360) | human gut metagenome | biome: human gut; feature: human-associated habitat; material: faeces | place: Denmark | collected 2008/2010 | reverse complement strand
TTGTCAATTTCAAGAGCTATGCTTGGTTGATTTGGTTTCTTAATTATTAAAGGCGCTTCAATATCCTCATCTTGAAGATTGAAGATAGCTTGGACTCGTTTTGCCGAAATAAAGCTTTGGTTGAGATTCGTCAACATCATAGCTAATTTAAGGAGCTCCGCCAAAATCTGCAAAAGATAATTAACCAAGGCGATTAGCATACCTTGAGACAAAAGACCACCTTGAATTTGCACATTTCCTTGCCAAAGTATAGCAATTAAGGTCATATTAACAACCAAGAATGTCAAAGGACTAATGAGACTTGATATCACCCCTGTTTTAAGTTGCCACTTCTTCAACTCTTTATTGACAGTGGTAAAGTTATCTAATTCACGCTCACTCTGACCAAAAGCACGAATAACCCTCATGCCCTCGAGTTGTTGACGAGTATTGGTCACAATTGATTCATTAATCAATCGAATCTTAGCATACAGAGGATTGACAATACGACTAGCTAGTACAATTATAAGAGACAATACCAAGACCATACCAATAAACCATAAGGTTAAACGTGGGCTGATACGGAATGCCATAATAATGGCTCCCGTCACAATTATTGGTGCCCTTAAAAAGAGTCTTAAAAACTGATTAATACCTGTTTGAATTTGAAAGGTATCTCCAGTCAAACGTGTTACCAAACTTGAAGTACCTATCTCATCACGCTTTTCCTTTGACAATCGCATTATTTTTGCATACAAATCATTTGTTAAAGCTTGGGCATAGCCAACTGCTGCCCTAGATGAAAAATACTGTGCTGAAATAGCAACGACAACCCCAATCACGGCAAGTCCGAACAAGAGAAAAATCATCATAAACAGATGATTTTGGTCTCTATTTGGAATAGTTATATCGACAATTCCAGCAATCACCATAGGAACTAAGAGTTCGAAACTAGCTTCGATTAATTTAAAAACAGGTCCCAGGATACTATCTTTAACAAATCCTTTGAAATAAACTAATAATGCTTTCATTTGTCTTTCCTTAAGAATGGAGGTGGTTACTCTTAGAGACGAGAGAATATTCGCATCAGAAAGAGATTCAACTGCACTTCTTTGGCGTAATAAATATTTCCACCATTTGTATAAAGTTTTCCCCCACCATAATACATGGCAACAGGTTGATAATAAGTATAGGTTTTCCCACTAGTGTTTCCTAGACTTGGAGCAACGACATCTTTAGAATAGGCATTTGCTAGTTCAACGGTGTTAACACCACCGTTATCAGCAACATAATCAATATAGGTCTTACCAAAGTTATAAGCTTGCACTGCTGTCCAAGGATCGACCTTATGGTGGACAGCTGCTTCAAGATTATCCGAAAGCACCCTCACCCCCTGACGGATACTTTCTTTTTGATCTGTAATGGAGTTGGTCACCCCCGTAGAACTTTCACTGGACTGCATTACGTCGTCTGTCTTTCCCTTGGTTTCTGTGTAAATCATAGCAAGAACCAAATCGACACTAGTTGTATTTTTAATGTCATCCTCTGCTAAGACCTCCTTAACCAGGGATTCATAAGTTAGGACATGTTGGATATTGGCATGGATTCGATAGCATTGGATACTTATTATGAACACTACGACAAAAACCACCAGACTTCTTATCCATTTAAACATATTATTTATTGACGATATCCTCGATATTTTTGATGAGAATAGAGTAGGTGCCATCAGGATTTTGAATAAATTCAACACTATCAGCATCCTGATAAACGTTATTCGGCACAATTAACTCAATCCCATTTGATAACGATAGTTTTTGATTCTCCAATTTTTTAATTTGACGAGAATGGTCAATATCTGAAACCGAAATGGGTTCAGGAATAGCTTCTTTTAGCTCATCAACGAAGGTCAAACGAGCAGTCAAATTATTATCAAAGAGCTGGTCCGCTAATTTTTCAGGTGACAACTCTTGATCTTCTTCCAAATTATTGAAAATAGCAGATTTCATTTTTCCTTGGAAGTTAAAGTCATCCTGATTAAAATTCTCAGCAATCTTCTGAGCAGTATCTTCAACCATCTTAATCGATTTTTTAACAGACTGCTCAGGTTGGACCTGCAACAGATTTTCAGAGAAATAATTGGCAAAACTACCATTATGCTTAATACGTTTTTCAATCAGATAATACTGCTTACTACTACGGTTGATAACCAAAGCTTCATCTGGTGTCTGGGCCGCAGAAGGCAGATTATTTTGTGACAACTGAATAGGATGCTGACTATTTCCCAAAGAATGAACCAAACTATCCTTAAGAGCAATGCGCAAGAAAGCAAAATATTCTTGACCTTCTTTATCAAACTGAATAAAGACCAAATCATTGGTCTTTTGATCTTCAGAAATGACAAATTCTTCCTTCCAAAGTTTGGAAATTTTGACTGAACTTTCCATCAAATCATTTCCTATATGACTGATGAAAACATTCTCTGTATCGAAATACCCTCGTTTAGCCTCATCAGAAAAAACCTTAGAGAGTTTCTTTCTAAAATACTCATCTAAACGTGGCGTTATTTCAATAGGTGATTCTGCCAAAACCAGCTCCGTATCATTTGGCGAAAACTGATGAATGATAATGCGTTTAATATATAGATCTAACATAATTTATTAATAGAGTGGGAAAGCATCTGTAAGAACTTTAACGTCTCCACGAATGCGTTCCAAAACTTCAGGTTTATCGTGATTTTCCAAAGCTTCAACCATCCACTCTGCAATCTGACGGCTCTCAGCTTCACCCATACCACGGCTTGTAATTGCTGGACTACCGACACGAATACCAGATGTTTTGAATGGAGATAACTGCTCATAAGGAATACTATTTTTGTTCAAAGTAATATTTACTTCTTCAAGAACGTTTTGCGCAACCTTACCATTTTCGACAACTTTAGTAACATCAACCAAGAAGAGATGATTATTAGTTCCACCTGAGATTACTCGGAAATCTGGATGTTGGTTGAAAACGTCCGCCATGGCAGCAGCATTCTTGATAACATTTTCACCGTATTCCTTAAAGGCAGGGTCAAGTGCTTCTTTAAGAGCGACAGCCTTGGCAGCAATAACGTGTTCCAGTGGGCCACCTTGCAAACCAGGGAAGACCGCAGAATTCAATTTCTTAGCGATATCTTCATCATCAGTCAAAATCAAACCACCACGAGGTCCACGAAGTGTCTTGTGGGTTGTTGTAGTTGTCACATGTGCATAAGGAACCGGACTTGGATGATGACCAGAGGCTACAAGACCTGCAATGTGAGCCATATCTACCATGAGGTAAGCACCTACAGCATCAGCGATTTCACGGAATTTAGCAAAATCAATGATACGTGAGTATGCTGAAGCCCCTGCCACGATAAGTTTGGGTCTCACTTCTTTTGCTTGAGCAAGGATAGCATCATAATCAAGAAGTTCACTTTCCTTATCAACATTGTAAGACACAAAGTTATAGGTCTTACCAGAGAAACTAACTGGTGCACCGTGTGTCAAGTGACCACCCGCTGACAAATCCATCCCCATAACTGTATCACCAGGTTGGATTAAAGACATGTAAACAGCAGCATTGGCTTGGCTACCTGAGTGAGGTTGCACGTTAGCAAATTTTGCCCCAAAAAGTTTCTTAGCACGTTCAATGGCAAGGGTCTCAACCACATCAATAACGGCTGTACCACCATAGTAACGTTTACCTGGATAGCCTTCTTCGTAAACAGAGACTCTGCGTATTTGTTAGTCAAGAGCGTTCCTTGAGCAGCCATAACGGCTTTAGAAACCACGTTTTCAGAGGCAATCAATTCAATATTATTTTGTTGGCGTTCTGCCTCAGCATCGATGGCGTTCCATAGTTCAGGGTCAAATGCTTTGTAATCTTCTTTATCAAAAATCATTGAGGTCTCCTTTGAGGTCTAATGGGCTTTCAAACAACTCACCCACAAACAGTCGAAAGTTATATCACTCTTTTTTAAGTCTCTGTTAGTCATTTTATTCCATAGTCAACTCTGGAAGAGCTGCCAATAGGTCATCTTTTGTTATTTTCCCTTGTCTGAGAATCCTAGCAGGTGAAACCGACAAATCCAAAATCGTCGAATCTACACCTAACAAGGCATTATCATCCTGATAGCCAGTCACCTGAAAATCAAATTGCGCTCTAATATCGTCGAAATGACGACCACTTTCCTTTCCAGACTTATTGGCTGATGGACCAATCAAAGGCCCCTCAGCTTGAATCAACTCTCTAGTTACGGGATGGTTTGGTAATCGAAATCCAACCGTTGCCAATCCTGAATTAATCCATCTAGGTACTTGATCATTAGCTTTTAAGATGATGGTCAGAGGTCCAGGCAAAAAAGCATCGTACAATTGTTTCAAATACTTGGGTTGCTCCTTTGAATAGAAAAGGATATCTTCATACGAGGCTACATTCAAATTCATGGCTTTGTCTCTAGGACGATTTTTTAGCTCATAAACATAATTGACTGCCTTCTCATCCAAAGCCTTGGCAAACAGACCATATACGGTCTCTGTAGGGAGAACAACGGCCTCACCATTATTCAAAATTTCTCTTAACTGTTTCTTACTTTCCATCATCCATCACGACCATTCTATCCTGTCCAAATTGATCCTTAAGGACACGCACATGCTTATCTGGAAAATGTAGTGACAAAAGTTTCCTTAGATCTTCGCCTTGCTTATAGCCTATCTCAAAATAGAGTTTTCCTTGAGGATTTAGATACTTATCTGCGTCCTCAAGGATTTGTCTATAAATGGCAAGTCCATCTTCATCAGCAAACAAGGCCATCTTGGGCTCGCTAGTCAAGACATTTAAACCAACTTCGTCCTTATCATTTTCAGAAATATAAGGAGGATTCGACACAATGATATCAAAACAACCGGAGACATTTTCAAAAACATCCGCTAGAACAAAGCTGATATCTACCCGATTTAGCTTAGCATTATCCTTAGCAAGTACCAAAGCATCAGCTGATAAGTCACTAGCCGTCACTTGCCACATAGGACGACTCTTTTTCAGGGAGACCGCAATAGCACCACTTCCAGTGCCTATATCAAGAACCTTGAGCTCTGTGTTCGGGTTTTCTGCCAAAATTAGGTCCACTAATTCCTCAGTTTCAGGACGAGGAATCAAAACACGCTCATCAACTTGAAAACGTAGACCATGAAATTCCTCATAACCTAAAATATATTGGGCAGGCTTGTGAGCCGTAAGTTGCGTGAAAATATGAGCTAAAAGATTTCCGTCTTCCTCCGAAACTTCCTGTCTCAATTGAAGAACAAAATGAGTCAAATCCCATTGTTTCAAACCACGATAAACAAAGGAAATGGACTCAGGTTCTTCACCGATAGCTTCAAGCTCCTTCTCGTAACCGGCCAGGACATCCGCTAAAATCATTTGTTAAGCTCTTCCAATTTTTGTGTTTGATCGTAAAGAACCAAAGCATCGATAACTTCATCCATTTTGCCAGCCAAAATCGTATCTAATTTTTGAAGAGTCAAACCAATACGGTGGTCTGTGACACGGTTCTGTGGAAAATTATAAGTACGGATACGCTCTGAACGATCCCCTGTACCAACCGTAGATTTACGCTCAGCATCTTGCTCATCTTGAGCAATTTGTGCAAAATGGTCCGCAACACGCGCACGGATAATCTTCAGGGCTTTATCACGGTTTTTCTGTTGGGTACGTTCTTCTTGCATCTCAACTTTAATTCCAGTAGGAATGTGAACCATACGCACCGCAGTTGCAACCTTATTGACGTTCTGTCCACCGGCACCAGAGGCGTGATAGATATCGACACGAAGATCCTTAGGATCGATTTCGTACTCCATTTCTTCAACTTCTGGCATTACCAAAACAGTTGCTGTAGAGGTATGAACACGACCTTGACTTTCAGTCACAGGGACACGTTGTACACGATGTGCTCCAGACTCATATTTGAGTTTAGAGTAGACTGATTCTCCTGAAACCATGGCAACCACTTCCTTGATACCACCAACACCATTGTATGATGCTTCCATTACTTCAAAGCGCCACCCTTGTGTTTCAGCGTATTTTTGGTACATAGCTAGGAGGTCACCCGCAAACAAGGCAGCCTCATCTCCCCCAGCAGCCCCACGAATTTCAAGGATGATATTCTTGTCGTCATTAGGGTCTTTTGGCAAGAGGAGAATTTTCAAGCGTTCTTCATACTCTTCTTTAGCTGCTTTGGATTTTTTAAGTTCTTCCTTAGCCATTTCTTCCAAATCAGCATCACCACTAGCTTCCTTAATCATCTCTTCAGCATCTGAGATATTTTGGATAACTTGCTTGTACTCACGGTAAGCTATGACAGTTTCACGGGTGTTAGCCTCTTCACGCGACAACTCCATGAAGCGTTTGGTATCTGATACAACTTCAGGGTCGCTAAGCAATTCGCCCAATTCCTCATAACGGTCTTCAACCGCCTGCAACTGATCATAAATGTTCATTTGTTATTTTTCTCCTTATATACCTGATAGTTATCTTTAATTCTATTTCAAAGGAACTATTCTTTCTCGAGGCGGATTAAACCAATGTTTTCGGCAAACCGAGATATAACTTTCGTGACCTCCAATTTGTACCTGTACCCCCTCATAGACTGGCTCACCATCTTCCATGCGTAGAACCATGGTTGCCTTTCTCGAACAGTAGTGACATATGGTCTTAATCTCTTCGATTTTATCAGACAAAAGCAAGAGATACTTAGATCCTTCAAATAGATTGTTTTGAAAATCATTTTTGAGACCAAATGCCATAACTGGGATATCTAACTCGTCAACAATTCGTGCCAAATCATAGACATTTGCACGAGTTAGAAACTGTGCTTCATCAATCAAAACGCAATAAGGCCGCGGACTTATATCATCAATGTAATCAAAAATATCCGTGTCATTCCCAATTGGATAAGCCTTACGTCTCATACCAATACGACTGGAGATATAGCCGACCTCGTCTCGATCATCTAATCGACTGGTCAGTAGCACTACCGGCTTTCCTTGCTCTTCGTAATTATATGCAACCTTAAGAATCTCAATGGATTTCCCAGAATTCATGGTGCCGTAGCGAAAATAAAGTTGTGCCACACCAGACTCCTCTAAAATTTTTATTGTACCTATTTTATCATAATTTTAAGCGCAAAAGGGAGAGAGTCCGAACAATTTTTGAAAAAAAGTTCGTCTTACTCCCTTAATTATAAAGTGGGACTAAAAAGTAACTTAAAACTTTTCAATAATCTTCTCTTGTGAAACTCCTCAACTCTAAAATACTATTTGAGGTCCTACTAAATAAGAAGTATCGTTACTACCACTTCCTTATGAATAGGCTTTAGCTAATCGTGCAAGGAGTTCTTCTTTCTCTTCATCACTAGCAAAGGAAGCTTCAATCGCTGTCTTATTATGTGCATAGAAATCTTGAACTGTGCTATCAAAATACTTGTGATAGAGTTCGTATTCCTTAGTTAAATTTGTATCAGAAACCGTACGATTGTCTGTATTAATCGTAATATTAGCACCTGCTGCTTTCATTTTAAGGTATGGAAAATCATTAACAGTCACTGCTGCCTTGGTCTGTAGATTACTTGTTAAGCATAACTCACCCGTCACACCGTTTTTGACAAATTCATCCAAAAGTTCTGGTTCTTGAGCCAGAATAGTCGCATGACCATTACGCTTAATTCCCATAGCAATTGACTCAGCAAGAAAAGCCGGACAGCCACACTCACCAGCATGAAAGGTCATAGGACGGTTGTAACTTTTGACTTGTTCAATAAGAGGTTTAATAGCTGCAGGTCCATAATTAAGCTCATCTCCAGCGAAATCAAAACCAACAAAGTCACTATCTCTGACTTGATTAGCTTCATCAAGAATACGAGCTGTTAATGATTGATCTGACTGGCGCATGCCACAAACCAGTGCCTTAGCAATAATACCAAATTCTTCTTGAGCTTGACGTAATCCTTGACAAACAGCATCAATTGTCTCAGTGACAGTCAATCCCTTATCCATCGACAATTCTGGTGCGAATCTCACTTCAATATAGATAACATTTTCTAAAGCAGCTTGTTTGGCAACATCATAAGCAGCAATAGTTAAAGCCTCATTAGTTTGTAGTAAGGGGCGAATATAATCAAAGGACTCTAAATATTCTAGGAGACTCTCACAGGTAACCGGCGCTGTCACGTGCTGTTTGAGCTCCTCATCATCCTCAGGCAAATCAATCTGTGCCAACTCAGCTAGGTGACGAATGGTACTTAAAGATAAAGAACCGTCCAAATGGCAGTGCAGTTCTATTTTAGCCAACTTATGAAAGTCAATAGCAGTCATATTTCTTTTCCTCTCTAAATAATATTCTATTAATTCAGATAAAATGATTTATAATCTTATCTTACCTATCAAGAATCAATATGTCTTCTCCAAAAGAACGTAGTCGATTCTTGAAATGCCATCAGAATTTTGTTAGGATGTGACTATCAAGAATACGAGGAGAAACTTTATGTCTGACTATATTTTACCAGAAGTTTGGGAAAATCCAACCTCTATGGGAGGTACCTGGGGTGGCCTCAATCAACCTACAGCTGGTGCACGTTTTGAACAAACTTTACCTAAAGGTGACCAACCTTTCCAGCTCTATACTTTCCCAACACCAAATGGTATCAAGGCAACTATCATGCTAGAAGAACTGAAGGAACTTGGTGTGACTCAAGCAGGTTATGACGCTTATCGTATTAAGATTGGTGATGGTGACCAATTCGGCTCAGACTTTGTTGCAATTAATCCAAACTCAAAGATTCCAGCCATGATGGATTATTCTGAAGACCAACCAGTTCGTGTCTTTGAATCAGCTAACATTCTCCTTTACTTGGCTGAAAAATTTGGCAAACTCATTCCAACTGATCACACAAAACGTACGGAAGTTCTCAACTGGCTCTTTTGGCAAACAGGTGCTGCTCCTTTTCTAGGTGGTGGCTTTGGGCACTTCTTCCACTATGCACCTGAAAAAATCGAATATGCCGTCAACCGTTTTGCCATGGAAGCCAAACGCCAACTTGACTTGCTTGATAAAGAATTAGCAAACAAACCTTATATTTCTGGGGATGAATACACCATCGCTGATATTGCTATCTGGTCCTGGTATGGCCGTCTTGCTCAAGATAAGATTTGGGACAAGGCTGGTATTTTCCTTGATGTTAAAGAATACAAGCACCTTCAAGCATGGACTGAGAAGATTGCTAACCGTCCAGCAGTTAAACGCGGACTTGAAGTCGAATATAAAGAGATCTAATTTTTGTAACGGTTTGCCTAGGCTAACCGTTTTTCTATAATTTCATGATATAATAAAGGCAAACTCACAAGGAGACAAACATGACTTTATTTCAAGCAATTTTAGAAAAAATCAAAGCCTACGACACTATTATTATTCACCGCCACCAACGACCAGACCCCGATGCCATTGGTAGTCAGATAGGGCTAAAAGAAATTTTAAAAACAAACTTCTCAGATAAAAAGATTCTTGCAACAGGTATCAATGAACCTACCTTATCTTGGATTGCTGAGATGGATGAGGTGCCCGACAATGATTATGAAGGTGCTCTTGTTATTGTTACCGATACAGCCAATACTCCACGTATTGATGATGATCGTTATGATAAGGGAGACTTTCTTATCAAAATTGACCATCATCCTAATGATGATGCTTATGGAGACCTGCTTCTGGTTGATACCTCTGCTTCAAGTGCCAGCGAAATTGTGACCGACTGGGCTCTCACTCTTGGTCTTTCCTTGTCAGATGCTGCTGCTCGTGTTCTCTACAATGGTATTGTTGGCGATACGGGGCGATTCCTCTACCCATCTACAACACCTAAAACACTACAAATCGCTGCTAAACTTCGCGAATATGACTTTGATTTTGCATCTATGGCTCGGCGAATGGATAGTTTTCCTTTCAAAATTGCTAAACTTCAAGGCTATGTTTTCGATAATCTTGAAGTTGATGAAAATGGGGCAGCTCGCGTCGTCTTAACTCGAAAAGTTCTTGATGACTTTAATATCACTGATGCTGAGAGTTCTGCTATTGTTGGAACTCCTGGCCGGATTGATAGCGTTGAATCATGGGCTATTTTCGTAGAGCAACCTGAGGGCCATTACCGTGTACGTCTTCGTAGTAAAACCATTGTCATCAATGAAATTGCCAAACGCCATGACGGTGGAGGCCATCCACTTGCTAGTGGAGCCAATTCCTACAGCTTAGAGGAAAACGAACAAATCTATCAAGAAATTAAGGATACTGCCCATGCAACTCACCAATCGTCGTGTACATCTCATGGGGACTGTGATTGATGTCTCCATCTATCATAAACAGCCAGAGCCTCTACTTGATCAAGTTGAAGCGTTGCTTAATCTTTATAATAAGCGTTTTTCCGCCAATGATGCCAGTTCCGAACTCATGAAAATTAACAAGGCGGCAGGCTTACATCCTGTGAAGATCCACCCAGAACTTTTTGAACTTATTTCTCTTGGAAAATGGCACAGTTGCCAGCCGGGCAGTCACCTTAATATTGCTATTGGACCTCTCATTCAGACTTGGCGAATCGGCTTTTCTGATGCAAGGCTTCCCTTTCCTGAAGAAATCACTCTGCTCCTAGATATTATTAATCCCAATGCTATCGTTCTATCCGAGGAAAATCAAAGCGTCTTTCTCCAAGAAAAAGGCATGAAAATTGATCTTGGTGCTCTGGCAAAAGGTTATATTGCAGATCGTATTGCAGATTATCTAAAAGCTGAAAATGTCACTAGTGCTCTGATTAATCTGGGTGGCAATATCCTAACATTTGGACCAGCCTTACACAATCCTGATCAAAAATGGCGAATTGGTATTCAAAATCCTAAGGAGACTAGAAATACTAACCTTCTAGTACTTGCCATAAGAGATCAATCTGTAGTTACTTCAGGGATATATGAACGCACTTTTGAGATAGATGGCAAAACCTATCATCATATTTTTGATAGTCAAACTGGCTATCCAGTCTCTAGTGACCTAGCTAGTCTCACCATTATTTCATCTCTCTCAGTGGATGGGG
>OGOM01002412.1_pt1 | contig 11153 bp, 6 predicted proteins | sample 1552681 | NCBI WGS metagenome assembly OGOM01 (sample SAMEA2580188, study PRJEB22360) | human gut metagenome | biome: human gut; feature: human-associated habitat; material: faeces | place: Denmark | collected 2008/2010 | reverse complement strand
CCAGCGCAATGGCGCCGTGGGGGCAGGCCGTGACACAGGCGCCACAGCCAATGCATTTCTCCTCATCCACTTCCGCCACACCATACTCATTGATGGAAATGGCTCCGAATTTACATTTATCTATACAGGCTTTACATCCGATACATCCATCTGCACAGCCGGCCTCACCTTCGGCTGATCTGCATCCCCCATTACATGCAACTACAGCCGCGCGATATGGAAATTTCTTCTTTACTGCCATATTCAGCACTTCCTTTCATATGGTGTTCCGGTCAGAGGAAGACTATACTGTCTTTCACCATTCCATCTGAAATATGCATCTGCAATTGCAGGTGCAGTTGGGATAGAGGTGATCTCACCGATTCCAATGGCACCACAGGCTACATTCAGTCCCGGTTTGTCAACAACGATGGCATCGATTTTCGGAATCTCATGAGAGCGGAACAGACCAAGAGATCCATACTTGTCAATTGGTTTACAGTTCTCATCGATCGGATAATGCTCTCTCAGTGCAAATCCTATGGACATCACTACGCCGCCCTCAATCTGACCTTCACAAGACAGTGGATTGACTGCCTTGCCCACATCATGTGCAGCAACCATTTCCTCAATCTTACCTGTTTTTTTATCCAGGATACACATCTGCGTCGCATAGCCGTAGGCTACATGGGAAACAGGATTCGGCACATTTGCGCCAAGAGGATCTGTCTTTGCAAGATATTCCCCATAATAAATTTTACCGATCACATCATCAATGGTCTTACCTGCATTGCGGTCCTCCATAACCTTATCGCAGGCTCTGCGGCAGGCTTCCCCTGTTACCAGAGTCTGTCTGGAACCGGAAGTTGTACCTGAATCCGGTGCGAACCAGGTATTACTTCTCTCATATACAATATCTTCATGCTTCAGATCTGTATTGGTGACTACCATCTGTGTCAGGACTGTACCAAGTCCCTGGCCGATACAGGAAGCACCGGAATAGATGTGCAGCTTTTTATCTTTCTCAAATACGAGTTTCACGCGGCCTGTATCCGGGATACCGACACCGACACCGGCATTCTTCATGGCGCAGCCGATTCCCACCGGTTTTCCTTCTTCCAGAGCAGCATCATACTTCTTCTTTACAGCTTCCAGTGTCTCCACAAGACCTGTGGAATTATCTACGATCTGACCATTCGGAAGCGTCTCACCGGGACGGATCGCATTGCGGTAACGGATTTCCCATGGAGTGATACCTACTTTGTCTGCCATCATATTCAGTAGGGTTTCTGTTGCAAAACAGGTCTGGGTTACACCAAAACCGCGAAACGCTCCGGCAGGCGGATTGTTGGTATAATAAGCAGTTCCTTCAATCTCGAAATTCTCATAATGATAGGGACCTGCCGCATGAGTACATGCACGTTCCAGCACAGGACCGCCAAGTGAGGCAAATGCACCTGTATCTGATGCTACTTTCGCTTTTACCCCCATGATATTGCCGTTCTCATCGCAGCCCATGGTCATATCCATATAAAACGGATGACGCTTCGGATGAACCAGCAGGGATTCTGCTCTGGTCAGTTTCATCTTCACCGGTTTCTTAGTAGCATAAGTGAGCAGCGCAGCCAGATGCTGTACTGTCATATCTTCCTTTCCGCCGAATCCGCCGCCTACAAGTGCATTCTGTACCTTTACTCTGTCCGTTCCAAGTAACAGGGAACACTCATGTAATGTCTGGTGTGCAGACTGATCTGTGGAATATACGAAAATATCTCCGTCCTCATCATACAAAGCCACTGCGCACTCAGGCTCAAGAAATGCATGTTCTGTCCATGGGGTTTCAAAATGATGACTGATCACATATTTGGAATTACGGATTGCTTCATCTGCATTTCCTCTGCTGATATGTTTATGTGCACAGATATTATTTTCTTCTTCATCAAATACCTTCGGTGCATCCTCTGCCGCTGCTTCCTCAATTGTACGAATATGAGGCAGCACTTCATATTTTACTTTGATCAGTTTCTTAGCTTTCTCAGCTGTTTCTCTATCTTTTGCAGCAATAACGGCAATGGCATCTCCAAGATAATGTGTCAGACCCCCTACAGGTATCAGTGAATACTGATCATGTTTCAGATGTCCGATCTTATTCTCTCCCGGAATGTCCTCTGCTGTTAATACCGCTTCTACCCCGGAAAGTGCCTTTGCTGCTGCTGTATCGATCTCAAGTACACGTGCACGTGGATATTTACTTCTGAGTGCCACCCCATACAGCATTCCGTCAAAGTAAAAATCATCCGGATATTTGCCGGTTCCCAGTACTTTCTCCTCCACATCCACTCTGGATACTCTATGTCCTATATTCCAGTCCGGATCCAGATCATCCGGAATCACACCCGTCTTTAAAACTTTCGCAGCCAGCCTTACTGCATCCATAATTTTTACATAGCCCGTGCAGCGGCAATAGTTATTGCGCAGTGCATATTTAATCTCATCATCTGTGGGCTCTTTGTTCACGTCCAGAAGAGCCTTTGTACACATTACCATACCCGGAATACAGAATCCACACTGAACAGCACCTGCTTTTCCATAAGCGTAGGTATAGACTTCCCTCTCCCATTCAGTCAGTCCTTCTACTGTGATCACTGTCCTGCCATCCAGTAAATCTGTGTCCGGCACACATGCCTTGCATGTTTTTCCGTCAATTATAACTGTACAGGCTCCGCAGGCTCCTTCACTGCAGCCGTCCTTCACTGAAGTCAGATGAAGTTCATCCCTCAAAAAGCGCAGTAGTTTCTGATTTCCGGTCGGTTCGACCTTTTGTCCATTGACTGTAAATACTGCCATATCGGACTCTCCTTTCTTTTTCGCACGTCTGCCAATTAGGGCAGTCAGCCAGAGTTTACCTCTTTCTGTTTTTTATCTGCCTGTGATACCGCATGAATTTATTATAAAAGTAACATGCGGCCGCGATTCAGCCTGATATGCAACGCTGTCCACAGCCTTTTTCTGCTGTGGACAGAGTTAAATATTTCTTTATAAGTTATCTGATATTACAAATTTAAAATTATTTTACAGCTCTTTATTCCTGTTTTCAGACACGCTCCAGTACAGCGTTTCGTAAATAACTATACCAATCGCGTAGGATCATCATTTCATGATCAGATAGCTGTAATCATCGATTACTGCACAGATCAGTCTGCGAAGACCTTCGTACAACTTATCATTTGCATCATCTGCCTTGCAGTCGGAAATCTGACCAAGGAGACGAACCTTGCACTCTTTTGTCTCCGGATTGATCACTGCAAATCCATCATTTGTGCTGTCTGCCATATCTGCCTCAGAAGCGAATAATGTGAATTTATCCTTGTACGGTGCACTTGCATATGGACAGAAGCTCTTGCAGTTGCCGCATTCGTTACACATATAATCTACATGGATCACCTGATTCATTGCCATTCCCGGAACTTTGATGGAGATGTTTGCTCTGTTTGGACATACATCTACACAATTCTCACAGACTTTATTACAGGTCAGACAGCGCTCACTTTCGTTCGCAGCGTCCTTGCTTTCTTTGAGTATTGCTTTTTTGGAGTAACAGTCTTTTTCTGTTCCCGGTACAGGCTGTCCTTTTACAATATCATGTCCAAGGATTGCTTTTGCAGCAACCTGTGCGTCGCGGATCGCTTCTACGATCGTAGCAGCTCCCCTTGCACCGTCACCGACAACGTAAACGCCTTCTGCACTTGTCTCCATTGTCTTATCATTGATGCGGGCTTTTCCACGCTCATTGACCGCAATACCATTTGCTTCATAGAACTCAGTCGGAACTTTCTCGCCAACTGCAACGATCACTGTATCAGCCAAAACTTCTTCTGTTTCGCCCGTTTCTGTTACACCTGCACGTCCGGAAGCATCCATGCTGCCAAGTTCCATCTTCTTACAGAGCAGTTTGCCGTTTTCCAGAGATACAGGAGAAAGAAGTTCTTTGAACTCTACGCCCTCTTCCAGTACTTCCAGTAACTCATCTTCTGCTGCTGGCATATAGCGTTTGGTTCTTCTGTATACCAGGTAAACATGTTCTACACCTTCTGTACGTTTCGCAGCTCTTGCAGTATCCATGGCAGTGTTACCGCCACCGATCACAACTACGTTTTTACCCAGTGCAACCTTACCGTCAGTTGCTTTGAAATCTCTTAAGAATTTCAGAGCGTTGATGGTTTCACCCTTTTCAAGCTTCAGAGTACCCGGTTTATTTGCACCTGTTGCAACGATCACTGCGTCATAACCCTGTGCTTTTAATTCCTGTACGGATTTCACTTCTGTACCTGTTTTGATCTCCACACCCATCTTCTGGATGAAGGAAACATCTTTATCGATTGCATCATCAGAGATACGGAATCCCGGGATCACATAACGGATCACGCCGCCGGCTTTCTCTTCTTTCTCAAATACTGTTACAGAAGCACCTGCTCTTGCAAGGAAGTATGCAGAAGCAATACCTGCAGGACCTGCACCTACAACAGCTACTTTCTTACCGTCTGCTGTGCCTGCTTTGATCTCACCGATCACTGTATCATATCCGTTTTGTGCTGCGATGAGCTTAGTGTTGCGGATATTTACAGGTTCTTCATAGAAGTTACGTGTACATTTGTACATACAGTTGTGCGCACAGAGAGTACCTGTGATAAATGGAAGTGCATTTTTCTCAAGGATAACTCTTAATGCCTGTACATAATCGCCTTCTCCTGCCAGCTTCACATAGGTTGTGATATCCTGGTGAATTGGACATCCTTCTTCGCATGGAGCAAAGAAACAGTCAAGGAGCGGAACCTCTGAATCAGTTTTTCTCTTAGGAAGCGGTTTGATGCTCTTTACATGGTGAGCATCTTTTTTCGCATCCTCGGCCAGCTGCTCAAGTGCAGCTACATCAATGCCTTTCCATTCTTTCACACCATTAGCCATTACTTTCTCTGCCATCTGGGTAAATCTCTGATATCCGCCCGGCTTCAGAAGTGTAGTTGCCACTGTTACAGGCCATACACCACATCCGACGATACGGTCGATATTATAGTAATCAGCACCGCCTGAATAAGCGATACGGAGTTTTCCGTCAAATTCCCGGGAAAGTCTGGCTGCAAGAGAAATGGATAACGGGAAAAGAGATTTTCCGGACATATACATTTCTTCGCTTGGAAGTTCATTTCTTGTAACATCTACAGGGAATGTATTGGTGATCTTCACACCAAACGCAAGGTTCAGTTCATCTGCAAGTGCCTGCAGTCTCTTAAACATCGGAATAGCATCTTCGTACTGTAAGTCATCTTTGAAATGGAAATCACCGAATACCATATAATCATATCCCATGTCATCCATGGTCTTTCTGGCAAATTCATATCCCAGGAGAGTCGGGTTACATTTGATAAATGTGTTCAGATGTTTCTCTTTAAACAGATGATTTGCAATGCTCTCAATCTCGTTTGGAGGACATCCATGGAGAGTAGAGATTGTTGCGGAATTACAGATATCAGACGGAATCGCCTCAATATCCTCTTTTGTAACTTTTTCAAATTTATCTACATTGTCCAATAACCACTGTTTACATTCTTTAAAGATTTCAGTATCTTTTGCTTCCATCATACTGTCAATGAAAGTATTAACCTTTGGCTCTTTGATCCCTGCAAGATCATATCCAACGGAAATATTGAACTGGAATCCGTCCTGTGCACCCAGATCAAATTCTTTGGCGATCACATGCAGGATAAACCATGCTTTAATATATTCTCCCATTGCCTGAGGAACATAAAGCTCTGTAGACCATTCACAGTTATATCCTTCATCATCTGCAAGGATACATGGTCTGTTGATACAGGCTGCAAGCTCTGCACCGTCCATCTTCTGAACTGTTTTCAGCTCAAAGAAACGTGCGCCTGCATAATAAGAAGCAACAATGTTCTGTGTTAACTGTGTATGCGGTCCTGCAGCAGGTCCGATCGGTGTTTCCAGATTTCTCTCAAATATATTCAGCTTCCTGTCAGTTCCCGCTGCATAAGCTCTGTGCTGTCCGAAAACTGTTCCTTTTGTTTTCTTTTCTTCTAATACCCAGTTCATTAACTGTTCAAAGGGCATACAGGTCATGACTTCACTCATAATCCGATCCTCCATTATTTCATACGGTATGGCTTCTCTCCATCCGTTCTATATTTTGTTTACATTTATTTTTGCCAGGCAGAAAACTTATCTTCTTTACAATTCTTTACAGATTAACCATTAATATCATCTGCAAGTTCTTTTGCAGCCTGACGGCAGTCTGCCATAACTTTTGCCTCGTCGCATACAAGGACTTCGCGGTCTTTCATCAGGACTTTACCGTTACATACAGTAGTCTGGACCATGCTTCCGTTTACACCGAACATCAGATGTCCGTTAATGTTGCTTTCATTCATTGGTGTCAGCGGATCATAATCGATCACGATCACGTCTGCTGCCGCACCCTCTTTCAGGACACCAAGCTGTTTCTTAAAGTATCTGTTTGCAATCTTTGCATTTCCTTCAAAAAGCATCTGTGGAACTTCTCCCCAGGCTGCGTTCGGGTCGCAGAGGCTGTGTTTGTGTAAAACATTTGCAACCTTCCAGGATTCCATCATATCATGAGTATATCCGTCTGTACCAAGACCTGTGAGGATTCCCTTCTGTACCATTCTCATGGTTGGAGGACATCCGCATGCATTACCCATGTTAGATTCCGGGTTATGTACAACCATGGTATCTGTATCTTTGATCAGATCCATCTCATGTTCATTCACATAGATACAGTGACCGAGCAAAGTCTTCGGTCCAAGGATGTTCCAGTCATGAAGACGGTCAACAATACGTTTGCCATGCTCTTTCAGACACTGATGGAGATCGTAAATGCCTTCTGCTACATGGATGTGATATCCAACACCTTCCGGTTTCAGTTCATTGCAGAGAGCCATTGTCTCATCAGAGATTGTAAAGGATGCATGCATACCCATCATTCCGGCGATCATATCACTGTCGTCTGCAAGTGCATGCTTGATAAAATTCACGTTCTCCATTACAGATTCTCTGGATTTCTCCATTCCGTCACGGTCAGAAATCTCATAGCAGAGGCAGGTACGCACACCTAAATCCTTCGCAGCTTCCTCGATCGCATTGAGGGAACCTGTAATATGGCCAAAACTTGCATGATGGTCAAACACTGTGGTTACACCGTTCTTGATAGAATCAATGTATGTAGCATATGCAGAAAGCTTTGTCTGCTCCAGTGTCAGATGACGGTCAACTGTCCACCATAAGCCATCCAGAATATCCAGAAATCCCTGAGGATTATATCCGTTAATGCTTAAGCCTCTTGCGAAGGAGCTGTAGATATGCTCATGGGCATTAATAAATGCCGGCATGATAACCCCACCCTTCGCATCAACAAATTCAGCATCCGGATAAACTTTCTTTACCTCTTCAGTTACCCCCACCATTACTATGGTGTTACCATCCATTGCTACAGCACCATTCTCCAGGAATGGGTTGGATGCGTCCTGTGTGATCATTCTTCCATTACCAATTACCAGCATATAGTTCCTCCTTTTACTTGTTAAAAACTACCAATTCGCTACTGCTTTTTACCTTTTGTTTAGGAATTATGTACTAATACTGTAACATACTTCTCCGAATAATGCAAGTAGAATTTACAAAAACTTTTTGGTTTTTCAAATTTTTTTTAGGTTTTATACTATCTCCGGTGAACAGATAAAAAAGAACGGGGCAGTCATTGATGACAATGAACAACCTCGTTCTTTTTTTGATTTTCCTGTTTTCTGATGAAGCTGATTTTATGACAAATTTTCAGGTTTGTCAACAATTTTTGTAAGATAGGAGAGTTATCCTTCCATAATCGCAGAATTAACCCTGAGCTGTTTTCGTCCATTCTTCCAGAGATTCTCATCCAGCTCCACCTCATAGCCGCCGCCATTTCTCACATGCCACTCATAAAATGGTTTCTGTATATCTGCATACTCTTCCATGATATTCATGATCGTACCTCCATGAACGACAAGCGCTGCCTCAGAAATATTTTCCCTGATACAGGTCGTCACTGCCCTCTGAAATCCCTCCAGATTACGTACCGCACATTCTTCTTTACTCTCGCCTCCCGGAAATGCCATGATTCCATTGCTGTCGATCCATGCCTGATACGCCGGATTTTCTTTCAGTTCCTCATAATTTTTATATTCAAAATATCTTCTTACAGTGTCGAATACGATCATCGGTCTTGCATTACCGATGTGGATGAAATTGTATACGGTAGGGCCGCATACATACATTTTTACCTTGCCTTCCTCCAAGGGGACGAATTCTTCTTTACTCTTTGTCAATGTATTATACAGCTTCATATTTTTTCTCCTTTTTTATAATAGCTATATTTTATCATATCTTATAGCCTTTTTCAATACAATTATGTAAAGTTTATATATGTCATACATACAACAAAAAGCAGAAGTTAAAATTCAACCTCTGCTTTTTGTTTTTACCATGTTTTGTTATTCAACAAACCACTTAATGCCATAAGTGTCGATTCTTTAATAAAATCCTCCCTTGTTCTTTGATTTTGAGTTAAAACTCTCATTCCACCTTTTCCGTCAAATGCAGTATCAAGAACTTTAGCCAGTCCTTGTTCAATAATTTGAGGAATTTTTTCTTCACTAATAGGATATGCTTGACTAATTCCTGTAGTCTGTTCTCCTTGCTTGTTCTCAATAGTTACAATCTGAACATTGTACCAGCCTCCATACATATTAATGAGACCACCTTCACAAGATACCAAATAATCGTAATTATGTTCTTCTAAATTTTTCTTCAAAAACTCAATCCGATTTTTAGCACCTTTGAAAACATCTTCATTGATTGGTTGATCAGGCACTCCAGAGATTACTTCTGTTCCCTTACTTGATACATTCTCAAAATAAATTTTGAAAACTTCAGTAATTGCTTTTACTTTGCTAGGATTTTTTGTTGCGATTTCAATACGTACTTCTGACATCTTGTACTCCTTTGCTTTTTAACATTCGTATATATAATTTATATCACATTTTACATAAAATTGCAAGCTTATATAAAAGCTTGCAATTAGTTAAGGGTTATCTTCCAAGAATTCTTTTTATTTCTTCATTTCTTTTTACTTTTTGAGTTGTTGTTTTTATTAATTCTTCATCTGTTAAAATCATATTTTTTATATATTTATATGGTGGGAATGTTTTATTTATTTCTTTTACTTTTTCCCATAAAATTTGATATAATTCTCCTTCTGATTTTCCTGAATATTTTTCTTCAGCTATTTTCTTATCATAAACAATTTTTACTGATAGTTTTAAATCATTTTTATCTTTTTCATCTGGCATTCCATATACAATGCATTCTTTTACTAAATCTAATCTATTAATTAATGTTTCTAATTCTTCTGGAAATACTTTTTTACCATTTTTTAAAACTATCATATCTTTTTGACGTCCTGTTAAAAAGATAAATCCATCTTTATCTTTATATGCTAAATCTCCTGTATAAAACCATCCATCTTTCATAACTTTTTTAGTTGCTTCTTCATTTTCATAATATCCTAACATTACATTAGGTCCTTTTACACGTATTTCTCCAATTCCATTTTCATCTTTATTTATTATTTCAACTTCTACATTTTCCATAGGAAAACCTATTGAACCATATCTTTTCTTTTTTGCATTTTCAGCAGATATAACTGGTGATGTTTCTGTTAGCCCATATCCTTGAACAACTTCAATTCCTAATTCATTAAATCCTTGTGCAACTTTCTTGTCTAATGGTGCTCCTCCTGAAATTATAAATCTCATTCTTCCACCAAGTGCATCTATTACATCTTTAAATAGTTTTCTCCTAACATCAATATGAAGTTTTAATAAGCAATTACTTAATTTTTTTGCATTATTTATAAGTTTTGTTTTTCCTTTTTTCTCTATTTCTTTTTCTATATTTTTATAAATTGCTTCAACTAATAATGGAACTCCTACAAATAAGGATATTTGATATTCTTTTAAATTTTGTGCTACATATCTTAATCCATCTGGAAATGCTGTTTTAGCTCCAATTGCAATCATTACTATCATACATGTTGATCCAAATATATGATGAAATGGTAAAAATGCTAAATTGTTATCTGTTGGTCTCATATCTTCAACCAATAACATTGCATAAACATTTGATGCTATATTTGTGTTTGACAACATTACAGCTTTTGATTTTGATGTTGTTCCAGATGTGAATAATAATATTGCCATTTTATCATTGTCTATTTCACAATTTACATATTCATTGTTTCCATTTTTTAATATTTCTGCACCTTCTTTTTTTAATGTCCAGAAATTCTTATATCCTTCTTGTTCTGTCATGCAAACATATTCTTGTAAATTTGTTTTTCCATTTTGTTTTATTTTTTCTATATTGTCAATGTATTTTTCATCAAATACTATAACATCTGCTTTACTTCTTTCTAAACAACTTTCTAACTCATCAACTTGCAATTCTTTGTCTAATGGTATTGAAACAATTCCTCCTAATAGATTTGATAAATGTGCTACTACCCATTCATATCTGTTTCTTCCAACAATTGCTACTCTTTTGTTTTTTAATCCCATATCATATAATTTTGTTCCAAATTCATTAACATCTTGTAATAATTTTTTATATGTTATACTTTCATAACTTACTTCTTTTTTCTCATTTTTATGTTTTATTACAAATGCTACATTTTCAGCAAATTTTTTTGCTGAATTATATACTATTTCTTTTATATTTTTACAGTTTACTGATTCAAAATATCTTTCCATATTTATTCTTCCTTTCATTAAACCAAAAATTAATCTAGTTTTCAATACTAGATAAGGGACCCGAAAGGGGGACGTGTGATGACGCGCACCAAGTTAAAAGATCGCGAAATGCCGGTTTATACGAAAAAAGAGGAAATGTTCAACATGATCAGCCACATCGTCGGCGGCGTGGTGGGCATTGCGGGCATGGTGCTGTGCATCATTTTTTCCGCGCTGCATCATAACGGATACGGGCTGGCAGGATCGATTGTGTTCGGCGTGTCGATGATCCTGCTGTATACCATGTCCAGCGTCTAT
>OGOM01002411.1_pt1 | contig 11156 bp, 10 predicted proteins | sample 1552681 | NCBI WGS metagenome assembly OGOM01 (sample SAMEA2580188, study PRJEB22360) | human gut metagenome | biome: human gut; feature: human-associated habitat; material: faeces | place: Denmark | collected 2008/2010 | reverse complement strand
ACGGCTACCGGAATGTGGTCGTGGTCAGGAAAATGACGTTCCCGAACGACAAGGTGCTGACCATCGAGATGACGGAGAAACAGATCAGCGGGCGCAACATCAGCCTGCACATCGACTACGAGGACGTGCTTGCCGCCGATTCGTTTGACCAATCGCTATTGGAGGAGGAATGATGTCAATGAAGAATTAAGAGTGACGAATTAAGAATTGGAAATGATGAGTGAAGCATTGAAAAATAAGGGAAGGACAAGAAACAGACTGCTTGCCTTGGCGGTGGCCGTGTTCACCTTGTCTGTAACAGCTTCGGCACAGCGGAACACCGGACGGCTCTCGCTCGGAGCCGGGCTGCTGTACCGGAACGGCATGGATCTGACCCTTGCCTACGAACATGAGACGAACTACAACAATGCCTGGGAGTTCTTCGCTAACGGCTACCTGCAATGGAAAGACTGTGAGACGTGCGGGCATATCTGCCCGGAATCGTTCTGGCGGAACTACCGCACCTACGGCTTCGGCGTGGCCTACAAGCCCTGCGTGGTACGCGGCAGGAACCACTACGGCAACCTGCGCATCGGGGCATCGGGCGGCAGTGACACGAAGAGATTCCTCGGCGGCATCCACCTCGGCTACGAACACAACTATGTGCTGCGGTCGGGATGGGTGTTCTTCTGGCAGGCGAAGGGCGACGTGATGATAAAGGGAGCCGACCTGCTGCGGGCAGGTGTCGTGCTCGGCGTGAAACTGCCGGTAAAATAACTGATGAAATGAGGGAAAATAAAAATATGAACAGATGACAATAAACAAGATACATATCATCATTGCGGTGGCGGCAGTCTTAACTCTGGCCGCCTGCGACGCACACATCGAGACTCCGGACATGACGGTACGGCCCGGACATGTCCTCTGCGACGACGGCACGGTCCTTTCCTACGAGTTGTACCAAACTTCCGGCAAGCGGGCCGTGGCCATCGTATTCGACACCGGCAAGCACGGCGACACAGAAGAGAACGGTCGTGCCGTCTATCTGTGGGACATCGCTCCCAAAGCCTTTGCGGACACTCTGGGCGTGGAGCAAGGAACATCCGCCGACACGGAAGCATTCGACGGGAACACGAACACCTTTGCCCTATATGACACCCGGGAGACCGCCTCGCCGATGGCGGAAGCGGTATTCGACCTGTGGTGCTACGGACAGAGCGCATACATCCCCTCGGTGGCGGAGATGCGCCTGCTGTATGCGGCACGGGAGGTCGTCAATCCCGTACTGGAAAAATGCGGCGGAGACATCTTGCCCACAGACAGCACAGGCGACTGCTGGTACTGGACCTCGACGGAAGTAGAGGGGCAACAGACCGCCAAAGCGTGGCTCTACTCGATAGGCAGCGGAGCCATGCAGGAGACCCCGAAGACACAGGCACACCGGATAAGGCCCATCATTACCTTGAACAACTAAAAATAACAACAATATGGAAACATTGGATATTACTATGCTTATCGGACTGGTGCTGATGGTATCGGCACTGGTCATCCTTTACCGATGCGCACGGGGAAAATCTCGCCGCCAGCGGATGAACGAACTTGCGGATACACTTCTTTCTATCCACGACAGCCTTGAGCTTCAGGTCAGGAGATTGGAAACCCTGTCGGGTGAAATAGCCTCCGACAATGAAAAATGTTCCGCCCTGCAATACCGTGCAGGGCAACTGCAGGATACCGTCGATTCGCTGGAATACAGACGGGACGAGCTTGACCGGGAGAACCTGTCCCTGGCGAGAACCCACGACGAACTGATGCGGAGCAATGCCGACCTGACGGAGAAGGCAGCCCGCCTGCGGAATGCCATAGTGCAGGACGGACAGGCCGTCGTCGAGCTGGAGCAGCGCATCGACACCCTGAGAAGAATCAAGGAAGGCTTGGAGATTGCCGTGGAGAACAAACCGGCGGAAGAAATACCTTACCTCTCGCAGCCGCTATTCAGCTTGGGCATCCAGCCATCGGCGCAGAACCACCTCACCGCATACGGGTTAAGATATGTAGGCGACCTGGTGCGTCGTGACGAGCAGTACCTCATGGAAATATGGGGAATCGGCCCGGCAACCGTCGAGCGGATAAAGACCAAACTGAACGAGAACGGCGCATATCTTGACATGGACGTTATCCGGGTGGATAACCGCTGGTATCGCAGAAAAACGGACTAAAAGACAGACAGGCTTATGGAAGAAAGCAAGGAGTTACAGGGATTTTACCGGATATTCCGCGCGGCGGTCTATGTGTCCGTGCTGCTGGAGTTTTTCGAGTATGCCTTCGACCCCTCCGTATTCGGGGACTGGGGCGGCATCCTCGCCGACCTGCACGGACGTATCAAGCGGTGGGCGATATACAGCGACGGGCATCTCGTGTACAGCAAGCTGGCGACCGTCCTGCTGATCTGCATCACCTGTATCGGCACGCGGAACAAGAAACATCTGGAGTTCAACGCCAAGCGTCAGGTCGTCCTGCCCCTGACGGCGGGCCTTGCGCTGCTCGTCCTCTCCGTATGGCTGTTCGGCCACCCGATGGGGATGCAGCTGTACACGCTGCCCGTACACATCATCCTCTATATGGCAGCCTCCCTTGCAGGCGTGATACTGGTTCATGTGGCACTTGACAATATCTCGAAATACATCAAGGACGGGCTGATGAAAGACCGCTTCAACTTCGAGAACGAGAGCTTCGAACAATGTGAGGAAAAAGTGGAGAACAACTACAGCGTGAACATTCCGATGCGCTATTACTACAAGGGCAAGTTCCGTAAGGGTTGGGTGAACATCAGCAACCCTTTCAGAGGTACATGGGTGGTCGGCACGCCGGGAAGCGGAAAGACCTTCTCCATCATCGAGCCGTTCATCAGGCAACATTCCGCCAAGGGCTTCGTGATGGTCGTGTATGACTATAAGTTCCCCACTTTGGCGACCAAGCTGTACTATCATTACAGGAAGAACCAGAAGCTGGGCAAGCTGCCACAAGGCTGCAAGTTCAACATCATCAACTTCGTGGATGTGGAATACAGCCGGAGGGTGAACCCCATCCAGTCGAAGTACATCAACAACCTTGCAGCGGCGAGCGAGACGGCGGAAACCCTGCTGGAATCCCTGCAGAAAGGCAAGAAAGAGGGAGGCGGCGGCAGCGACCAGTTCTTCCAGACTTCGGCGGTGAACTTCCTCGCCGCGTGTATCTACTTCTTCGTGAACTACGAGAAAGAGCCTTACGACAAGGACGGAAACAAGCTGTACGCCGAGAAGCGGCAGGACCCGGAGACGAAGTTCTGGAAACCGACGGGCGTAGTTCGCGACCGCAAGGACGGGAACATTGTGGAACCCGCCTACTGGTTGGGCAAGTACAGCGACATGCCGCACATCCTGTCGTTCCTGAATGAGAGCTACCAGACCATCTTCGAAGTATTGGAGACCGACAACGAGGTGGCACCGCTGCTCGGTCCGTTCCAGACCGCCTTCAAGAACAAAGCGATGGAACAGTTGGAAGGTATGATTGGAACGTTGCGTGTCTATACCTCCCGACTGGCTACCAAGGAATCGTACTGGATATTCCACAAGGACGGTGACGACTTCGACCTGAAAGTGAGCGACCCGAAGAATCCGAGCTACCTGCTCATCGCCAACGACCCGGAAATGGAGAGCATCATCGGCGCCCTGAACGCCCTTATCCTGAACCGCCTTGTAACCCGTGTGAACACCGGACAAGGCAAGAACATCCCCGTGAGCATCATCGTGGACGAGCTTCCGACCCTGTACTTCCACAAGATAGACCGCCTGATAGGAACGGCCCGAAGCAACAAGGTGAGCGTGGCATTGGGCTTTCAGGAACTGCCGCAGCTGGAAGCCGACTACGGCAAGGTGGGCATGGAGAAAATCATCACCACCGTAGGCAACGTGGTGAGCGGTTCTGCCCGAAGCAAGGAGACCCTGGAATGGCTGAGCAACGACATCTTCGGCAAGGTGGTACAGATAAAGAAGGGCGTAACCATAGACCGCGACAAGACCTCCATCAATCTCAACGAGAACATGGACAGCCTGGTGCCCGCCTCGAAAATCTCCGACATGGCGACCGGGTGGATCTGCGGCCAGACGGCGAGGGACTTCACCAAGACCAAGACCGGTGCAGGCGGCTCGATGAACATACAGGAAGCGGAGGAGTTCAAGACCACGAAATTCTTCTGCAAGACCGACTTCGACATGAGGGAGATAAAGAAAGAGGAAGCCGGGTATGTGCCCCTGCCGAAGTTCTACACCTTCCCGTCGAGGGAGGAACGGGAGCGCATCCTGTACAAGAACTTCGTGCAGGTAGGCCAGGACGTAAAGGAGATGATAAAGGACGTGTTGAACAAACGGGGGGCGAAATGAGACATGCAAGAACGACAACGGCCGTCGTGCTGCTCCTGTGCGCAGCGGCGGCCCTGTACGGGCAGGGAAAGCACGGAGGAGGAACACCATCCGCCGCTCTGTCCCTGTACCGGCTTCCTCCGCTGGAGAGGGCCATCCTATGCACGAAATACCATGAAGGCTGGCATGGCGAGAAGAAGCACTGGCCCTATGTGGGCTGGGGACACCATGTGCTCCCCGGCGAGCGGCTTACCAACAACATCACCCGGGCGCAGGGCGATTCCATCCTGCGGGCCGACCTGATGAAGCTGTGCCGCCTGTTCCGCCGGTTCGGGCGTGATTCGACGCTGCTTTCCTGCCTCGCCTACCAGGTGGGAGCCTACCGTCTGTTAGGCAGCAAAGACCTGCCCAAAAGCAGGCTCATACAAAAACTGGAGGCTGGGAACAGGGACATTTACAAGGAGTACATTTCTTTCCGGTGTTACAAAGGCAGGGTAATTCCGAGTATAGAGAAAAGACGGAAAGTGGAATACATGCTGCTTTTTGAGGAATAGGCGTGTCGCTGAAACCTTTTTCCAGTAAGGACATCGGAAACCATATCCGCCAAGGTGCTCTATTTCTTTTTCAAATCAAAATACAGCAAGCGGGTTTTCAGATGCTCGTCCTGCGGAATATCATAGTATTGCTTTTCTATTTCCTCTGTCTTGTACAGGGGGACAAAGCCATTTTTTTCATAATAGCGAAGCACCTTGTCCTCATTGTAGGCATCCACCACGATAAAGCGGCATCCGGTCTTGTTGTCCTCATGTCGGAACCAGTCCTTGATAAAAGACATCAGCTGTCGACCGACATGGCTCGGTGAGTTTTGAAAATCACGATTAACCCCCAATCTGCCAATCAACACGGCCGGGTAGCTGCGTCCTCTTTTGGGATTGACGATGTTGCGTTGGAAGCGGTTTTTGTCATTGGAGGGCATCAGCTTGGTCTTGATACTGTCATTCGACAATGTGAACAACGCCACAATACGGTGCGGGGCTTCCGTCGTCACCCAACAATAAGTCTTCCCCAACAATTCTTCCGCATACAAATCGGCATCATTGATGAAAAAATCATCAAGGTCGTCCACGCCACAACTGAAAGGGAGACAATTATCACGCACCTCTTTATTGCAGGCAAGCATGACGCAATCATCATACAAGGAAATCTCGTCCATGCTTAATTGAAACGGAATGAACGGGATTTCTCTAATACTTTCTGTAACCGTTTCTTGGCTGTAGCCGACAAACGGGGCGTTGCCTTTACAGCATTCTTGTCAGCACTACGCACAAAATCCTCTGCCGTAGCACCTTCCAAAACCGGGATGTTCTTAATCGTTATGGCCATAATCGTATATTTTATGCAAAGGTACTACTTTATTATTATTCCACAAAAAAGTATGCTGACTTTAACCGTTTAAACGTTTGATTCAATACAAAATGCGCCATATCTGTTTAATTCATTACTATACAAAAGAATGTGAACATGAAGAATATGTTTGCCTATCCATCAATGGATGGACAGCATGATGGGATTACCATCTTTTTCTTCCTGTGGAGGTGCAAATATTCTGTTCCCTCTTTTCTTATCATACCCGCAGCCTCCATATCTTTGAACCGGAAGGAAATCGGGGGAACAATATCCGTCCACATCCGGTTTGTTTCTATTTTCCAGAATCATGGGAAAACTGTCATGAGCGGGCCAACTATCATTACTCCGCATATCGAAAGGCAGATTCGAGTTTTGCAAATAGAAAGATGTGTGCCGAGACTTTTTTTTTAATCATACTCCAAAAAAACGATAATCAGCCATACAAAAAAAAGATTAAAACCATTGTGAGATGGTTTCAAATACATATCTTTGTTACAGAAAGCAAAATAACAGAAGAAGTATGTTTACCAACAAGGAAGAAGTATTGGAAAATGCATTACGGGTATTCGCCAAAATGAATTACGAAAAAGCAAGCCAAATGGAAATAGCCAAAGCCTGTGGGTTGTCAAAAGCCGGACTGATTTATTATTTCCCTCTCAAACTTGACCTGTTTGTTGCAGTAGTGGACAAATACGTATTCAACACCCAGCAGTTGGAAAACAAGTTCAAATTCACGGGAGGTTCGTTTTCGGAGTTTATCGACCAATATGTAGAGGGTGTGGAAAATACCATGAACCGCCTTGTGCACATGCTTAACGACGGCAACAATCCCAACGGGTGCTGCTTCAATTTCTACTACTACCATCTGCTGATGCAAGTGCGATTATATTATCCGAATGTAGAGAAAAAGCTGGCCAACATATTCGAGCAGAATCTCCAGCTGTGGGAGACCGCCATCCAAAAGGCAAAAGAAAACGGGGAAATGCGTCAGGACCTGGATGTGGAAGAAACGGCCTCAATGTTCTGGCAAGTCTTTTTCGGCACCTCTTTTGAACAATCATTTTTTCAAGGTCTGAATATCAAGCAACTGAGGAAGAAACTGCATTTTATTTACTCCTTGTTGAAAGCCTGAAACCGATTTTCCGCCCGCTCACACTCGCATATCATCTAAAATTAGGTGTTTTAACACAATAAAACAGACCAGTTGGTTTGTTTTTGCAATCCTTTTCCTATATTTGCGCTTATGATTCATCTTTCGACGACATGGACAAGGCTCAGAGGCAAAGAGGAAGCATCGTTCTTCACAAGGAAGAAAAGGATGGTGTGGATTATGTCCGGATAGAGTATGCAGGAAACGGGGCAATCCCCCTGCTGCTTGCCCAGGATACAGGCGTGGAAATGACCGGCAAGGATTCCGCTTGCATGGCGGCTGCTGTTTTCAAGCTATCGGATTTCTACGACCGCTATTCTCCCCATGCCTATATTGATTACAGCCGGGTATATGTGCGGCATCCCAGACCCAAGAGGGAATACACGCTGCCGGAAGGCTATCTGGAACTGCTGGAACAGAAGCGGTACAGTCCCTCGACCGTGAAAACCTATCGTGCCTATTTCAGCGACTTCATGGAATACCACAAGGGACGGAGCATCGACCGCCTGAAAGTGGCGGACATCAACAAGTATATCCTCTATCTCGTAAACGAGAAGAAAATCTCCGTTTCGCAGCAGAACATGCGCATCAACGCAATCAAGTTCTATTACGAGCAGGTGAAAGGCGGCAAACGGCAATATTACGGCGGCATCACACGGGCCAAAGAGTACAAGACGTTACCCGAAGTGCTGAGCCGGGACGAGGTCAAACGTATCCTCTCCTGTCTGACGAACCGGAAACATCACTGCATGATTTCCCTGATCTATTCCGCCGGTCTGAGAAGGAGCGAACTGCTGAACCTCACCCCACAGGACATTGTCAGTGAACGGATGCTGGTACGCATCATGGGCAAGGGTAAGAAATGCCGTTACTCGCTGTTGTCGGAAAAGGTGCTGCACGAGCTTCGGGAATATTTCAAGGAATACCGTCCGAAGAAATGGCTGTTCGAGGGCGATACTCCCGGCGAGCAATACTCGGCAAGCGCACTGGTGAAAGTGCTGAAAGAAGCTGCACAGCGTGCCGGCATCAAGCATCGTGTACACGTACATATGCTGCGTCATTCCTTTGCCACTCATCTACTGGAACAAGGGACAGACCTTAGAACCATACAGGAATTGCTGGGACACAATGATATAAAGACGACGAGCATTTATCTTCATGTGACGAGTGCCCATAAGTCGAGCATACCCAATCCGCTTGATTCGCTGGATGATTCGTAGGGTGCAGCTATTAGAGATTAGGAAACACACCTGTCGAGTGTCGGTTATCAAAATGAAAGATACCAAACGAGTGTTTTTACAAATAACATTCAAGGCAATTAAAACAACTATAAATCAGCTACTTACAAGGGTTTAGCAAAGATAAAGGAAATAACGATACGAGCATGACAGATTTGTTAAACGACATATACACAGACGGTTGCAAAGCGAAAAAGTACCGTTTATCCGACTTCTTCAATCGGTGGTGGGACGAGTACGCACAGCACCCAGCGGAGTACATCACCCCCGAACAGTACAAGGCGGTGAACGCTATCCGTGTGTGCCGTACAGCCGCTTTGGGAATAGACACATACGTTTGCCCTGATTGTGGCGAAGTACGGGAAATCAGTCATAGCTGCAAGAACCGTTTCTGCCCGTCATGTGGCTGGCGTGACACGTTGAAATGGGCGGCACGCATGAAAGACAAGTTGCTGCGAGTGCCACACCGCCATGTGGTTATGACCTTGCCGCATATATTACTGGACTTGGTGAAGCGCAACAAGAAAGAAATATTGAATATCCTGATGCGCACATCGGCTGAAACCGTTAAGGACTGGATGCAGCACAAGTTCGGCTTGAAAACCGGGGTGATTGCCGTGCTGCATACCTACGGGGAAACGAAACAGTTCCATGTACACACGCACATGATTATGTCGTGGGGCGGTATTGACAGCAACGGAAAAATTGTCATTCCCGAACGTGATTATGTACATATCCCCTCAATCCGCAAGGTGTTCCGCTACAAGTTTGAAAATGCGCTGATAGGGTTGTTCGACACGGGCAGGCTGGAGCATGACTTCCATGACCGCATGGAGTTTATGGGCTTCATCAAAAAAGTGGCGAACAAAAAGGACTGGATTGTACATTTGGAGCAGCCCATACAGATGCCGGAGCAGGTGATACAGTATGTGGGCAGGTATTCCAAGCGGGCGTGCCTGAGTGAATACAAGATTACGGCAATGGACGGTGAGAACATTTCATTCCGTTACCGTGATTACAGGAACTCGCCCGACAGGAGAAACCCGGTTGAAAAGGAACTGACACTGCATTACCGGGAGTTCTTCCCCCGGTTGCTGCAACACGTTCCACTGCGCTATTTCCGCATCGTGAGGTACTACGGCTTCTATTCCAACAAAGGCAACCTGCCGGAAGAATACTTCGGACGGGATGAAAGCGAAATAAAGGAAGCCGAGTTGCAACAGGCAGAAAGTGAATACGAGAACCCGTATTTCTGCGAGCATTGCGGACGGATGAGAGTTTACAGCCACACTACGGTAATGAGTAGTGACATCACATATACGGTTGTACTGGAGCATTGCGACATACACCGGAAAAAAGCGGCATGACAGCAACATGGGATAGCTATGCCTTGCCGTGAACAAAAACAGAAAAATCCCATGAAACGAAAGAAAGGAGAACTGAAAATGAGTGAAATACGGATAAGAGCAGTAATAAAACGAACGGGGTGCAGGCATGAACTTCACACCTCTTTCTGCCGGAAACAGCAGTCTAAAATTGAAGTTCTATATAATATGTAATAGTGTATGGTGGGTAAAACTGCCTTGAACAAGGAAATGAAGCACCTAAACGGTGCATATTTCCGAACCATTAAATGAAGCACCTAAACGGTGCATATTTCCGAACCATTCAAGGAAATGAAGCACCTAAACGGTGCATATTTCCGAACCATTAGCAACAACTGGTAAAACGATAGTGATATGGAAACAAATATACCTTTTGAATTGACAAATGAACAACGTAAATACTTAGGATTATCCCCTGTTAGTGATACGTGGGAGTTAGTCTATTTTGCCGGACAATATTTGTATTATGATGGTAATATAGTTCGTAAAAAAATAACAATAGATGATGACGGTTCGTATTATGAAGCTGAATTGTACGAAATTACAGAAGAAAACCGTACTATCCTTTTACCCAAGACCAAACGGGGAAAGCCTAAGAAAATGAATTATACGGCAACATTGTCTTTTCAACCGTTTGGTGTATATTTCAGATTTTCCGCAAAACAAATAATTATTGCAAATTATACAACTCAAACAACATTCTACCATGAAATTCCCCAAAGCAACCTCTCTTTGAAAGAATGGTTGAGCCAATGGATTTCAGAAACAACAGAAGAAGACTTGGAAGAAATTGAACTTTACAAAAATGCCAAGCAACAACATATAAAATATCGAGAGGGAGATTTCTTTACCTTTAAGATTGGAAGAAAGAAATGGGGATTTGGACGTATTGTTTTGAATATAGCCGAACGGCGCAAGTCCGCAACATTCAAAGTTCAAAAGAACTATGGATTAACTAATCTAATGGGAAAGCCTCTATATATTATGGTTTATCAAAAAATAGCAGAAACGATAGAAGTTGATATAAATGAATTGGCTTTGTGTAGAACTTTTCCAGTCCAAGCTGTTATGGATAACAATTTTTATTATGGAGAATACAAGATAATAGGAAACCTGTCTATCATGGCAGATGAATGGGAACCTATAATATCATATGGTAGAAGTATCAATGGACAAGATAGAGATACAGTATATTTACAATATGGACTGATATTCAAAGAAACAACCATTGATAAATTTGATAAATATTTGATAGACAGCAACGGTGAAATCAATCCTTACCGTAACGAAACTATTGGTTTTGGTATCAATGGTTACTCTATAATAGAAGATTTGATAAATGAGAATGAGATAAAATCTGCAATGGATATTCTACATAATAATACAGATTTACGAGCATCGGAGAATATTGATATAAAACGTGAGATTTTTACGTTTTTTGGACTGGATGCAAATAAGAGTTATGCGGAAAATCTAAAATTAGAGATAAACAAATAAGTTGCTAACAAGGTCGAGATAACAGCTAAACGCTGTTCCTCACCAAACCATTAGCGAAAACAGAAACCAGTATGATACAGAAAGTAGAAAAACTGAAAGA
>OGOM01002406.1_pt1 | contig 11177 bp, 10 predicted proteins | sample 1552681 | NCBI WGS metagenome assembly OGOM01 (sample SAMEA2580188, study PRJEB22360) | human gut metagenome | biome: human gut; feature: human-associated habitat; material: faeces | place: Denmark | collected 2008/2010 | reverse complement strand
AAAGAAGAGGAATGGCTGATCAACTTCAAGAATGAGACACATAACCATCCTACTGAGATCGAGCCATTCGGTGGTGCAGCTACCTGCCTTGGCGGTGCAATCCGTGACCCGCTTTCAGGACGTACTTATGTATATCAGGCAATGCGTGTAACAGGTGCAGCAGATCCTACTGTTTCTGTAAAAGAAACTCTCAAGGGTAAACTTCCGCAGAAGAAACTGGTAAGAAGCGCAGCTCATGGCTACAGCTCCTATGGAAACCAGATCGGTCTTGCAACAGGTTATGTAAAAGAAGTTTACCATCCTAACTATGTAGCGAAACGTATGGAGATCGGTGCTGTTATGGGTGCTGCTCCCAGACGCGCAGTAATCCGTGAGAATTCTGATCCGGGAGATATCATTATCTTACTTGGAGGACGTACAGGACGTGACGGTATCGGTGGTGCTACCGGTTCTTCCAAGGTTCATACAGAAGCTTCTATCGAAGTGTGCGGCGCTGAGGTTCAGAAAGGTAATGCTCCTACTGAGCGTAAGATCCAGCGTATGTTCCGCCGTGAAGAAGTCAGCCATATTATCAAGAAATGTAATGACTTTGGTGCAGGCGGTGTTTCCGTTGCTATCGGTGAGCTGGCAGCAGGTCTTAGAGTAGACCTTGACAAGGTTCCGAAGAAATATGCAGGTCTTGACGGAACTGAGATCGCAATCTCCGAATCTCAGGAACGTATGGCTGTAGTAGTTGACCCGAAAGATGTAGATACTTTCCTTGGCTATGCAAATGAAGAGAACCTGGAGGCAATTCCTGTTGCAGTTGTAACAGAGGATCCTCGTCTGGTACTTGTATGGAGAGGAAAAGAAATCGTAAATATTTCCCGTGCATTCCTTGACACTAACGGTGCACATCAGGAGACAACTGTAGAAGTAGAAATCCCTAACAAAGAAGGCAATCTCTTTGAAGAGCGCCCGGATGTAGCTGATGTAAAAGCTAAATGGATGGAAACTCTGGCAGACTTAAATGTATGCTCTCAGAAAGGACTTGTGGAAATGTTCGACGGTTCTATCGGAGCAGGCAGTGTATTTATGCCATACGGTGGTAAATATCAGCTTACAGAGACTCAGTCCATGGTAGCAAAGGTTCCGGTACAGAATGGTAAAACAGATACTGTAACCATGATGAGCTATGGCTTTGATCCGTATTTATCTTCCTGGAGCCCATATCACGGAGCTGCTTATGCAGTGACAGAGTCCGTTGCAAGAATCGTGGCTACAGGTGGTGACTATAAGAAAATCCGTTTCACATTCCAGGAATACTTCCGTCGTATGACAGAAGATCCTAAGAGATGGAGCCAGCCTTTTGCAGCACTTCTCGGTGCTTATGCAGCACAGATGGGATTTGGACTTCCATCTATCGGTGGTAAGGACAGTATGTCCGGTACATTTAATGATATTGATGTACCTCCGACACTGGTATCTTTCGCTGTTGACGTTGCGAAGATCCAGGATGTGATCACACCGGAATTAAAGAAAGCAGGAAACAAACTGGTATGGCTTCGCGCACCGAAGGATCAGTATGATCTGCCGGATTATGCAGGAATCATGGATCAGTATGAAAAACTTCATAAAGATATGCAGGACGGCAAAGTTGTTTCTGCTTATGCACTTGACCGCCATGGTATTGCAGCAGCAGTTGCAAAGATGGCATTTGGTAATGGCATGGGCGTGAAGATCGAGCATAACCTTGATCCGAGAGATTTCTTTGCACCTGGATTTGGTGATATTATCCTGGAAGTTCCGGATGGTAAGGTTGGAGAGCTTTCCATCACTTATACAGTGATCGGTGAAGTAACTGCTGACGGTAACTTCTCTTATGGAAATACAGTGATTACTGTAGACGAAGCTGAAAATGCATGGAAAGGTACTCTGGAAAAAGTATTTAAGACAGTTTCTTCTGAGAATGATAAAGAGGCAGCTGACAGAGATGAGAAGCTTTATCGTGCAGACAGCATCTATGTATGCAAGAACAAAGTTGCAAAACCTCGTGTATTTATTCCTGTATTCCCTGGAACAAACTGCGAGTATGACAGCACACGTGCATTCGAGCGTGCAGGTGCAGAGGTGGATGTAAAAGTATTCAAGAACCTGACTGCTGAAGATATCCATGACTCTGTAGAGCTTTTTGAGAAAGCAATCGATCAGGCACAGATCATCATGTTCCCGGGCGGATTCTCCGCAGGTGACGAACCGGATGGTTCCGCGAAATTCTTTGCAACTGCATTCCAGAATGCGAAGATCAAAGAAGCTGTTATGAAGCTGATCAATGAAAGAGACGGTCTGGCACTTGGTATCTGTAACGGATTCCAGGCTCTGATCAAGCTTGGTCTTGTACCTTACGGTGAAATCTGCGGACAGAAAGCAGATTCTCCTACACTGACATTTAATACTATCGGACGCCATATTTCCAAGATGGTTTATACGAAGGTTGTTAGTAATAAATCTCCTTGGCTGCAGAAGGCACAGCTTGGCGGTGTATACTGTAACCCGGCTTCACATGGTGAAGGACGTTTCGTTGCAAATGAAGAATGGCTGCAGAAGCTGTTTGCAAACGGACAGGTTGCAACTCAGTATGTAACTCCGGATGGACAGCTCAGTGTTGATGAAGAATGGAATGTCAATGGTTCTTATATGAACATTGAAGGTATTACCAGCCCGGATGGACGTATCCTTGGTAAGATGGCACATAGCGAACGTCGCGGGGACGGAGTTGCTATTAATATCTATGGAGAGCAGGATATTAAAATATTCGAGTCTGGTGTGGAATATTTTAAATAAACTCTTTCCGGGACGGAAGGTTCCCAGAGGAAGGACAGAAAGCGCTGTCCCTCCTCTGGACTCCACCCTTGCGCTTCCTTTTTTGGAGCGCCGGGATTGTGGTGTGGAGGAGTGTATTAACTTTGCGTATTCGCCTGGTTGGGCAGCGCCCTTTTTTGATGATGAAAATAATAAAAACTATTGCAATTTCGTGGCTTTTTGAATATACTATATGTAACAGAGTTGCCCGAAGCCTTTTTGGCATTGGGGACCAAGCTGAGACTTGTGCTCAGCTTTTTTACGTTAAGGAGTGATTTTATGGATTTGAAAAAGCCATTGACTTTTGATGAGCAATTGGATAAGTTAGCTGCCCATGGGATGATTATCAGAGACAGAGAAAAAGCAAAAGATATTTTGAATTTGTGACATAAACATATTTGCAGCAGTCAAAAGAAGAAGCAACATGTTTGAAAGAAAAATTAAGTCAAAAATGCCGCAGCCTTTGAAAATATTGGCTGCGGCATTTAAAATATATGATATGTTTGATGTAAAAAACATCAGGTTCTCAACCAGACATTTGGGTAAGTCAAGATGATGCTTCTGATATAAGATATGCAACATTAAAATCATCATATACTTGAGAATTTAAATGCATATCTTCATATAACTTAATATAGTCGCCGATTGTTTTGCCAAAAACAGAACTATTACAATTATTGCATGTGTTATCCTCTGCATATATATGAGTGTTTCCATCGTTGTCCTCAACAAATAAGAGAGTAACATCTATTTTATCTTCTGTTAACCAGAAAGAGATATATTTTGAAAGAGTCCCATCAATTTCTGTGGCACCATCCGGAATTTGTTCATCTGATTCCAGCTCATTAATATGTTCCCAAAAAATTTGAGGAGAGAACACAAGTAATTTTAAGTTTTTTTGAGAGTCTTCTGAGTACCATATATGTGCTTCTGTGTTGAGATAGTCGGTTATATTAATATCCGTATCTGCCGGTAACTCATAAGTTTCACCGGCGTCGGAAGTCAGTGAAAAGGTTTTTGTATGATTAGAATAAGAAGTGACAATCCCCTTGACAAAATAGTAAGTTGTATCTGACTCACTGTCATAATAAGAGCCGGAACCATCTATATCATAAGATACATGTTGCCCCTCAGGCTCCTTAGGGGCGGAAAGGGTGATTAGATCTGAGGGGGCTTTGCCAAAAGCTTGTCCGGATAGCAATATACTACCGAGTACGATACTGCCTGCGATACATAGAATTTTTACATTATTCATGGTTAAATGGCCTCCTTGTTTAGTTGTTGAATATTATATCAATTAAAGTGTGAAAATTGTAATTTTGACTTATCGAAATATGTTTTAGAAATGAGTAGGATTTCGGTTATTTTTGAATATGATAAAGAATAAAGACACAAGTATTGTTCGGTTTATTAGTCGTGTTCCAATGGTTACTGGAAAATAATTGATGATTAGAAATACAACGTAATATTATCAATAGCAAAGCTATAGGATTTCAAAAATGAAGTCTTATAGCTATTTTTGTGTAGCAGTAAAAATTGTGAAGGGTATGTTTGGGAAAAATATTTGTGATTACTTGATTTGAATCAAGCGGTGAAATTGCTATTTGTCAGACAATAAGATATAATTAGAGAAAATCTTGTTTGCAAAAGAACAGGATAAACAGTAACTTTAAGCAAGATGGTTTTGTCTGGTGATTTTGAGAGTGTAAAAAGGAAAAAGTATGAGTGATGAAAGAAAAAGGGAAAATGAAGAGGAAAAACTGAAGGATTTTTTTCATAATGTGATAGGAATAAAATCGGAAGCTGTGCTGGAGGTGTTGGCGGAGAACTCGGAAATCTGTAAGTTGAAAGCAAAAACTTTGCTGATGAAAGAGAACGAGAAGGTAAAGCTTTGGTAGGGATCATGAATTTGGACAAGCAGATAACCTCTTTCCTGACAGTGGAGCTGATAACGGACTGTGAAATTGTAAGGACATCAGCGGATGTTCTTCGAAAGCTGGCTATAGAGAATATAGAAATTGCTTTGGTCTGTAATCGGATGCAGAGTGTGGCATCTATGAGGGAATATGAATACAGAAAAATGATTCTTACCTGTAATCCGGTACAGAGGTATGAATATTTCCTGGAAACCTATCCGGGGATGGAAAAAAAGGTGAACAAAAAGGATATAGCATCTTATCTGAATATGACACCTGAATGTTTCAGCAGGATGCTGAAAAAATATGATGGGGCTTGACAGAGCGGGAAAGTAACTGTCAATTCACATAATAAAAACTCACAAATCAAGGAGGAAAAATTCATGAAGAAAAAGAAAAATGTACTATTAATGATTCTTGCGGCAGTAGTAGCAATGCTTGCCATGTCCGTAAATGTCTGGGCAGTACAGAAGAATCCATTGGCGAAGATGCCAACAAAGATGAAAGTTACATTGGGGTGTAGCGTAGATAATGTGACAAACTATTCAACGCCGGTATATTACAATCGTGAAAATATAGAAATATCTGCGGTAAGCAGTAATCCCAAGGTGATGGCAGTGTTTTCACGTGTATCCGGCAGTGATGGTGGTGCGAAAAGAAATGCATTTTATCAGGTAACTGGAATCAAGGAAGGAACAGCTAAGGTTAATGTCACTGTAAAAGTAAATGGAAAAACATATAAAAAAACCTGCACCTATACATTTGTAAAATATGCAAATCCATTTAAAAAGCTGAAAATCGGGAAAAAGAACCTGGCTTCCTACTATGCAAAAGAGCCGGAACCAAGTTTATATGGGGTTGTAAGCAGACTGAATGGAAAGCTGACCTACAGTCTGAAAGCAGGATATAAAGTAGAAAAGATAGAATACAGCAGATTTGTTAGTGCTAACAATGGAAGCATAAAAATGTATTCTATAAAAAAGGGACAAAAGCTTCCAAAGGATTTCCTGGCACTTTTTATAAAATTGAAGAATATAAAAAATAATGCCTATGTTTCTATTAGAGTAGATAATAATTAGGGCAGTAGTGTTATGTAAGATAAGGAGCCAAGATGAAGAAAAAGTTCTCAGCGATTTTGACAGGTGCTTTTTTGATACTGTTTTGCATGGTAATGTCAGTAACTGTAAATGCTGCGCAAAAAATACCTGGAAGAGTAAAAATGGTAAGTGCGTATTCTGGATCCGGATTGCGAATATCCGCTTGACTCAGGTTCATGTTACATGGGACAAAACGACAAATGCTACAGAATATGTTCTGTTTTATAAAGAGGTTGGCACAGATAAGTGGAAGAAAGTGCTATCTGTTAATTCTTCCAGAAGAGATTGCTGGCTTAACTACAAAATTGGAGAGGATGTGAAAGTTGGTAAGGAATATGCCTGGACTGTGAAAGGATATAATAAAAGTTCCAAAAAATATGGAGCATATGATAAAAAGGGAATAAGTATTAAAATCCTTCCAGAAAGAGCACTGCTATCCGGTATTGCTGTGAATGACGATAAGACGGGTGTTATATTACAATGGGAAAAATATGAGGATGGCGATCTGAAAAGAGGAGATTTTTATAATATTTATAGAAAACAGTCAGGAAAATGGAAAAAGATTGCACAGGTCGATGGCAGGACAACCACATATACAGATACGGAATATGAAAAAAATAAAGTTAATACCTATACTGTCAGAGTATACGACAGTAAGTCAAAAACACTTGGGAATTATAATAAAACAGGACTTTCTATTGATTTGAGAAACAAGACGCCTCTCATTGTGTACAATAGTACTGCAAAAGAAATACTGCTGAAAGGGACGACAATTCCATATGTTTATTATAATACAAGTGGTAAGATTAAGTGGTCTTCCAGTAATAAAAAGGTTGTTCAGGTTGTGTCAACCGGGAAAAATAGCTGTAATCTTAAAGCAGTAAAAGAGGGAACTGTTCTGATCAGTGCTCAAAATGGAAATATGAGAGAGACATTTACTGTTGTTGTTGCATCAGGTAATGACTATATTAATAAGTGGATTCAGAACATTGTAAAAGAAGTGCGGCTGGCAGCTAATGATCGGGAACGGCAGTTATTATTGGTGTCTCAATATATAGTCAGCAATTTTACCTATGATAACATTTTTGATATGAAAACAGTAATTTCAGAAAGGAAAGGAAACTGTTATTCCGCAGGTCTGGTAATGGCAAGAATTTATCAGGCAATGGGATACAAAGCAACAGTCCGTTCAGCCATTCATGATAAAAAGTCCAGATATCCCAGCAATATGATTATGGGCTCTGACCACTATAATGTCGAGGTTATAATGAACGGAAGGACCTATTATCTTGATGCAACTCCCAGATGTGGAGGAGTTTATTTATCCTCCCCAAAAGAAGTCCTGGAATCATATATATACAGTGGAAATGGATGGGAGCGCATACAATAAAAAATACAAGTCTGAATTATTCATGATAACTTGTCTTATTTTAGAAAGAGGAAAAATTATGCAGAGAAAGAAAAATGTATTATTTATGCTCCTTGCGACAGTAGTAGCAATGCTTGCCATGTCCGTAAATGTCTGGGCAGCACAGAAGAATCCTCTGGCACAAATGTCAACGAAGGCCAGTGCTGTATTATATTCAGCACCAGCTGGAATGGGGTGCGATTATTTCACACCAGAATATGCATCAAAGGTGAAAATCAGCGTAAAGAGTTATAATACAAAGATTGTAACGGTAAAAGGTTATACCTTTGAAAGAAACGGAAAATATTCCGCAGGATATGAGACAACGCCAATAGCACCGGGAAACACTAAAATTAAAGTTAAGGTTACGGTGGGATCGAAATCCTATACAAGAACATGCAGTTATACAGTATATAAATGGGAAAACCCGTTGAAGATATTTAAAATCGGTTCAAAAAATTACTGCTCAAAGTTAAATAAATCGGGTACTGTTACAGTGTCAGAGGATTCATTGAATGGGAGACTGGTATATAAGTTAAAACCGGATTATACATTGGTATCCATGATATGCTATGTAAAAACCGGGGATAAGTATTCTACAGTCAAAAATATAAAAAGCGGAAAAAAGCTTCCACAGGGTACTTACGGTATATTTATGCAGATTAAATCCAAAAAAAATAATAAGTTTTATAATGTGAGACTTTATACAGAATAACAGTTAAGTCTGTAGTACGTTTTCCTTTGTGAAAATTACGCGAACATACTCTTAAAATAAAACTATCCCGAACAAGCTGCAAAGTGTAAAATCTTTGTACTTAGCGGGATAGTTTTATTTTACAGAATTGTATACAGATTTGACAAAACTAATTATAAAAATCGCGGACTATATTTTTCGCGAAGATGACAATGTTCGGAAAGGAATAGGTGATATTATGGGTGGAAAAGTTCTGGAATTGGAATCTGAAAGACTTAAAGCAGAGGGAAAAGCAATTGGACGTGCAGAAGGAGAGGCGATCGGGCAGATTCAGGGAGAAGTTCGACTGGGAAGCCTGATTACTCGGCTGATTCAGGATCAGAGAACGGAAGAAATCCCGATTGTATCAACAGATTCTAAAAGACGTGAGCAACTATATAAGGAATATGGTCTTTAACCGAATCAAGTAAGTCCCCTGCGGGGGGGGCGAAAAGCAATAAGCAGTAGGATGAAAGGAATGCGACCTTTCTCCTGCTGTTTTTCTTTCTGAACAAATCCACAATGATTAATTATGACGGTTTTGTTGGAGATTAAAGACAGTATGGTTTCTGCAGGCTGGAAGAAATTTAAAAGATATAGATTTTAATATAGTAAAGTGATGAAAATAATAACTTTAAACTATAACTGGCACTAGGTATTATGAATTGGCATAATTGGAAGTGGAGTGGTATAGTATGTTCATGCTCAACGGAGCGGGGAATAAGAGAGAGGGAGAATGAGATGTCTGGGATTGTGATTGAGAAGGTCCGGAAGTCTTTTGACACGAAAGATGGCGTGGTCGAGGCTTTGAAGGATGTGAACCTGAATATCGATTCCGGTGATATATATGGAATTATCGGTATGTCGGGGGCAGGTAAGAGTACATTGGTACGATGTATGAATTTTCTGGAGGTTCCTACAGAGGGACAGGTTCTGATAGATGGGAAGGCTCTTGGAGATTTGACAGAGAAGGAATTGAGGAAACAGAGGGAAGAGATTGGTATGATCTTTCAGCATTTCAATCTGCTGATGCAGAAGTCAGTGATTGATAATGTCTGTTTTCCACTTTATATAAAAGGAAAGAAGAAGGCAGAGGCCAGAAAGAGGGCAGCAGAGCTTTTGGAGATCGTTGGTCTGGGGGACAGGCAGAATGCTTATCCTGCGCAGCTCTCCGGTGGTCAGAAGCAGAGGGTTGCCATTGCAAGAGCACTTGCATCAGATCCGAAGATTTTACTTTGTGATGAGGCTACCAGTGCACTGGATCCGCAGACTACTTCTTCCATTCTGGAGTTGCTGAAAAAGATTAATAAGCAGTTTGGAATCACCATAGTGATCATTACTCATCAGATGTCGGTTGTGCGTGAAATCTGTACACATGTGGCGATTATGTATGAGGGTGAAGTGGTTGAGAAAGGACTGGTTGCAGATATTTTTGCAAATCCTCAGTCGGAGGTTGCCAAAGAACTGATCCGAAAGGATACAGGCTCTGATATCGACGCAGACAGCAGACTGGATGCAGGCAGGGAAAAAGGACAGGCAGAGATTAAAAGCGGTGAGAAGATACGAATCGTATTCTCTGAGAATTCAGCTTTTGAGCCTGTGATCGCAAATCTGATCCTTACCTTCGGAGAACCGGTAAATATCCTGAAGGCAGATACCAAGAATGTAGGTGGTGTAGCCAAGGGAGAGATGATACTGGAGTTTATGGAAGGCAGTACCAGGACAGAAATGATGAAGCAGTATCTGAAAGAAAAAGGTTTAGCAATCGGGGAGGTGACAGAATATGTGGGATCATGAAACAATAATGATGATTGTCCAGGGTGTGGGAGAAACACTTTACATGACAGTTCTTTCCACAGTTCTGGGATACCTGTTCGGACTTCCTATGGGAGTGCTGCTGGCAGTGTCTGATAAAGAGGGACTGAAACCAAATGCAGTGTTGTATAAGATACTGGATGCAATTGCAAATATTGTGAGAAGTATTCCGTTTCTGATCTTACTGATCCTGCTGATTCCTTTTACCAGAGCAGTGGTGGGAAAGAGCTATGGATCAACAGCAACGGTAGTTCCTCTGGTAGTGGCTGCCATTCCTTTTATCGCACGAATGGTGGAATCGTCTATTAAAGAGGTAGATGCAGGTGTGATTGAGGCAGCCAGAGCTATGGGTGCCAGCAATATAAGGATCATCGTGAAGGTTCTTCTGGTAGAAGCCAGAACTTCACTGATCACAGGAGCGACTATTGCGATCGGAACGATCCTTGGTTATTCAGCCATGTCCGGTGCAGTAGGAGGAGGCGGACTTGGAGATATCGCCATCCGCTATGGATATTACAGATATCAGTCAGATATTATGATCGTCACAGTTATCCTGCTGGTGGTGCTGGTACAGATTTTCCAGTCAGTGGGAATGATGATCGCAAATAAGATTGACAGAAGAAAGTAGTTTTAAGAAATCGTTGATTATAAAATGGTTATGAAAAAAGTTAAAATATAAAATTCAGGAGGACAATTATTATGAAAAAATTAGTGGCAGCAGTTTTAACAGGAGTATTAGTGGCAGGAACATTAAGCACAGGCGTTTATGCAAAGGATGATGACAAAACCATCACAGTTGCAGCATCTGCAACACCTCACGCAGAGATCCTTGAGGAGGCAAAACCACTTCTTGAGAAAGAAGGATATGACCTTGAGGTTACTGTATTTGATGATTATGTAAGACCAAACGAGGTAGTTGAGAGTGGAGAGTTTGATGCAAACTACTTCCAGCATATCCCATATCTGGATCAGTTTAATGAGGAGAAGGGCACACACCTTGTAAATGCAGGCGGTATTCACTATGAGCCATTCGGAATCTATCCCGGAACAAAAGACAGCCTGGATGATCTGGAAGACGGAGATTCTATCGCAGTACCAAATGATACCACAAACGAAGCAAGAGCACTTCTTCTTCTCCAGGATAACGGAATCATCACACTGAAAGAGGGTGCAGGATTAAATGCAACTGTTAAGGATATTGCAGAGAATCCTCACAATGTAGAGATCGTAGAGCTGGAAGCAGCACAGGTAGCACGTGTTACAGGTGAGACAGCTTACGTAGTATTAAACGGAAACTATGCTCTGGAAGCAGGCTTCTCAGTTGGAAAAGATGCACTTGCATATGAGAAATCTGATTCTGAAGCAGC
>OGOM01002389.1_pt1 | contig 11240 bp, 9 predicted proteins | sample 1552681 | NCBI WGS metagenome assembly OGOM01 (sample SAMEA2580188, study PRJEB22360) | human gut metagenome | biome: human gut; feature: human-associated habitat; material: faeces | place: Denmark | collected 2008/2010 | reverse complement strand
AATCATCTTGCCAGCATTCCTGGGGAGAAACATAGCAGTATGTAATCTTTTCGATACTGTTGTCATCTGCCTCGTTTTCCTCCAGCACGATGATGTTCTGCTTGTCGGGAACCAGACAGGTGATATGCCTGCGGTGGCACTCTTCTATTAGCGGAACCAGCACGGCATCATACCTCGCATAGATATTAGTCAGATCGAAATCCTGGTATTCGCTCTCTCCGATCTTTTGTATCGGGCGGAGTTGCAGGATATCCAGTTCATTTCCGACGACTTCCCATATCCGGCTTAGTTCTTCGAGATTGTCGTTGTTGATTGTATAATTGATGCGTAACTTGAATTGCGGATGCTGTTTCTTTATTTTCCAGCAGGCATAGGCAATGCAGGGTGCCGTATTGCGGGCAGTCGGTTCTGCCAGGATGTTGCATTCGGGCAAATCGGGCAGCTGTTCTTTTACAATATCCGTATATTTCTCGCTGGTCACTACCCAAAAGTTTTCCATTGGGCATAGTGGTGCAAATCGCTCTACGGTAAGTTGTATCAGTGACTTGCCGCATCCCATTACATCAATAAATTGCTTGGGACATTCCGGTGTACTCATGGGCCAAAATCGACTTCCTATGCCACCGGCCATAATTACTACATGATTGTTCATTGTTAACCTCTTTCTTTATTTGTTACGTTTGCCGAGCAGTTTCTCTATCCAGCTTAAATCGCCGGTCGGTTTCTGCCTGTCACATAGAACAGGTTCGTATGGCTTTTGTTCATGGATCATCTGGTAGATGGTTCCCCAGTCAGGCAAACCTCCCAGGTTCCGGTCATCAATAAACAGGTCTGCTTTCAGTTTACGGGAGAATCCGTTATGACTCTTTTCTTCTTCCGGATAGTCCTTGTTGACAGAATAGAAAAAGACTCCCCGTTGGCGGCACCATTCAATCGCTTCTTCAAGCAATTCTCCTTCGCGTACGGTCCATAAGATAAGCTTATGTCGCTCCTGAGCCAATATTTTCAGGGTTTCTGTTGCGAATGGAATTTCTTCTCCGATCTTCGGATAGCGGTGTTCTACGATGGTACCATCAAAATCAACAGCAATCGTCATGTGATTAGTGTGTGTGAATTGTGATTATTATTTGTTTTCAGGAATGTATACAATCATTGCATTACATCCCGTTTTGTTTTCATATCCCATCGCTTCCGGTGTCGATTCCGAAATGCGTTCGGGAGAGATGTGATATTTCTCTATCAATATCTTCCGGATGGCTTCCGAACGACGTTTACGCAGCTCCTGATCCGCTTTTTTGTCGGTCAGGTTATCACTGAAAGCAATGATCCGGATACTTGCGTTATTATTCTTCATCCATTCGCCAATTCCGTCTATTTTCTGTCCCTGCTCTTCGCTAACGAACGAGCTGAATTCGTCGAACATAATATCGATGGAGAGTGCATCCTTTTGCGGAACAATCATCAGGTTTTGCCCGTCTGTTATTTTCCGGCGTTCCTTTAATTCCTGCTTCATTTGCATTACCTCTTCACAGAGCATCCCTATTTTCTCCTTTATCTCCAGCAGATCCGCTTCCGGTAGATAGAGGGGGTGGATGCTGTTGTCCACGCTCTTCCGATATTTATCTCTGAAAGTATATGCAAGTCCTATTGTGAGGTTGCTTTGCATATAAATTTTGTTGTTCAGTTCTTTGCTGTAGTATTTGGGTAAAACCTTTAATCCCGGTTCTATAAATATGCTGAATTTTCTGTTTACATTGTACGAAGCCTGAATCGAGAAGTTACCCGAAATGGTGTTGACTCTTGTATATTTCGGATCATTGTCCCCAAAGTCATAATAGTTGAAACCGGCACCCAGAATAGCCGCCAGATTAAATCTTTTGAATCCATTGTTTCCTATCAGAGTCAACATATAATCCAGGTTTGCACTGAGTTGCGTGTCTTCTGTGTCATTCCCTATCCGGTTCTTACCGATCTCCGCAGTGGCTCTGAATCCCGAAAGAGGCGTCAGATATACACCTCCGGAGATTTTGCCGCCTGCATATACGTTACCGATTGTATTGGTCAGCCATTCTCCATTCAGGCCACCGGATACAAACCAATTTCCTCTTTCAAACTTTTCCCTGGCGTTTGGCTGTTCCTGTGCCTGTAAGTTACAGGTTGTCAGCAGCAGTACTGCCCCAACGATCCATCTGTTTTGTTTCAATCCCAATATATTTGTCATGGTTGTGTTATATTAATACGACATTGATTGATGCAATCTGTTTCTTTTTGTTTCCCGGACCGGTCACAACAATCGAAGTGATATAGAATTTATCTCCTTTCTCCAGTTGTCTGATCAGTTCCATTTGCCTGGCTGAGAATTTGTTCCCGGTGTTGGGTATTGAAGTTACCGCTTTACTGCTTCCTTTGATCAATACCATTTCAAAGCTGCTGATCTCGTAGTTGGCTTTCGGACCATCGCTGATTGAAGCTCCCAGCTGTGTCATGTTGGATACCAGCCGTTTGTTAATGGGCACATTTCCCCGGTATTGTACCGTTCTCCCGTTTTCATCCGTGCAGAGTATATAAGGTGTCGGATCGGGCAGTGCCTTTACGGTATACCGGTATTCGGCCAGTTGCCTTGCCACCCCGTTTTTTATCTGTGTGGCGGTAACTGTCGCTGTCTGTGCTTTTTCGTCGGGAACGGCTATGCAATGGTTTCCTCTTTTGAGTATCTTTCCGTTCGTCATCCGGAATGTCACCTCGTTGAACGGTATTCCCGCAGTCAGTATATTTAGCGGGTTTTCATAGTCGGTATACAAGATACTTGTTAAGGCGGGTGTGATCTGTACTACAGGCAGGTCCACCGTTCCATCTTTATTTACTATCATCTGGTCTTCATTGATGAATACAAAAGCTCCGCCTTTTCCATCTTCTGCCTCTTCGTACAGCAGTGACCGATATACTTCATTCACGCACAGCAACACCTCTTCCTGCATTTTATTGATAAATGTCACTCCACCGATGGCAGGAAGATAAGAGAAGGTTTCCTTTTCCCAGGATATTCCGGTACCCGGACTTTCCGTATTGAGGTAAGTGCCTACCAGTTGTCTGTGTGCATCATTCTTGATCAGCGATAAAGCGTCTTCTTTGAATGTATCCAGTGAGAGCCTGAGTGTTTTCCCTTTCCCCCCGGTGACCGACAGAAATACCTCCGGCACAGCGTTCAAGTCATCTTTTGCTTTTAGCTTGCCGGCTTCATATTTCTCTTTGTCCGCTTTCCGGGCGATATCTTCTTTCAGTTCCTCCAGTGTATCCATTAGTTTTCCTGCCGCCGCATCTATGTTCTGTGCAGATAAAGCTGCTTTATCATTTCGGCTGTTAATTCTTTCCAGTAAAGTCCGGTTATATTCTTCCAGCTTTTTTATTTGTGGAAGGTAGTCGTTGTTCATTTGTCCATACCCCTCTAAGACATCCGACGATATATTGATGGCCAGCATAGCAATCAATACCACGTACAGCAGGTTAATCATCTTTTGCCTTGGCGGCAATGTATATTTAGCCATGTCTCTTCGTCTTATTTCCCGGTTTTTACATTCATGGCATTCAGCATCTGACTATATTGCTTGTTCAGTAATTCTATGTATGCTGCCATTTTTTCTGTCTCCTTTTTCAGTTCCTCCGAATTCATCTCGTTCAACGACTTAGCATGTTCCGTCATTCCCTTTATTTGCGCTTCGTACGTTTCATTGAGTTTACACACGTTGTTTTCCAGTCTTTTCAGCTGCTGTATGTACTTTTCTGTCATCAGTGTATCCGATACTCCTGTATGGGGATTTATGTTTGCGTTTTTATCATTCAATAGCGGAAACACCCTTTCCCATTTGTACTCTCTTGCCGGTTCGTCAAATCCGGAGATGAAGAAGATGAATACCTCCGTAAATAATCCGATCATTAAAAACAGATTATCATAAGGCATGTGAGCGATTTTGAATACGGCTCCCAAAATAACCAGACAGGCTCCCCAGCAATAACAGAGGTTATAGAAACGTTTCCCTGTTCTGCTCGATAAGAATTTACTTAATTTCATTGTAGTCAATCCGTTTTTTTGATTTCACCACGGAGTTTACACAGATCGTTTCACGGAATTAGTCTCGTGGAATGATCTGTGCTAATCTGTGGTCAATTTTATGCTATTAGAATTTGTATATCACACCTACGGTCATCATTCCGCCGGCAAACACATCATCTTTGTTTTCGATGTCATAGAACTTGGTACTGATTTTGATTCCCGGTTCAGCAAAGATGCTCAGATGCGAATTCAGCCTGAAAGCAGCTTGCAGAGAGAAGTTACCGCTCATGGTATTCGTCTTTGACAGTCTGGGATAATCATCACCAAACGAATAGTAATTATACCCCAATCCGAAAATGGCGTTCAACCGGAATTTTCTGTTTTCGTCGGTATAATTCTTCATCAGGTTCACCAGGATATCCGCTCCGGCACCGACTGTCACGGCATTGTATCCGCCTTTCAGCCATACGTTGCCGGCTTCTGCATCGACGCGCAGACCGATGATCTTGTTTAACCACACGCCTCCGGAGACTTTCCCTCCCAATATGTTGTTTGCCGAACCATTTAAAGCTGTGACCCCGTTAATACCTCCCGATACAAACCATTCCGGTTTGAATGGATTATCCTGTGCCTTTACATTTCCGAATAGCAGCAGCAATCCGGCCAACAGCAATCCTGTTTTTATATTATTCAGCTTCATGATTTATTTGTTTTTTAGTTAGTGTTTATCGGACAACTTTTAAATCTTACCTCCCGAGTGCTGGCTTGCTTCCACGTTGGTGTAAGTAATCTGCATTCCTGTATAGAATTTCAGGGTGATGGTCACTGTTCTTCCGCCACTGATTTTGAATGTATATGTCTTTTCGCAATATTTAGCCTGATTCAGGTAATAAAGGATATGGTTACCGCTGATACCTGCTATCAGTTCGTGAGCCACTTTATAAGTTCCCGTCGTTCCTTCCTGCGCTTCAATGGCACTGTTGATCGTCGTGGCCATGCCTTGGGCATCCGCAGCGTCTACGCCTGCATTCATCAGCGCCTTTTCCGGACTGACGGTATATTCCCATCCGGCCGTAGCCTCAAAGTTGATTTTGTATTCCGGAATGGCAGTCATATTGCCTTCATTGCTTTTTTTCTCTTCCTTGTTTGTCTCGCCTACCAGTTCTTTTCCTGTGGTCTTGCTACTCTTGACGCGCATCGAATATTTTCCGGACAGTGATGCGCCTGCGGGCAATGTGAACTTATAGCTGTTCGTTTCCGAGTCATAAATGGCATCTGCCACTTTGTTCCAGTTTTCTCCGGCCCTTGTGGTTGTTTTCTGATTGTACACTTCCACATTTTCGAACGTTGTATGTTCCGAAGCTTTGTTTATGATTGCCAGTGTTACCGGTTTGGCCAGAGTGACCTCTTTGGCTGTTTCCACTTCGATGTTTGCGATCGCTACCGGAGTCTCCACATTATTTCCCGGTGTCACGGTTGTTGTCACGGCAGCCGGTTCTTCATACGGGGTCACGCTTACGGTTGTAGTTGTTTCTATGGCTTTGGGAGGAATAATTACAGCTGCTTCTGCCTGAGAGATATTGCTGTCTCCTTTATCGGTTACCACCACTTCTTCTTCCGCATCGGCCTTCACTTCTTTTTCCGGAGCTTTCTTGCTTAATTTCACACTCAGACTCACCATACTGCGGTTTGCCGCATTGTCTGCGATGGTTGCCGTTGCATTGTCTATGCTCATATACCCTTCTTTGCTGAATGTCACGGTCGGTGTACACCTTCTTGCTGTCCACTGTCAGTTTATAAGCCCCTTCCGCATCCGTCGTAGCCGTTACTTCACCGGCTTTCACTTCTACACCGGACAGCGCGGTCGTTCCTTCCGTCACTTTACCTGCAATGTAGTATTCTATTGTTTTTTCGGCAGGATCCACTACAATTTCCGGTTTCTTCTCGTCTTCTCCGAAAGAGCATCCGGTTGTTCCCAAGGTCGTTGCCATCAGCAACACACCTATCTTAAATAAGTCACTCTTTTTCATAATCATTTTTGTCATTAAGAAAATATTAAAACTGTTTTTTGTTTCTCTCTTTTTCGATACTTTTTATCAGGAAATGCCGTATATATTCCGGCTGAAAGAATCCGTTGCTCCGGTTTTCTGCCGGTCGTGTCTGATAGGTATATCCCATTTTCCTATCGGCATACTCGCCCCACGACACCATGCTATATTCGGCGGCAAAAAACTCAGCCGGCTTCATCCTGACAGCATGATTCCGGTTCCATTTCTTTCCGGGCAGGGGGATGGCAAAATGAAATCCTCCGTTAACTTCTCCTTCCACATACATGGCATACACTCCTACGGCATACTCTCCGAAGTGGCGTGTGCAGTCTCCTCTCAGCCCATAGTCTCCATACAAATATCTTCCGGCCTGTAGGTCGAGTTGAGTATTGAATTGCGGTACATAGAGCGAACCTTTCACGGCTGCATTGATTCGTTGACGGGTACCGATATACCATCCGTCGTCCGTGATGGCCGAGTATCCGGTTGTGCCTATCTGCGCTCCCAGCTCCACCCGTCCGTTGCCGGTACGATATTTCACTTCAGCCTGTGCTCCGATCCGATGATCGGTGAAGTTGCCTGCCACGATGCGGGCCAGAAAATTATTCCGGAACCTTATTTCCTGTGAAATCGTCATTACCCCCGGACGTATCTTTTTGTATTCGCCCTTCATGTTGGTTGCGATGGGGAAGACCACTTGTGCCGTTGCTTTCGCTCCTTTCCACAAGTCCATTTCTACAGCCGGCGACAGATTGACTCTGTATGAATACAGTTTATCGAAAGTGGAGTTTTCCAGTGACACTTCCGGATACAGGACGATGTCCGCTTTCCATGCCGAGCGGTTGATCACCCCTGTGCTTCCTTTCAATAGTCCCATAGGGCGGTCGGTATCATAACTCATCTCCATCCGTTCGTACACCTCTTTCAATGAAATCTCACCGGATTTATAGCCCGCTATCAACGTATCCGGCAGGCTGATGCTGAGTTGCGGAATACCGTTTCCGTCCAGTGCCACCAGTTCCAGGTTGCCGTTGCCCATTCCTTCCATTCCTGCGATGATTGCTTTTCCCACTCCGCGGTAGGTTCCTCTGTATACATTGTCCTCAAAGGCGGCAACAGTCGTTCCTCCCGTTTCAATGGTCCGGATATTTTCCATACCCAGCTCCCTGAGCTTTTGGGCGACCTGTGCATGGACAGTGATAGAGGAGGAGAGGAGCAGGCCGATTATTATTGTCAATTGTTTCCTCATACAGCTTAATGGATTAAGACACATTCATATCGTATTCCTCCGGAGATACATTTAAATTCGCGGGTAAACACGTTCAGTGAGAGATGTTTCCACAACTTTGCGGCTGCTCCTACATTGAATCCGTCGGAGTCATATTCGGCCATGATGGACAGTGGCTTGCAAAAAGAGGGAGTATAGCTGAGGCCGCCGAATATGCCGTCCTGCAAGGTATACTTGTCTTTACTTAATGGATAGTAATATCCTGCGGTTGCTGCCAGCCGGTGTTCGCCTATCATGAAACTTTTTGTGGCCACTCCATATACGGATGCGAAATAATTGTATCCTTTATCTTTGAACGGATCGTTACTGCCAATGACAATTGCCGGCCAGTATTTACCCTCCTTCAACGGGCGGAGCCTTACAGATAACGATCTGTCTTGCTGATTGAATTTAGGCTTCTTAGCCATGTAGTCACTTTTCAGCAAGATGCAACGGTAATTCAATTCCAGGAATGAAAAGAAGGTGATGTTCACGAAATAGTTTCCGGAGTTGTATTTAAAAGGATTCAGTTCTTCAGGCAAATAGTTACCGCCGATCATGAAGGTACCTGTCTGTTGCATTTCGGCGGTCGGAATGTTCATCATTCCTGTTGTCCCCATGGTATACTGTGCCTTGATTCCTGATGTTATCATCATTACACAGACCGTTAATACTGCTTTTTTTAGCCTCATTGATTGATGTTATATAGAGAATTTTTCTTTGGTGATGTTCCACAGGAACAGGGCATTCCCGATGATATACCGGCGCCACATGCGCCTAGGCTCTTTGATCAAGCGATACAGCCATTCCAGTCCATGCTCTTGCCACCGGACCGGAGCACGTTCCACCGTACCCGCAAAGAAGTCGAATACCGCTCCGATAGTTCCTATATGTCCGTTCACCTCCAGTGCATCCAGATGCGTATACGCCCATTTCTCTTGTTTGGGAGCCGTCATGCCTATCCACAATAAGTCCGGCTTTACCGCATTTATGGCATCTATCATCATTTGATTTTCTTCTTCTGTAAATTCCGGTTTGTAGGGTGGGGAGTAAGTCTCTATTCGAATATTCGGATATACGGTTTTAGCTTTTTCTTTGATCAATTTAAGTGTATTTTTGCTGCTTCCCAGAAAGTAGCAAATACCTCCTTTCCGGTTCAGCCGTTCCATTTCATATTCAAAGAGATCCCATCCGGCAGTACGTTCTATGCTCTCTTTTCGGAGCCATCTAAACGCCAATACCATGCTTGCTCCGTCAGGAATCAGTGCTCCGCCTTTGAGCAAGGCTTCTGCAAATTCAGCATCTTTCAGCGCTGTATTATATGAATGGGCGTTAATCGTGTTTATCAATAATTTACCTTCGGGCAATATAGATAAGTCACTCCTGTGCTTCAGGAGTGAAACTGTTTTGAGCTTCAACATGTTTCTGAGATGGAATGGGTAGTTATAAGTACGCTACGCTGCTACCTGTCACGAAGAGCAGGCTTTGGAATTATGGGGTAAGAATTTCTTTGCAAAGGTATGCTTTTTCCGATAAAGAGGAAAGTATTTATTAAAAAAGATATCATACATATTATTTTTATAGCTTGTATCTTTTACTCATTCTTGTGACAATACTTTTTCATATAGACTGACCATCTGTTTGGCTTTATTGTCCCACGATAGTTCCTCTTGACGGACTCTGCAATTTTCAGACATTTGCTTAAGTACGTCTCTATGGTTAAACAGATATGTTATCTTCTCCGCAAAATCGTTGATGGATTGTTGCGGAGTAGATAGGGGAATTTTTATCCCTACTTGTTCATTAATTGAGTCACCATGTCCACATATGTCGAAACAGATAACAGGAAGGTTATTGCTGATGGATTCTAAAACAACATGTGGAGTTCCTTCAGCTATGCTGGTAAAAAAGAAAATATCTGCTTTCTGCATGAGTTCCTGAACTTCATTATGTGAGATAACCCCATGCCAGATACATTGATGTGATATGTTCAATTCCATCGCTAACTTTTGATAGGAGTTATTGTTACCACCTACGATATGGAGTTTTATATGTGGATTAGCCTGTCGTGCTATGGCCTTTATCGCTAAAGGCAATTGTTTTCTGAAATCTAATTTACCTACCCAAAGCAAATTTAAATCACCTTTTTCTTTTGTACTGTTTATTATTGTTGTTTTAGGATAACACCCTGTTTCATTTAATAAGGGAGCGTCAATATGAAAATATTTCTTGAAACTCTTCTGAGATTCAGAAGATGCGGATGTTACTACAGAGGCTTTTTTTACAGCTTTTTTTACTCGTTGTGAATATCGTAACTGTAAACCGGTTATGTGATTTTTTAATCTGATGAATAAGTTTGCTTTTATCCCTGCATCTCTTAGATATGCTGTCGGAAATTTTTCTTTAGCATCTACCGGTCCCCAAACAAATGGCTTATCTAGTTTCCAAAGGTATCCGGGTTCTCTAAAGCCAATCATATTTAATTGGTGTACAATATCTATATGTTGTTTGACTATTATTTCCTGTGCCATCTCGTAAGTCTTCCATTGCCATTTCTTATAGTGTTTATAGAAACGCCAATCTCCTTGATTCCAACACATCTTCCGTACTTCTTCCGAAACCGGATTATAGTAAAAGTGCATGTGTTTCCCTTGAGGCAGGGTAGGGAGCACTGCCTCTATTTTGTCTCTGAATTCACCTTCAGTGATAATGTATAGTTCACAATGCCTGGCTAGGTTTATGCACCAGTTCCAGGCCATACCCGGTTCACTGCCCATGTTGGGAGAACAAGCGTAAGCGTTGATAAGGATACTTAGCATTTTTGTTCTTTATTCTCTATTATACTTTTGAGGTAATCTATTGAGTTGTTGACCAATAATCTCAAGTGATTGTTGGTCACTTCACTACATGCAGTCATTACATTTAATTCTGCTATGGAATCTTCGTATAGTATGCGATTACTCATATCTACTTTGTCCAGAAATGAAATCATCCGTCCATTGTTTTTCCTTTTACGGTTTAGTACGCAACAAAAAGGTGTTGCAAAATTCACAGAGAATGCAGTACCATGAAAAGAATTGGTCACCATACAAGTAGCGTTAGCTATCAGCCAAAGGAATTCTGAAGGACCGGCATCCAGGATATTGTTGATTCCGACAATTTTTTTCATTCCGTAAGCCCGTTTACAAATATTATATACTGGGAGATTTTTCTCTTTGCCTATTTTTAATGCTACATCTATTACTGTTTGTGATGGAAATAATTGGTAAATCAATATGTACTGGGTAGATATTTTTGCTAAAGGTTTCATATAAGGTTCCCAATCTGCTTTACTCAATAGTAGAGTGGGATCAACAACTAATTTTGCCTCACGTCCAGTCAGTTGTTTTACGAGTTCAACTCCGCTCTGTTCCCTTACTGCAATTGTGTTTAGATTGTTCAACAGCTTTGCATAGCGTTTGCTTAGATTAGGTGCTATTGATGCTACACCAAATGAAGAAGCATAAGTCACTTTAGGAGCATTTTTCGGAGCAAAAGTTAGAAAGTAAGGTTCAATAGAAGAAGAAGCTGAAGGATTCCATACTTGATCGCTTCCTACCATATAAATGTCATACTTAGGGTAAGTCTTGTACAACTCATCCATTGATTTGTATTGAGCTGAAAAGCGCTCACTATCTATAAATGATTGATAGTTGTGTAACCTTCGTCTCATGTTCCCATTGAATATAGGTAATACCTTATTTACCACCCAACTCATTAGTCTGTATTTTATCCAGTAGCTTAGTTTACCTTTCATGTCTAAAGGTACAAATGGTTGTGATAGGGGAGTGTCTTTAAAATGCCAGTCTTTATAATAAAGGTAATTTATTATCTC